>Ga0190363_1000413_pt1 | contig 24973 bp, 43 predicted proteins | sample 48721867_MG_FD_161272 | JGI IMG/M metagenome (GOLD analysis project Ga0190363, IMG submission 161272) | Hydrothermal vent microbial mat bacterial communities from Southern Trench, Guaymas Basin, Mexico - 4872-18-6-7_MG | ecosystem: Environmental > Aquatic > Marine > Hydrothermal vents >... | reverse complement strand
CTATTTTTTTGATTTTCCTCCATTTACCGTAAACCTACGGGGGGAAAATCCTCCGTAGGGCGGATAAATGGGGGAGGTGGTTTAAATGGCGAAAAATGGGAAAAACGGGAATGGGAGAGTTAAGGAGATTGTAGAAAGATTGAAAATTATTAAGACTTATACAAAAAACATACAACGTTAGCGATAGATTTGAAGCTTTTGAAATACTCGACAGTTTACTCGATGAAGCTTATCAGATTTAACTAATTTTTTTTGCGTATTTTGCGTTAAATGACCGAGTATAAGAGGTGATATAAAAATGGCTAAGAAGTTTTTAGTTACATTTACTATAAGAGGGAGCATATTTAAAGAGGTAGTGGAGGGAAATTTAAGGATAAATGCAATAAGTAAAGTTAGAGAAAAGGGAGCAGATAAGATAATTTTAATTGAGGAAGTAAAAGCTTAAATTAATTTTTTTTGCGTTAAATCAAAAAAAGGAGGGGGATGTAGATGAGTGTATGTGAGTTAGTAGAGGAAATTAAAGAGCTTGCGAATTTTGTAGAATTTGAAAGGACATTAGAGAATAAAAACAAAGCAGAGAAGAAATTTGCTGAAATGCTAAAGAAAAACACAATGCCTTACTATTCGGCGTATTACAGTGATTACATGGGAGACGATATTGACGAACTGAGAGTAATAATAATAGACAGTGAAGGAAACGAGCATGAATGTCCGCAAGAGATTGATGAAAAATATGCATGTGGGCACATAAAACCACATTACGAAAAGGGCAGGGGAGTGACAGATTTTGTAGTGGAGCTAATTAAAGAAGGGGTTATCCCAGTAGAGTTTAAGATAATAGAGAACGTAAGGGAAGCAATAAACCGAGAGAGAGTTTATAGGGATTACAAGGAACTCGTAGGAAACATAACAATTGAACACCTAAGAATAATAAAACAATACCTACTTGAAAAACTTCAACAATAATTTTTTTTGCGTGGAATTTAGAATTTAGGGGAGATATATATGAACAGTATTGTATTAACTTGTCCCGTATGTCATGGAGAAACTGTAGGGGTTTTTCCAATAGTAAACACAGAAACAGAAGAAGTTTATGGGTGTGTCGGATATTGCAGAAGTCTAAGGTGCAAAGTTAGAAGGGTTACATACAATAAAAACGGGACTGCGATACACATTACAAGGTGGGACAACTTGGAAAAGAAGAAAAAGTTTTTATACGAGACGATAAGGCAGAACAGAAGAAACGGAAATCAAAGATACCGCAAAAAAACTCAAAGAGCTTATGAAAAGCTCAGAAAAAGTTTTGCTAATACTCTTTAGTATTACAGTTGTACTACATATTTGTGTTACGGTTGTAATACATAAAAAGAGGTGATTAGAGATGGACGTATATTGTAAAAATTGTGGTGAACCCTGGGACATATACTCAGTTGACGAAGACTTTACGGAAGAAGAGAGAAAGATGCTCTTTAAAGGAAAAGGTTGTCCGGCATGTAAAGGAATCCCAACAATGTATTGTAAGAAATGCGGAAGTGTTTACAAGGGATGGATGCAAAGAGAATTGATAGAAGAATACGGAGATGAAGTCATAATAGACCTAATTTGGAAAGAGAAAATATGTCCAGAATGCGGGTCAAGGTTAGAAATAGTTAAATTTGACGATGAGTTTATAGAGTCAATAGTTGACAACGATGGAATAATAGAGGACGTAACGGGTAAATCAATACTTGATTACATTTAATATTACATTTAATTTTTGGAGGTGAAGTATTGTGAAGCTGGAGATATACTTTAACGACTTAAACGAGAAGGGAAAAGAGAAGGTATTGAAGTTTTTTAATATAAGTAGTCCAGAGGAGTTAAATCTGGATGTTCAACCACTTTTTGTTTTAGAGAAATAATTTTTTTTATCTCCTATCTCCACTACAGACCCGTATCTCCGTATATCGGGGATGCGGGGTAGATGGAGATAAGGAGGTGTAGGTATGGACTGGAATTTAGATTGGGACAAGATGGGGGAAAGTATAGAAATAGAGTTCGTAGGGAAAGTAATAGACGTGAGGTATCCGTGCAAGTGTCCAAAATGTGAAGCAGGGAAAGAAAAACTGAAGGAAATGGGAAGAAACAGAAGTACACAACAACTACACTTGGTAGTGGCTCCATTAGACAGGAGCTGGAGACTACAGCACGTATTTATTGACATGACAACAACCTCTAAGAAGAGTAGGAAAGGAGTCTTAGCACACGCATGTAAGAAACTCGGAGTAAATACGAAAACCTTTGACAGCTTTAAGAAAGACCTAACAAAGCAAGTATTTCTATTCAGAAAAATGACGGTCAGAGATTATTTACTAAATATAGCTAACGTAGAGATTACAGACAGAGAAGCCGAACAACTTAACTTGGATGCACAAATAACTATTCCAATTCAAATAATACCAGAGGACGCATACGAACTATACGGAATAACGAAGGAAATAGTTAGAGACAAGGTAAAGAAGTTTAGAAAAGTCTGGAAGTTAATACTTAAAGGCATGGAGGACAACGAAGCCTACGAAGAAGTGTTCGGAGAAGAACTTGAGAAAATAGAGAAGGAAATGGAAGAAGCAGAGGAGGAAGAGGAAACAGAGGAAGAAGAGGAAACTGAGGAAACAGAGGAAGAAGAGGAGGAAGAGGAGGAAGAGGAAGAGGAAGAAGAAGAGGAAGAATACCTATAATCCTTTTTTTTTACTATGACGACCAAGATTAAATGTATGGGGTGTAGAAACTATCTATTGAACGGAGACGACATAAACTATACAATAGAATTCGAAATAGACGTAGAAGAAGACGAATTAGGAAAACTAACTACTGTAGAAAGAGGAAAATACTTAGTTTGTAAACATTGTGGGCGAAAGGTGGATGTAAACAAAATTAGAGAAGATTTGTTTGAGATTTTGTGGAAAAAATTAGTAGGGGAGGCGTTGAAAGATGATAGTAAGCAAAAATCTAAGTTATCTGAAAGAGTTTCTGGGAATAACAGACGAAGAAGTGGTAAAAGCAGTAGTAAAAGGAGAAATAAAAACAAAAGGATACAAAATAAAAGCTGATTTCATTGAAGACGGAGTATCACTACTGGTAACGGATTTAAAAGGAGAGGAAGTGTTCTTTAGAGGGTTAGTCGTAGATTTCAAAGATGAAATACAAAAACTATTGAGCGTTAGATTTGTCGGAGGTAACGTAGATTTCGGAAAGTTGGTAGTGTATCACAGCAAAGGGAAGTTTATAGTGAAAAGGAGAAAATACGTTGAGAAAAGCGGTGTAATAGTTGAAACACCAATTTTAGAAACCGAGAATTTAGAAGAGGTTGCAAAGTTCGTAAAAGAGGTGTTGGGGGTGAAATAATGATAGAAACTATAAAAGTGGAAGTAGATGAAGAGTGTAACAGGTTAGTTACAGCGTTTATTTTTAACATCATCTCGTATAAGTTAAGAGAGCTTGGAGAGATAGTAGATAAAAACTTGGAAACCTACGATTTACTACTGTCCCATTTTCCGTTAGTTAAGTTGAACAAAGAAAAATTCGAAAGAGAAACGTTGGAATTAAGCAAAAAAATTGCAGGCAAAATAGCGGAAATATACACAGAACATGAAAATTCGGCAGACAATAAATTGTATGCAAGAACAGTATTTTGGAGAGCTTTGATGACTACGTTTATTGCGATAACACTACAAGAGTCGGAGGGTTTAGGAAGAGAAATAACAGAGTTTATACAAGAACAGTTAGGAGGAGTTAAGGTCAATGATAGTTGAAGGAATCATAATATTTTATGCACTATACATATTGTCCTTCGGAGCTTATTTATACAAACGTGGAAGACAAGAAGGCATTAGACTACACCAAATACTGTTGTTCGTAATATTGCTTTCGTTATATACGGCAATGGACGGCTGGATATTTTATAAATACGATGAAGAATTATGATGTGCTATTGTGGAAGAAAACTACCTAAACCACGTAAAACTCCTTTCGTTTTTTATTGTTCTTGTGGTAGGAAATGGATTTGGAAGATAAGAAGTAAAAGATACGTATTTGCGGGATATTGGAGGGATAAAAGATGAGTGAACGTATAGGTAGTATTAGAAAAACTGTTGTCGAGTTGTATGAAACGCAAAGAGGTATTGTAGTTAGAAAATACCACAAGAAAAGAAGTAAGATAGAATCACAAATGCAAAAAAGAATCGCAGAGATACTTAGTATAGAAGACGTTGGCAAAGTAAACGTATATGTCGTGTCAGACAAAGTAGAAATAGACATATCGTTTAGCACTTTAATAACCAAAGAGTTTATTTGTAACATAATAGACGAAATAATGCCATACATTGAACAATTGAACAAGTTATACGTCGATTATACGAGTGACATGAGAAGATTAGACGAGTGGTATAGTAAAACTCTCAAAGCTCTTATTGAAGATAAAGAACTTCCGAGTTTTCCAGAATTAATGTTAGAAGAGAGGTGATAAAGTTATGAGTGAAAACCGATATGAGGAGTGTATAAACCTAATAAAGCTGTATAAGAAAGACATAATACAGAAGGCACTTAAGAGAGTCATAACGAACAAGATGAAAAAAAGAATAGAAGAGTTAGACATAGACGGAGAAACAGTACTTGACGAACCTAAATCCATAACACTTAGGTATGAGATAGAAATAGACAGAGAGTTCGTGGTAATAGCATACGACGTATTTGAACAGATAATAGAGCTTTTAGAGAAAAGAGGATCGGAAGACAACGAAAAGGACGTAGAGGTTTACGACGAATGCAATCCGTATAAGTGAGGTGATACAATTATGCCAACTATGATTTGTGCTAAATGTGGAAGTATTCTAAAGTGTAAGAAAAATGGAGTAACAGTAAGATACGGATACCATCAAGGATACTTTAGAGGTGATTTGTTTTACTGTCCGAACTGTGGTTACGAAGTTATAGCAGGGTTAGGAAGTGAAATATTCGATCCAGATTACGAGGTAGATTACGACTTCTCAGAACGTTAAATTAACCGTTTTTTTTAGGTTTTTTAGTTTTTTAGTTGAAAAAGTAGTTAAAGGAGGTGTAGGTATGAGAGAAAGTAAGTGTAAGACCGAATACAATTTCGAAGAGATAAAGAAAGAGTTTGAGGAGTTGATGAAAGTAAGTAGAATTGACAAAAAGTGGATATTCAAGGAATACGAACAAAGACTACGAAATACGGCAAGAATATACATGAACCTACTACACAAAAAGATACTAAACGAAAACGAAGCATACAAGAAACTAAAGAAAGAGCTTGAAGAAATTGAGAGAAAAATAGACGAACTATACAAGAAAGAAAAGGAACTACAAAGTAAAATGAGCAAAATAGAGTGCGAAATCTACAACAACGTAAAAGAAGAGATAATGGGTAAAGTAGAAGACAAACTAAAAGAGCTATTGGGTTTCTTAATTAGATAAACAATCCTTACTACTTTTTTTTAGGGAGGTGGTGTTATGGAGTTTGAAATACCGAAGGCAGTTGAAAGACCTATCGGAATTAAGGTAGGTAACAGCTGGAAAGAGATAGGTCACCTAAAGGCAATATGTAACGAGTCGGGATACTTATATTCGATAGTCAGCAAAGACTACGAGTTAGTTCAACACGAAGACGTAGTAAAAATAGTGGACGAAGCATTAAACGAAATGAACGTAGAACCGTTAGCCAAACGAATAAGCTACGGAAAAATGTACGGAAAACTGTTCTACAAGATACTACTGTTCCAAGAACAAATAAAAGACGACAAAGTAGGATTTGGAATCTTAGTAACTAACAGCTACGATACGTCACTTGGAATCAACGTATTAGGATACGGAATGAACTTTACGTGCCTAAACCAAATGGTACTCGGTAGAGAAATCCCAAAGATAGTAACGAAACACTTTAGGACGAGTTTAGGAACGAACCTTAGCAAAGTAAAAGACGCAGTAATCGAAACGATAGATTCTTTACGGAACGTAGCAGACGTAATTAAAACGTTAGCGGAAGGTAAAATAAGTATGTTAGACGTATTCGCAATATTAGACGGATTGAAATTGAGTAAAACAGCAGAGGCGAAGGTTGTACACTTAATACAACAAAAAACGGGAATTAAGGACTTTGGGATACAATACACGAAATACAAAATCGCAAAGAAAAAGGAGGAAAACTTAAAGAAACTAAAAGAGAAACTGAAGGACGTTAAAATGGAAAAGTGGAATACTTACAACGCATTTACAGAATACGTAACTCACCATACGAGAACGAGAGATTATTCGAAAAAGTTTGAAATGTTGAATAAGGTGTCGGCAATATTAGTAAAGTAGGGGGTGTAGTTATGGGAAAGAGAAGGTCTAAAATTACTTTTTCTCTTTTTGAGCCAATTAAGTATCTGATAGAAAACGAGGAAGTTTACACGATACGACCACAGAGAAGTAAAGTAATAGATGAAAACGGAGTTTACATTTACTACAAAGGTATGAGAATAGGCAAAGGAAAGAAAGAAAGAGTAGGTAGTGTAGCAAGGTTAGGAGAATGGAAAGTAATCAAAAAAGACAAAACAGTAGTTAACTTAGACGAATTCGTAGATAAGAGCGGATTTAAAACAGTTAAAGATTGGATAAAAGCGGTTATTACAGTAAACAAAAGAATGCCGGCATTTTTACAATTGTATCGTGTAGTAGTTGAAGAGTTAGATTACGAAAAAGACGAGTTATTGAAAGCCTTAATCGGATTAGAAAAAGAAGGAGGTAGTGAGAATGATAGAAAAATGTAAGGAACATTTCTCTTTTGAGATAATAGACAAGTTTCAGCTACTGTTAGTAAAGTGTGACGAGTGTGGACAATATCACTTGTTAATATTCGTGAACAATTGGAAACTAATACCCGTAATTACATTGGACAAACTGAAAGAACTAATGAACAAGTCGGAAGGTGATATGAAAGTTAGATTTGAGAGGTTGTATAGGTTTATACGGAAAGTTACCGAATCTGACATGGTCTTAAACGTTTGATTTGGAGATGATGTAAATGAGACTGTATCACGACGTAAGAGTGGTAGATTTGAGTAAAGCGAGGGAGGTAACAGTAACCGTAACTGAAGGAGTAGCTCGGATAACAGTTGTATTTGACCCCATACACTATGAAACTTTCCTAACTAAAGTAGAGGACGTAGATGAGGTAACAATGGAACAATACCTTTTGAAGGAAATAGCGGAACAGTGGGAAAGAAACGTAGCCTACGAATTGAACCAACTCATAGAATTCGTAAAAAGAAGAATAGAGAGGGAGAAGAGATGATTAGACAACTATATTACTTACGTAAGTCGGGTATGATTAAACTATCAATTAAAACTAAATCTAAAACTACAACCGAAACTAAACCCAAGCCAAGAACTGAAACTAAAACTACAACTGAAACTAAACCCAAAACCAAACCCAAAACTAAACAAAAAACTGAATCCAAAAAGTGGAAAGAGTTTAAAGAGAGATTTGAATGGGTTGAAGAGTTACTAAACAAAGCAGAAAGGTGATAGTATGAAAAGTAAAAAGAAACTCAAAGTTAAAGCTATTCAAGAGATTAAACAAGTAACGTGCAGTAACTGTTCCAATTTTTTAATTTTGGAAGGAAACGTAGGAATTTGTAAGAAAAGAGAGAGAATAGTTCTCGGAAATTATAACTGTCCGAATTTCAAGGAGGGAGAACCTATGAAAGCGGATTTAGATACGATAGCTATGTTTTATACGTTATCAAAAGACGCAATAGAGGAATACCAAAAAATGGCGAATACTCTAAGAGATATACTAATACAAAGAGTTGAAGGTAAAGAAGAAACAGACAATTTCGTAGTGAACGTAACTAAAGTAAAGAGTAAGAGATTAGATACGAACAAAGTCAGAAAGTACCTAAAGAAAAAAGGAATACTCGACAAGTTCTTAACGGAAAGTAGTTATTACAGAGTTGAAGTAAAGGGAAAGATAAAAAAAGATTAAAGAGGTGATTTTTCTTGGTTTTTATTTTTCCTTCTCCGAGAAATTGTTTACAATGTAAGTACGGATTTCCGCTATACAGATACTCAGTAAACAAGTTTGGTAAGACAAAAAAGGAAAGGTACGTGAAAGTAGTTAGATGCACAAAACGTAACGCTATCGTAGATTCGGGACTTGGAGACGTATGCGAATATTTTGAAAAAAAGTAAAAGGAGGTGAAGTTATGGGAGTTTTGGATAAGTTAAGTAGGAAGATTGAAAGGATTTTGTTAATTGGTCATACGGCACACGGAAAAACCTACAATGCGGTTAGAATAGCACTAAACCTAGCAAACAAAAAGAAGAGAGTATTGTATATAGACAACGAAAACGGAAGTTTGGACGAGTGGGAAGAACTAAGTAAACAAGGTAAAATAACTAAAGAAATCGACAAGAACGTAATTCTCGTAACTCCAAACAACTTCTTAGAGTTCAAAGATTACGCATTAAACTTTCAAGACAAAGTTCACGCAATTATAATTGACCCATTCAGTTTAAACGTGGAAGCAAGAATAACAGCAAGAGAACAATACCTAAAAGTAGGTAAAGTGTGGAGAGGAGAGAAAGAGATACCAATAGAAGATACGAATACGTTTCACTTAACGGGATTCGATTATCAACTACCTAACGAATGGCAAATGGAGGTATTAAGAGGATTAGCTAAAGGAAAAGTTCACTTCATAGTCACAGAATTAATCCCAACAAAAGTAATAGAAGAAATAAGAGGTAAAGAAAGAAGCTATAACATAGACAAGATTCTAACGGAAACAGACGAAACGAAACTACCTAAGAGACTAAAAGAGTTATTCGACTTCTTTGGATACTTCGATAGAGTGATTCTATGCGAAAGAGAAATTAGAAACGGAAGGAGGAAATACTACGGAGTTATCATAAAGTGGAGAGGTAAAGACTTATCTGGAATTAGGGTGGACAACGTATATGAGTTTCTACTTAAAAATACTAAGTTGTTGAGGTGATGTGGTATGGCGACTGATAAATTTATTTTTATGCCAAAAGGAGTGCCTGTAGAATACGAATTCGAAGAAAACGACACGGATTGGGTAATTGAAGCTATTGCTGACAACGTAAAAAGAAATCTGAAGAATTCAAAGGAATTAGAATTAAAACTGAAAATGCTAATTAAAGACGGTAAATTAACCGTTGAAGTTTGGATGAGGTGATTAAGTATGACGGTTTTCCCACACGAAATGAAACACAAACACATACCAGAGAATAAAATCCCAGAACTCGAAGAAAAGGTATTTCTACTATACAACCTATTTTACAAGTATAATTGGAAATACTGTGACTTAAGAACGGTATCCGAAAGAGGTATGGGTAAAAATCCAACCAGAAGACCTAAACTATGTATCAAAATAGGTCAAGCGTGTTTAATAGCTGGGTTTCAGAGAGGAGACAACGTATTCGTTAGAGTTCAAGGAAGAGACATAATCATCAGAAAAGACCAATACGGGTGCTTATTTAAAATCGGTGGAAACCACTACGGAACGAACATAGTTCTGTCACCTATTCTTTTAGCACTCGGATACAAGAAAGGAGATTGGGTAATAGTATTGGCAAAGGAAGGAGAAATAAGAATTAGAGACGCAGTAATCGAGTTTAAGAAATTGGACAGATACTTAAAGAAGGTAAAAGAAATAGGGTTACTAACGTTATAAAAGGGGGAAAAGACGTATGCTGGAGAAACTGATTAAGTCGGCTATTGTAAGTTCAAGAATAATCAAAATATACGACGAGAAACTCGATAGAACAGTAAGACCTACTCTTAATATTTTTATACGAAAACCATTCGGATTCGGTTTTTCTACGATGGCAAGGGAGTTAGAGGAAAAAAGATTAGCAAACTACGTAAACGACTTTACAGTAGCGGGAATAGTAGGAACAGTAAGGCAAGGTAGGATATATACGGGAAGTTTAGCTAACAGTGGTTACAGATTAACAATATTCGATGAAGTAATGACGTTAGAAAATAAGGCTAAGAAACTGTTGAACGAATTAACAGAACAAGGAACAGCTACGAGAAGTCTTCAAGGATACGTAGAAAAAAGAATAGAAAAAGCTGTAACTGGTGGCAAATATATTGCTGAAGAAGGAAAGCTAACGTTACAAATACATACATCGTGTATATTCGGAACAGCGAGTGAACAGATTCTGCAAGATACGGACATTAAAATGCTGTTCTCACGTTGTTTCTGTCTTAATTTAGCAATGGACAAAGGAGAAGCTGTAAAACTAAAGAGGGAAGGTAGAAGAATTAGAATTGATACGAGACGGATACCAGAAGAACCAATAGACAAAGTAGTGTTACCAGGAGACATGAACGACATGCTACTTGAAAAGATAGAAGAAGAGGGATTAGTTCCAGAAACTGAAGGTGGTTATTACACACGTTGTCACGATGATTTAATTCGTTTATCTGCTGTCCATTGTGTAGCAAGAAAAGACGATACAATTAACGAAAAGGACGTTAAGTATGCGTTACAATTTTACAACTTACACCAAGTAGGATATTTAGGAACCCAACTGTCAGAGGTTGCATTGAAGATATTAGACGTATGTAACGGAAAGACGGCAAAGGAAATAGCAGAAAAAGTAGGACTAAAGAAATCTCAAGTTTACAAGTATCTAAATACGTTACAAAACCTAAACCTAATTGGTAAAGTTGGTAATAGGTGGACTAAGAGAATATGAAGTTAAATTAACGTAAACGTCAAGAATAATGTCAAGTTTTTTTGACTTGTTGGCGAGGTAGGTAGTGGGGGGTCTAAAGAAGTATAATATAATATATTATACTTCTTTAGACAGGGGACGTCAACTAAAGTTTATTGGATTACCACGATACCCCGTATTCCATAATTTTTGGACTACTTAGTCGAAAAACCTCAAAATTCGAAAAGTTTGTGAACACTATAGTGATACGGGTGCAAAGTCTATCGAAACTTTGTTAATTTGCGGGAACTCTGTGGAAAAACCGTCAAAAAATTGTTTGGGGTTGTTTCGTGCTTTTTTTGGGATTTGGAGGCTTCGGATGGCTCGGATTGAGTGCGGTGAACACTATAGTGATACGGGTTTCCGCATTTTTGGGGGACAACTTACCTATACGAAAATTGACACTAACCCCTATACCCAGTTCCAAAAATTTTGGGATAGTGTCAACATTTTTATATGCGGAATCCTATAAAAATAGGTATAGGTGTAGGAGTTAACCCGAAAACTTGTGGAAACCCGTATCACTATAGTGTATAGGTCGGGTAAACTGAGACTTCTCGTAGCTTCTTTACCGGAATAAAGCTGTTAAAACCGTGTGCAAATTTTTTGAAGGTTTTTCCACAGAGTTCGGTATCTATAGGAGTTATCCTCGAAATTAGTGGAAACCCGTATCACTATAGAGATACGGATTTCCATTCGATTCGAGGCGTGGGTTGAATCCCCGAAACGGGTGGAAACCCGTATCACTATGGTGGTCGGGGTTTCCACTCGATTTGAGGTCAACCAAGTATTTTAATTTTCATTGTTTTAATAAGTTAAAAGAGGTGGTGTCCGTGTTCAAAGTTAGCTTTTACGGAATGGTTGAAGAGTTCCCAGCTGTAGTAAGAGACATAGCGTACCTAAGAAGTAAAGGAATGCTCAGTTTAACTACTTTCTACAACTTAATGAGAAGACAAGGATTAACGAGAACGAGAGCTTTAATAATACAAGGAAAGGTCGAAAGAGGTGAATACGTAATCATAGACGAAGAAGGAAACGAAATACGACCAGAGGAAATAGAGAATAAGTTACTGACTAAGGTATTTAAGTTTGAATGGATGCTTAAGCTGAAATACACAAGACGTAAACATCACCAAATACATATTCAAATCACAGTGGACGGAGAAATAGAAAAGCATGAAGTGTTCCCAGAACCAATACCAATGAACATTAGAGAGAAAATCGCAAACGAATTTGAAAAAGCTTTTGAGAGATACATGAAAGAGTTTTGGTTTATTTTGGTTAGATTGTTACGTTCTAAAGACTTGTTAGACGAATACAAATCCGATACGTCAGAATTTAAAGAAGTTATGGAATACTACAAAGACATTAACGAGGGACTTGAAGGTGAAATAACGGACATCGAGTTTTTAGTTAAAAGATACGAAAAAGCCGAGTGGGATAGGATAAGACAATACGAAAGAGACTTTGAACCATACGTAACCGAAGCGTTAGAAGAAATAGTAGATTGGATAACCGAAACGGAAATGGACTTCCTAAGAAGGGAAATAGAAAAAGTAAGGGAAGAAACTAAAAGTAGAATTGAAAGAGCGAGAATTGACGTATTTAAAACGAGAATAGAAAGAGCTGAAAAAGTCGTAGATATTAAAACTATCGAGAAAGACTTAGGTGAAGCGTTTATTACGGGCAAAATTACGGAAAAGGAGTATAGAGAACTACTTAGCCTACTAAGGGAAAGGTCGGCAAGGATTTTTAATCAAATAGTGATACGATGGTGTGAAAGAATAAAAAGAGCGGAAACAGAAGGTAAGTTAAATGAAATAATGAAAAGAATCATGAATACTTGGACTTGGAAGAATTTTCTATTCGAACCGTTTAGGGATAAAGTAATTGAATGTGAAAGAGAAAGAAGAAACGAATTACTTAAAGAAGCTGTTAAAAGAAAAGAAATTACGAGAGAAAGAGTATTAAAAAGAGTTGAATCTTACTTTAGGAGGAGAAAAGAGGAAATAATGAGAACTACACGAAGTGTCCGAGATTTAAGAAGATTAATTACGAGAGTTAGAAGAAGTGCGTTAAGTGAAGAGAAGAAAGAAGAGCTGATAAAGTTAATTGAGGACAATATAGAAAAGATACAAAAGGAAAGTTGTGAAAGAGCTTGGAAAACTGTCGAAACTGAAACTGACATAACTAAGCTAAGAAACCTATACTACACAATAGGTAACAATAGGCAAAATTACGAGCCATGTTACGATGAAATTAGAAAAGCTATTAGGAGTAAAATACAAAAGCTAAGGAGAGAGAGTTACAGAAAGAGAGCAGACGAAATAATAAACGAATTCAAAGAGTCGGAAACGTTTGATAGAATAGCTATCGTAAATAGAGAGTGTGACAATATCTTAATGTTACCACTAACTGTTCAATACAGAGTTTTTAGGGAGTTAATTAACTTAGCTGAGAACAGAAACGAATTAGCTACGATATTCAACTGTCTTAAGAATAGTCCAATATGGACTGAGCCTAAGTATAGTAAGTGGAAGAGTAGGTTGAAGAAGATGATAGAAGAGAAGGAGGTGTAGTGTTGTATGAATAACTATACTTTTTTAATTGATATTGATTACAAGCCTACTAATCCTAACAAGTTTGCCGAAGAGTTTACTAACAAGATTAAGTTCGTAGAAGACATACTAAAGGTATTCGTAGAAGAGGCTGAAGTATTCGAAACGAGGAAGGGGATACATATATACGTATATGCGAGTAGTGAAAGGAAGATAAGTGACGAAGAAATAGTAGTAATACAACTTGCTTTGGGTAGTGATTATAAGAGAGAAATATTCAATTGGTCGAGGGTTATAAGTAATCCCAAACCTAAACATTGGAATGTGTTATTTAAGAGTAAAGAGAAAATAACCAAACTGTCGAGAATGCTCACTATTCTGATAAACAACAAATTAGATGGATTAGGAAAAGATTTATAAACTATTTATTTGTAACTATAACTATGGCGGGTAGAAGAAAAGTGTATGGGAGTAGTTCTGTTCCGAGATACAAAGCGAAAATGTACGACTACCTAAGCAGAGGTGGAAGAATTCCAATGGTTCTTGCAATGGAAGTCGTTGATGCGATGGGTGAAGCGTGGGGTAGTGGATTCTTTGCTTACAAGGACGACAGAGATGATGCGATTGCTAAGGCATTTGAGGAGAATACGGACGTTCCACACATATACGGAGGTCTCGCAAAAGCTCTCTTAATGAGAGTAATGAAACTTGCTAAGAGAAAGGGAATGACATACGACGATGCTCTTGAGTCTGTTATAGAGGAAAACAACCTGTCAGAAGGCGATCCAGTTAGAAAACTATTGGAAGAGGCTGTAGAGAAACTTAAGAACGCTGAAAGAGAGAGAGGTTCTTCGGGAACTAAGACTTAATTTAACTATCACTTTTTTACTTTTTTTTTAGGTGGTTTAAATGGACAAAAGACAACAGTATGCACTTATACAAAGGAGAAAGGGTGAATTAGCAAAAGCACTTAGAGAAGGTTTAAGCAAGTTTACGCAATTAGGCATAAAAGCCGATGTTTACGTTCCAAAAGGTAGAGACAACGTAGCTTACCTATTAATCGATGAAGACGACTTAACTAAGTTTTTCCAGAGAAGAACGGTATCTAAAATGAAAAAGCTGGGAAAAGACATAAACGTTAAATCGTCCATGAAAGACGACGTTTTAATAACCAAAATAGTTTCGAGAGCTGAAGTAAACGAAGAAGAAGTTGATAAAGACGTAAACAGAATAAAAGAGGAGCTAAACAAGATGAAAATAAAGAGTGAAGTGTTCGTTGACGTTAAAGACTACGTGAACCTAACTCTTTTAATGGACGTAAACTCGATAGTCGAATACTTTGATAGACAGGTAAAAAAGACCATAGAATCAAGGAGAATTAAGGTATTAACTACGGTTTACAGAGAAAATAACGTTTTGGTAGTTAGATTCGCTAAGTAGAGATGATTAGTTATGTCGGTTAAAAAAGTGACTATTGGTGATTTGTTAGATGCGATAGATACGATTAACAAATTCATAAACTTTGGAGAGAAAGTATCCAAAGTTTTTTCAGCTCTATCGAGAGCTGGAGTGGATGTAAGTAGAATCAACCCCTACGATTTTAATTCCATACTGCGGTTGTCAATGGCTATGAGAAGTAATCCAGAGTTAGAAGAGATAGACGTTGAATCGCTAAAAGAGGAGTTTGAGGAGATATTAGAGTTAGACTTAGACGATGTTCGTAAAAAGTTAATAGTGGTTAAAAAGTTTATAAGCGTTTACAGTCAGGCTAATAAGACGATGAGTAAAGTAAGTAAAACAGTAGGTGCTAATCTGGATCAGCTTAATGCTTTAGCTAATATGTTCGGTCTAAGACTACCGACAACTTCACAATCTGAAGAGACTGAAGAAACTGAGATAGAAGAGATAAGTGAAGACGAAATAAAGGAACTCGACGAAGTGATTAAAAAGTTTAAGTCACGAAACGTTTAAATACAAAACATCTATACTATACTACGGAGGTGATGTGTTATGGCATACACGCTCAACGATATACTCAATTCGATCTTGACTGCTGTTCAGGACATTCTCGGAAACATAGCGAGTGCTATTAGTGACAACGCTGGTGTAATTGCTACTTTGGTTGTTCTTGGAGGTCTGACGTTTGCCGTTACGAGATATGGAACAAGGATATTCAGACAAGTTACTGGATGGCTCGGAGCTTTGTTCTAACCATTTAACTTTTCCAATTTTTTTTCGTGGGTGAGAACATGATTAAAAGGTGCGTGTATAAATTATTAACCAAACTACTTAGATTTCTTCTTAGAGTTGAGGGAGAGTGGGTAACTAACAAACAAATACTACTCGTTACTGCTACACAACTAAAAGCAATAGCTATAACTTTAGATGAAAAATACAAAGTTTTAACGTTAGACCAATGGAAACAAATAATACAATCCGATACTTTAAACGAAACTAAGAGGTGGAAGAAAAACGTATTTGATTGCGATAACTTTGCATTAGTATTCTCAGCACATTGTTCGGAATTCTACGAGGTTAATAGTTGTGGAATAGCAATAGGAACTGTGTATAATGCGTACACAAACGAAAAGATTGGTGAACATGCATACAACGTATTAGCGGTTAAAGAAAACGATGAACTTGTGTTATACTTATATGAACCCCAAACGGATGAATTAACTAAGGCTAAAAAGAGAGCTAAATTGGGTAACTGGATATACGACACCAAAGTAGTAGTATTCGCATAACGGTAAACTTTTTAAGTTTCGGATTGTAATTATTCTTAAGGTGATAGTATGGTGGGACTAAAAAGTAACGTCAGTGGAGAAATTGAGATTATAGTAAAGAACAAGGACGGAAAAGTGATAAAACAATTCAGGAAACCTATGGACAGCTTTGTGAATAATATGCTTACGTTGATGACAATGTTTGATAGCAATGGCTGGAGTGTAAAAGACGTAAATGGAAATACAGTAAACTTCTATTTCAAGAATCAGGCTGATAACTACCTATACAATGCAGAAGTGTTGGCACCATCTGGAGATGACAGCTACGGTATATTGGTAGGTTCAAGTGATACGGCTTTTGTAGTTACTCAATACAATCTGGCGTCTAAAATACCTAACGGAACTGGTAGTGGTCAGTTGTCTTACGGTGAAACGAGTATCGTAGGTGCTGGAGATGACTATCAAACGTGGCAAAGAGCATTTGATAACATGAGTGGTTCGGATATAACGGTTAAAGAGATTGGTATGTTTGCTAAGGTAACGAGAGAAGAAGCTGGAGTTCCAACACCGTACTACGTAATGTTAGCAAGAGACGTAATAACTTCAACCACAGTACCTAACGGAGGTAGATTGATCGTTAAATACACGTTCAAGATAAATCCGTAATGAGATAACATGAGCTTCATTGCAGGTATAGGGGCAGGTATAAGCCAAATAATAGGACAAATTCAAGACAGGTTAGAAGGAATAGTAGCGACTATCATTAACCTTTTCAGAAACATAGCTAACAACATTTACACGTTTTTCCTTAGAACTTGGGACTACTTCATGACGAATCCGAGAGGAATGATATACTTCTTTGCTAACGTGTGGACTTTAATGTATTAAGAGGTGGTGTAAATGATACCTAATTTACCGTTTCCAAACATAGAAATGGTAACTAAAGGTGGAATAGCGGAAGTTAAACTAAAGAACCAAGACTTAGCAGACATGCTAAGGAAGGCAATAGAAAACGGGGGACAAAGAGTAAAAGACGTGGAAGTGTATCCAGACGCATTCGTAATAATAGCTGACTTGGCGGATTTGGAACAAACTCTAATTAATCTGGGACTGAAGGCTACGTTAGAGCCAAAGGAAATAAAGATTACAATAGACAGAAAGGAGCTGATAAATGCGTTTACTAACGTAACTAACGTAACTCAAAAGGGAATAGAGGTAATAGACGGAAGAGATTACATATTACTTAGAGGTAAGATAACGCCATGACTGTTTGGGACGACATACAAACTGCATTAACCGACTTTTGGAATTGGCTAACTGGAGTAGGTGGAGGTTTAACAGATACTTTAGGTGAGTTTGGTTCGTGGTTATACGGTGGAATCAAGTGGTTAGCAGACCAGATATACAATGCGTGGACTTACTTTAGTGATTGGCTATATTCTGGACTACAATACCTATCAGACAGATTCAAGGAAGGATACGAAGCAATAGCACAGTGGATATGTGGAGGACTACAATGGATAGGTAGTGGATTAAGTTGGATAGCCCAGCAATTGTACGCATTTGGACAGTGGTTGTGGAACGGAATTATATGGACAGCAATAACAGTAGCCAATGCAATTGAAGGATTTATCAACTGGATTTGGGAAGGCATTGTAAACATTTACAACGACATAGTAAACTACTTAGCTTCTTGGGTTCAGGGAATAAACGACTTCTTAAACGATTGGATTAAATCCTTAAGAGACAAATTCAAAGACTTTGTTTTAGTTAATACAACGTTACCAGGGATATTTAAGTCATTCGACATGCTCACCGAAGGTAAACTAAAGGAAGGGCTTTTAGGGATGTTTATATCACCTTTTGCAGGTGCAATAGCTGGTGAACTCGTTGATGCTATAGTTCCAAGACCAAGTAGCGAGAGAATAATGTTCTTCCCAGAGTTTTTACTTCCCACGCTGACTTTTGAACCTATTGTAATAGAAAAACCACCAGAACCACCAACTCCACCACCTACCGAAATACCAACAGAGCCGATATATCCACCTCCGGTAGGATATAAACCTATCGTTGAAAAGTCTAACATAGCATACACATTATACGACATTATAGTTCAAGGAATTAGAACCAAAGATTTACTTAGTAAAGTTGCTACGGAGTACGAGATAGAGTTATCGAATGTATTTACACAAGAAATAACAAGTAAGGCAGTTACAGATTACTACCTATGGACTACGCCATCAAAAGAGGTGGAGAAAGTAAATAAAGCGATAACCGATTTTGCTGTAATATCAGAGCTTGGAACTTATATAACCAAAACAAACTACGTGGGAACGTCTTATGACATTTCGGTTTCAAGTATTAAGGGATTACACAAATACAGTTATGCAAAAACTACGTATGATGCGTACGTATCTCCTATAACTAAGTTAAGTGGGTTAAGTGAAGCTAAAACTGAGGTTACGTTGTTACCTTCAATTGGTGTAGCAATAGTAACTACTCCGTCAACTCAAGTAGTTGTAGAAGCTTATACACCTACGGAATTACCACCATGTCAAGGTGGAACGGGAACGAGTTATGAGATTGAAGTAATACATCCAACAAGTTCGTTAGTTTCGACAAATAGAGTAGGAACATCATACGAAATAGGAGGAACGGTTATAGTAGCAATGGTAGAGGCTATAATTTACTTAGGAGCAACGGAATACGCTAAAGTTGAAATGGCTAATCCGTTTAGTGAAGACTTCGTAATACAAGGAAGACAAGTAGTTAAATACGAGCCAGAGGAAGCTATGTTTGAGGATTGGTATATTAGCGTAGGTTAGGTGACGTAGTATGAATCCCAAAATAGATGAAAGAATTAAAGAAGAATACGAAGCAAAGATAGAGGGAAAGTTTAAGATTTACTTAGGAGACGAACTATACGCAAAAGGTAAAAATAAGTGGACAAGATACTTTGCAAGTAGTATAATAGAATTTGTGATAACCGCATCTGTATGTAGTAGTTGTAGCACTAACAACTATTACAATCTATACACAAGAGGTCTGTCATACAGCTACACAGCAAGAGCGGGTAACGACACTTCGACTCCCACAAGTCCCGACATGTCCGATTTAGTTAGTAAAATTGACATTGCTCCAGATACCCAAAATAGAGTTCTATTCAAAAGTGCTGGATACTCTGAATACTTGTCGAGACATAAATTTCAATGGAATCCAGGGACTATACCAGCACAGACAATAGGCGAACTTGGAGTATATCTGTATTTAACAAACGATGGTTGGAGTAGTCCAGCAGAAAATCCGTCATTTGGCTATGTATCCGACCCTTACGACACCATGCCTATATCAAATCCAGCACTTAGGTTAGGAGCAAGAATAAGTAGTGCTGATGACGATTTTTACCCGATAAACTATACGAGTGAAGAAGCTTTAATACTCGAATGGTATGTGACTATAAGATTTTAGAGGTGATAGCGTGAAAATCAAAGCTAAAAAGATAGATGAAAGAATTTCAGAAAACTTCAGTAAAATAAAACTAAGTGGAACGGCTGAAATTATCTACGGAGACAACGTAATTAAATGCAAAAACAAGTTTACAAGATACCTAATGAGTAGTATTGTAGTTTTTATAGCTAATCCGAGACATCATCTTGGCTATATTTATCTTGGTGGTCTTGGTCGAACTTGTGCAGTAGGTATGGCATACAGAGCTACAGCAAGAATAGGAACTAATACCTCAACCTATACGAGTCCAGATATGTCAGACTTAGTAGATAAAGTAGATGTAGCACCAGACAGTATTACGAGAAGAGCTATAAAAGAATCAGATTACACCTTATACATAGCGGAATTTGTGTTTATGTGGAACTCAGGAACACTACCAAATATATACGAAGGAGCTACGGGAGAAAATGAGATAGACGGAAAAGTAGGAGAATTCGGAGTTTACTTAAGAACGGATAACGACGATTGGCAAACAGGGTTATCAAATCCGTCAAGAGGAAGTTACATAAGTGCTAATCAAGGAATGATACCTTTAGGCGGTGCAGACGTAAGACTCGCCTCAAGAATAGCAAGTAGAGACGGTGCTTTTGATCCATTCGAATTCTACGGTTCTGTCGATCCTCTAACATTTAAATGGAGATTCCAAGTAGCAATAGTATGAAAATCAACATAATGTGTCCCAAAGGTAAATTCGGATCACTACCTTACTTAGCTAACCTAATGAAGCAAATTGTAGGTAACAACGTAACTATATCAGGTAACAATCCAAAAGAAGACTACAAACCAAACTACCTAAACATCCTAATAGACGAAGGAATTAGCTCTATTATCTACAAAAGAAAAGCAGATATATGGTGGACGGATACTCCAGCTATGATACCTAACTCATACCACAAAATAGACGAAATACTACTAAACGAACGACTATTCAAGAAACACTACACCGTATCAGAATTCAACAAACAACATTACAAAGAACTCGGAATACCTGTAGAAGATACAATAATCCCAAGACCAATTAACCCAATTCTTTTTTACTACAAAACGGACTACGACAACACAACATACGACATAATTACAATCGGTAAACATTGTATATGCGATAGAAAAAACCTAAGATTACAAAGAGAAGTATTCTTAGAACTTAATTTCAAATACTGCGTAGTATCCGATATATGGATGCCTAAAAGACCTAATTTAACCCAATTCAACTTTGGCTCAATTACAGACGAACAAAAGGCAAGATTACTATCAAAATCTAAATTCCTTCTCTGGACTTCTTTTGTTGAAGGATTTGGATTACCCGTTTTAGAAGCTATGACCGTAGGAACTATACCAATTTATACAGACGTTCCAGCTCATAACGAATTCGCAATAGGTATCCCAATTAAACCAGAAGACAAAATTAAAGCTTGTTGTTACGGAGTTAGAATAGTTAAATACGTAATTACTAAAGAAGCAATTAAAGAAGCCGTCCAATACGCTCTATCAATGAACAAAGAAGAATACGAAGATTTACAATATAAGTGTATGCAAAAAGCAACCGAAATATACAACGATTTTATAAACAAGTTACCTTTACTACTAAGTATATGATACCTGACGAGAGGTTCGTCAAGAATCTAATACAATTCGGAAAGTGGTTTACTTTAGTAAGTATAGCTGTTAGCATAGGTGCTAAAGGTAAATACAAACCAGAACCTACTTACGAAGGTTACGGAAATATAAAATGGGGTTTGGATAGGTGGAGTGGTTAAATGGGTGAATACACGCCTAATATAAAACTATACAAGCCGTCAATTGGAGAAACTGAGTGGGGAGACTTAGTAAACAATAACTTTGACGTATTAGACGAACAAATAGACAGTATCAAGAAAGAACTAATCACTATGGCTATAAAGATACTTATGAATCAAGCCGTAGCACACGCAATTTCCAAAGACTTTTACTCGATTATAGCAGACGTAATAACACTCGACTATCCAAAAGGTTTCAAGAATACGTTTGAATCGGTTAGTAGTCCAATAGAATACGAAATAACCATAGACAACTCTAACAATCCAAACGACTTAACCGACTATCAGATACTACTCGAAATAAACAACGATGAACAATTCTTTGAAGACTGTAACTATAACAAAATCTACTTAGAATTCTACGACGAAGATAAGACTACTTTACTTAACCATTACGTGGAAGAGTGGGATACTGAAAATTACAACGCTAAGATATGGATTAAAGTTCCAAATATCCCAGCAAACTCTACTAAGAAGATATACCTCAAAATTAACGTAGAGAGAACGGAAGATTTGAGCAATCCCAACGCAGTTTTCGACTTGTGGGATGTTTTTGAGGGTGATGGCTTAGATACGGAGAAATGGGAAGTCGAATTCAGAGGTAACAGCTATTCTGTAAGCGATGGAGTATTACACATAAACGACAGCGATTCGGGAAATGCTAAAAGCTTATTCTACTCAAAGAAAACAGTAGATACGCCCGTACTCGTAGAAATGAGAGCGAGAGGTAGCAATAGCAGAATCGGAACGTTAGCAGTTGATAAAGCTCAAGATTTTATAAGATGGCATTGGCTTTGGTTAAACGATAAGAATGCTTTGTATGACCTCAAATATTCCGACACAACGCAAGATATTGAGAGTTATTATATAGACTATACGACTTACGAAAACGAATGGCATTACTTTAAAACGATATTCGAGAGTGATTACGCAAAAGGCTACGTAAGAAACGAACAAAGAGGAACGGAAAGCACAGTAGAATATACCTTCGGGAGAAGCTTAGGGACGTATCAAGTTGGATTTGCATGTCGCTACACAGTAATGGAAGTGGATTGGATTAAAGTTCGTAAATACACCGATCCAGAACCAACCGTAACCTACACAAGAAACGTAATACCCGTAGATTACGTAACCGTAACTTTTGACTTCCCAGAAGGTGTAGATAAACTACTCGTAACTACTGATTCAGACGCTCAGAACGTTTACTACTCTACTGACGATGGTAATACTTGGAATCCAATAGAACGAGATACCGAAACTGAACTACCAGAAACAGCTTACAGTATTAAACTAAAGTTCGAACAGGCAACTTACATGAGAGGTTACGCATTCTTAACTTGGTAGAGGTGGTATTATGGTTAGAGTTAAAGCAGATAAAGTAGCCGTAGTTAAAAGAAGGAAAAAACGTCCAACCAAGTCAGTAGAAGAAAGATTATCCGAATTGGAGAAAAGAGTTGAAAGGTTAGAGAAAATACTCAACGTAGGTGGTGATAAACAATGAAAGGTAATATTTTAGAAGATTTAGAAGAAATACTAAAAGACAAAAACTCAACACCACAAGATAGAACGTTAGCAATATGTATTTTAGAAATCAAGAACAAAGTTATCTACATAGAAAGGCTAAGTAAGATACAAATAGCACTTTTGTCATCGATTATAGCAGGTTTAATAACCTTAGCAGTATCAATAAAGTGAGGTGACAAAAATATGTTCAAAGACATATTAGAAGACCTAAGTTACGAATCCAGAATCTTAATAGAAGACGTAAAGTTAGGATTAGCGAGTAAAGAAGAAATAGTTAAAGCTATCGACAACCTAAGGAAAATCAGAGACAAAGTGGACGAAATCTTAAGAGACCTAACAACTTACATTACAGCTTACGAAGAGAAAGAACTCGAAGAAGAAGAAATGGGAACAAAAGAGAAGACGGAAGAAACGGAAGAAATACTTATGTCACCTACACCACTCGAAAAACCTATACCGTTTAGAGAGGCTACTGTAATTGCTTTAGCTCAAAGTCCCGAAGCAAGTCCAGAACTAAGAAAGGAAGCAAGGAAAATCATCGAGAAATACGGATTATCCGAAGAAGAAGTTAAAAGAATTACCGAGTGGTATTACGGCTAACTTATGAATGAAAAGATAGAAACAATATATGAATGTGAAGAAGCTATAAACAGTATCCTATCAGAATTTTTAGAACTAATAGAGAAAACAGAACCAGAACACGTTACAATAGCATACTCTCTATTACCCACAATAAGAAACGACTTGATAGTTACAATTTGTCCGAGAGTTTTCGACAAACCCATAAAATACGAAGACCTAAAAAATACCGTATGGTCAATTACTGCAAGACGATTCATAGCCTACCTAATAGAAAACGACCTACCAATAATCAAATACATACGACCATTTATAAACGAAATAATAGCAAGTGGCTTAGATATAACAATTGCGTTAACGTACGCAGATACCAAACCAGAAGTAGTAATAGAATTAATACGTTGTAGAGCGGATTTAGAAGAAATACCACAAAGCATTGTAAACTACATAATAAAATACGCATCAGAACATGCCAGAACTAAAAGAGAATTTTCAGCATTCATACTATTCGCGTACTTTTACATAGTAGAGAACCTAACTTTACCAGACGACTTAATAGAAAACATAGGCTATTACTTACAAAAACTACCAACGATATACCAACACGAAGTATTAGCCAGACTTCACGTAAGAACGTATCTGAAACTTATCAATCAAGCATTATTAACAGTAGTTACTCGAACCACAGCGTACGCATTACTAACGAACCAAGAACAAGTCTTAAACGTAATATACAACTTAACCATAATCGACAAGAAACACATTCAATTTCTAAACGCTTTATACGATCACGGAATTATATCCGATGACGAACTATCGGAAAACATTACATACTTAGAACAAATAAGAGCAGTCATAAGAGACCTATCCACGTTCTCATACTTAACCAAGTTTGTCAAATACGAATTAGAACGTGAAATGGATAGAATCTTATCGGAGTGGACTTCAAAACTTAAAGAACGAATCCTAAAAAGAAGGTCAAAATACGTAATAACAATATCCCTACTGTACTCAATACTCCACGACACAATTACTTTTACCAAGACAGCTTTAGAAACTCTACTACTTTACCATCACAAGGTAATTAGATACACTACAATAACTAAAGTAACCAAAAAGGGTTTCTTACACCTATACCCCTTCAAAAAACTATATCCATATACGTTACCTTACGAGGTAATTAATCGATTATTCACACTACTACCAAAGATACAACCCATGAAACAATCCCAAATAACCTAACGTAACAATTCAGACAATAATTCACTTAATAATTCAAACAATAATCCAAACAACAATTCACTTAATAATTCAACTAACAATTCACAAACCAATTCAATCAACAATTCAACTAACTATTCAAACATCAATTCAATTAACTATTCAAATAATAATCCAAATAACAATTCAAATATCAATTCAAATAATAATTCATACTCCAACTATATCAACAATTAACCCTATACAACTTACACCATTTCTATATACAATAGAA
>Ga0190363_1000411_pt1 | contig 25014 bp, 21 predicted proteins | sample 48721867_MG_FD_161272 | JGI IMG/M metagenome (GOLD analysis project Ga0190363, IMG submission 161272) | Hydrothermal vent microbial mat bacterial communities from Southern Trench, Guaymas Basin, Mexico - 4872-18-6-7_MG | ecosystem: Environmental > Aquatic > Marine > Hydrothermal vents >... | reverse complement strand
AATTCCTGATGGAATTCAGACAAATATAACCTTGAAAGTAAAAATAGATGAATCAATTCCTTCTGGAACTTATACTACATCTGTGATATTCTTTGCTATAGCGGAGTAAAAAGGAGGATTTATGAAAAAAGCATTCTTTCTTTTATTTTTAATTTTAGGAACAATTTCTTTAGTTAAAGCCCAATCTCAAACCTTAACTATCTCTCCTGCTAAAATCGAACTCCAGGGAAAAGCAGGTGAAACTAAAAAATTTACTATAAAAGTGAAAAATGAGAGTGATTATCCTATTGATATAAAAGGTGAGATTTTAAATTTTGTAAAAATTGGCGCAACTCACAAATTTTTCAAAAATCCTGAAGAAGATCCAACTCATGCTCTTTCAAATTGGATTAAAACCGATCCTTTGAATTTTACTCTTAAAAAGGGAGAGGTAAAAATTATAAACGTCCAGATAAATATTCCCGAAAATGCTTTATCAGGGAAAAGATCAGCAATTGTCGCCTTTGAAACATTGCCTCAAAAACAAAAAGATGGAGTAATTCGAATTGGAGCTAAAACTGGCACTACTGTTTATTTAGAAGTAGAAGGGAAAAGAAAAACAATTTTAGGATACGAAAAAAACAAACTTGGCTCTAAATGGAATTTAATTTTAATTTTTGGAGGAATTTTAATTTTATTATTGATCTATCTGGGTTTTAAAAGAAAGAGAAAATGAATTTAAAGAATTTTAAAATCTTCACTAAAGAAACATTTGTTTTATTATTTACCTTTCTTTTAGTAGTTGCTACTGGAATTTTAATTTTATATGCAGCGGGAATCGATGTCCGAGTAATTGTTTCTCGTCCATCTCCAACTTATCCAGTTGCTGATCATTTTGTTCTTTCTGGCATTCCGGAATTTATCTATCAAAACGAATCTCAATCTTTGAAAGTAACTGTAAAAGATAAAAATGAGACTTTAGTATTCAATTATAATGGAACAGTCCATTTAACATCTTCCGATCCAAACGCTCTTCTACCTGCTGATCATAAATTTTCACCTGAAGAAGATGGAGGAATTTATACCTTCTCTCCGATTATTTTTAAAACTCCTGGAAAACATTGGATTAAAGCCGAAGATATAGAAAATCCATCTATTTCTGGCCTATTAAATACTACAGTACTTCAAAAAATTGGCTATTTTACAATAGAAAACTATCCTCAAGAAACAAAAGCAGGTGTTCCCTTCTCCCAAGGAATAAAAGTCTCTGTTTATGACGAAAACGGAAATTTATTCGAAAATTATCAAGGTTCTGTCTATTTCACTTCCTCAGATCCTCTGGCAGAACTTTATTTCTCAGAAGAAAATAAATATAGGTTTACTTCTGAAGATAAAGGGGTTCATGTATTTGAAGGAGAAAATTTTATATTAAAAACTGAAGGATATCAAACCATAACTGTAACTGATGGATTGAGTTTTGCAACTACAGACAAAATTCTAGTTAAAGAGGCTCCCTACTCTATCGAAATTACAGCTCCTTCTGAAGTAACAGCTGGTGAGGAATTTGACTTATTAGTTGAGATTAAAGATAAAAATGGCAATCTTATTTCTGATTATGAAGGAACCATCGAACTCTCCTCTTCTGATCCAAAATCAGAAATTCCAGAAAGTTATAAATTTACTTTAGAAGATAAAGGAAAAAAAACCTTTAAAATTAGATTGAAAACCAAAGGCCTTCAAGAAATAAAAATAGTTGAAAAAGAAACCAATTTAACTGTTTCTTCTCAAATAAAAGTTAATCCAGGACCTACTTCTTTAACCAAATCTACTATTGAAATTCATCCATCTAAAGTTAAAGCAGATGGGAAAGAATTTGCTAGAATTACAGTAACTCTTGTTGATGAATTTGAAAACCCGATTGAAAATCATGAAGTAGAAGTATTTTCTAATCAAACTGGAGATCTTTTTGAACCAATTAATCCTTTCACAGACTCAGAAGGAAAAGCAAGTTTCCTAATAAGATCCACCTCGGCTCATCTTTCAAAAATTTCTGCAAAAGATAGAACTTTAAATGTTTTTCTTTCAAAAACTGCTGTGGTTGCATTTTTTATTGAATTTAAAGAAGAGAAAGAAAAGAAAATACCATTTATCTTTCCAACTATCACTCCACTCCCTCCACCACTTCTAGCCCCAGATCCTCAAGATTTTACCGAAGAAAACAAAACCTTAAATCCTTCACCAAATTTTTTAGGAACAACTATTTCTAATGCAGAAGTTTCTCTTTATTTAAATGATCAATTTATAGGAAAGATAAAAAGTGATAAAGCAGGAAAATTCAGTTTTAGGATTCCCAAAAAACTTACTCCTGGAAGCTATCAAATTTATGCGATAGTAAAAGATTCTTTAGGAAGAACTTCTCCTAAAAGTGCTATAATCTCTTTTGAAATAATCGAAAAAATCAAACCCGAACTCCCACCAATAGGAGGTATTCAAAAAATAAAAAAGAGCACCTCTGAAATAATCGTAAATTTAAGAACAAATCCCACTCTCAGAAAAGTAGCAAAGATAGGAATTCCTACTGCAGCAGGAGTAGTAGTCTTGACCGGAATTAGTTTCCTTCTTCAAATCCTTGCTAGTTTAGCAGATTTACTAGCTCTTCTCTCTTATCTTTTCTCTTGGCTTCTTGAACTAATTGGAATAAAAAAACGAGCTGAAAAATGGGGAATAGTTTATAATGCTGCTTCAAAAGTTCCAATAGATTTAGCAATTGTAAGGGTTTTGAAAGCAAAAAAGTTAATCAGAACAAAGGTAACCGATAAATTAGGGAGATTTGGTTTTCTTCTAGGAAAAGGAAAATATACTCTTTTGGTAACTAAACCTGGTTTTCTTTTCCCATCCAAACAATTAAAAGGTCTTAAAATAGATGGAAAATACAAGAATTTATATTTTGGAGGATTAATCTCTATAAGATCAGAAAAAGAATCAGCAAAAATAAATGTAAATATTCCTTTGGATCCAAAAGAAAAAGCAAAAATTAAATTTATTGATAAACTTAGAACTTTTGTCACTAATCTTTTCTGGCCAGTATGGATCTTGGGATTTTTAACAAATATTTTCTCTTCATTTATTTATCCTTCTGTTGTAAATGGACTAATTTTTCTCTTTTATATTTTAATCCTTCTTTTAAGAAAAATTTTGTTAGGTACTTCTCCTCGTCCTTGGGGTAGAGTTCTTGATAAGAAAACAAAAAAACCGATAGCAAATGCTACGGTAAGGATAATTGATGCTAGAGAAAAGAAAATTCTTGAAACAAAAATTACTGACAAATATGGCAGATTTAACTTTATCTTACCAAAAGGGAAATATTATTTGAAAGTAATTGCTCCTGGTTATAAACCCTTTAAAGGAAAAGTTTTTGAACTTAAAACAGGAGAAATGTTTAAAGGGGATGTTCTTCTTTAGCTTCTTCCTTTTCTTTTCCTTTTAAAATCTTTGCCCTCCAAGCTTGGTAATGACTTAAAATTTGCTCTACTTTAATAAGATTTCCTTCAAGATCATAAATCCTTCTTATAACTTTTGTATCCGCTCCTTTATGAGCTCTTTCTATTATTTTTTCTTCGCCTGGATTAAGTTCATCGGTTTCAATATAAATTGGCTCACCAGGAGATTTGATGTTATAAATATAAGGTCCTTCAATTTCTACCTTATATTTTTTTGTTCCATATAAATCAAAAATCAATTTAGTACCCTCGATCTTAGATTGAACTAAAATATAAGCTCCGGTATTATTTTTAAACTTTAGATCAGGTGAGGGGAAATAAATTGTAGCATCAAGTCCTGCTGGTTCATAATAAGAAACCCTGTAAGCATGAGGCGTTCTTTCAATAATTTCTAAACCAGCATTTAAGGCAGCTCTAAATAAGGTTGTAGAAACTTGACAAAGTCCGCCTCCATATTCTGGAATAGTTCTATCTTCTTTAATTACTAACTCTGGTAAATATCCGGTTCGAGCAGAAACTTCTCCTAAAATTTTATTAAATGAAAAAATTTCATCTGGTTTTATTAAAACTCCGTTAAAAACTTGGGCTCCTATTTTTATATTATGAACTCTATTTGGTGGAGATCCTTTAAAATCAGAAATTCCCCGACCAATTAACTCAATTATTCCTGCCTTTTCTAAATCTTTTTCTGTTTTTATCGTTGGTTCTATAAGCTCAACTGCTAACTCTATTTCATTTTCTCCATTTTTTAAAGCTTCTTTTATCCTATTTTTCATTGCTTTTAAATTAAGAGCTCTTCCTGATTGGGGGCGAGCTATAAGATGGGGTGAATTATTTTCTATTATAATTTTGGCATCAATAGGGGGCCTATTAATAACCAATGAAATTTGTTCCAGTTTTTGTAATAAAAGATCTTCTTTTAATTTAAAATCCTTTGATCCAATTTCTATCCAAGAAGCAATCTCTTGGGGAGCTATCTTAAAATCTTTCCCAAAAGGATTTTTTAACAAAAGGGGTCTTGAAAGGATTTTTTCTAAATTCCTTTTTAGCTCAGATAGATCTTTAATTTTAATTTTCGGCTCTATCCTATTTATTTGAACCTTAATAGCTGAATTATCCAAATTAGAAAGATTCTCTAAAATTTTCTCTCGAAGCTCTATTAAATCAAATCCCCTACCTTCAATTGAAGGAATTAAAATTACTTTAGAATCTTTAATTTCTAATCTAGCATCAACAGGTGGAGAGAGAAATTCTTTAGCTAAAAGTTTAATTTGATTTTCTAGTTTCTCTTTATCTATATCAAAACTAGCTTTAACCTGGTAAGAGAAAAAAGCAACTTTAATCGAATTAATTAAATTCTTCAAAAACCCATTTTCTCTTCCTATTTTTTCTATTTCTTCTTTTGTCTTTTTAATGTCAAACTTTAGATCTATTTCAGAAAATTCTATTTCTCTCTTCTCCTCTCCTAAAAGAAGGATTATTTTAGAATCAAATTTTTTAATACCTTCTTTTAGAAAATCATCTATTTGAGAAAAATTTTTTCCTGAAAGATTATAAGGACCTAATTTAACTCCAAGATAAACTTTTGAGGCAAAAGCTATTTGGTAAAAAAGAAAAAGAAAACATATTCCAAGAAAAATACCAAAAAGAGTTCCTAAAAGCCAGAGAGGAGCTCTTTTTAATTTATAAATAATAAAAGCTCTTCTAAAATTGGTTAAAACAATCTCTGGTGTTATAATCTTTATTTTTTCTTTTTTATTTTTCATTTAAAATTTCTTCTAAAATTTTTTTTGCTAACTCGGCCCTTTCTTTCGAAAAAATTTCTTCTGTTGTTAGAATGAGTTTTAAATTTTTGTTCTCTATTTTAAAAGGAATTTTATCAAGAGGCCAGAAAATTTCTTGGCCATCTTCTAAAACCAAGATTGCCTTTCCGTCTTTTATTTCTTTTATTTGGCAACTTATCTCTTCAAACATTTTTGATAAAGATTCAAAGTTTCTTTAGCACATTTTCTCCAAGAAAATTTCTCTACCCGCTTAAACCCTTTTTTAATTAACTCTTGTCTGAATTTCTCATCAGAGATTAACATTAAAATCTTTTTAGCTAGTTCTTTTTCATTTAAGGGGTCGAAAAATAAAGCTGCATCTTCACATATCTCTGGTAAAGATGATGTATTTGAGCAAATAACTGGGGTGCCGCAGGCCATAGCTTCTAGCGGAGGAAGACCGAATCCTTCATAGAGAGAAGGAAAAACAAAAAGTGTTGCCCGATTATAAAGATAAGGAAGTTTACTCTCTCTAACAAATCCTAAAAATATGACATTTCTTCTTAAGTTGAGATTTTCTACCTCTTTTTCTATCTCTGGAAAATAAACTTTATCTTTTTTACCAGCAATCACCAATTTAAGATCTGGTATTTTTTCTGTAACTATTTTAAAAGCTTTAATCAATCTCTTTAAATTTTTATGTTCTCTAAAAACTCCTACATAAAGCAAAAAAGGTTTTTTCTCTATCTTTAAAGGTTTAAAGTGCTCCTCTACCCCTTCGTAGATAACTGTTATTTTATTTGGATCTATCTTGAGCAATTTAATTAAATCGGATCGAGTAGCAAAAGAAACTGCTATAATTTTCTCTGCTTTTTTTGTTGCATTGAGTAACACTAAATTATAAGCTATCTTTTTAAAAAATGTCAATTTCTTTCCAGGATACTTTAGATGAGTAAGATCATGAATGGTTACTATAAACTTTCTTCTATAGAAAATTGGTAAAGAAAAATGAGTAAAATGAACTAAATCAAGATTTTCTTTGTATAAAATCAAAGGAAAAATAATCTGTTCTGCCCAAGAATAAGGATAAATATTTATTTCTCTTTTTTTAAAATTCTTTGGTAAATTTTTGAGTTTATTGAAATCTTCTTTAAATAGAAAAAGGATATATTCTCTCTCTTGATCTAATTTTGCTAGATTTTTTATCAAATTCTTTGTATATCTTCCTATTCCACCCCAGGAAAGCATCCGACAATCTATTCCAATTCTTTTTTTATTTTCTGTCTCATCTTTTTTAAATTCCAAAGAAAGGCTTAAAAGAATCCAAAAAAGGCAAGAAAGATCATTTTTCCAATAAGGGGTATCAACCAAACCATGGATTAAAATTACTGACATTGTTGGAATTAAAACAGGAGCTAAAAAACTAATCTTTCCCTTTTTAAAAAATTTTATCAAAATCCAAAGAAAAGCAATAAGTCCTAAAATTCCTGTTTGAAGCCAAAAATTTAAAATCAAATTATGAGGAGTAATTGCATGAGGCGAAATAAATTCAGGATAATTAATCCAGGTAGAAGTAAATTCTGTAAATATCTTTTTAAAAGATCCAAGCCCTAGACCAAAAATAAAGTGGTCCTTTAAAAGTAAAAGAGAGGTTTTCCAAATTTCTATTCGAAGTTCATCAGCAGCTATAGTTCGGAATGAGGGTATCAATCCTAGAAAATAGAGGCCTTTTATTATAAATAATAAAATTAAAATTCCTAAGCCACCCCCGATTAAAAAAACTAATTTTTTTGATAATTTAAATTCCTTTCTTAATAAAAAACAAAGAAAAACCACCAATGCTCCTAAAATTCCTAACCAAGTTCCTCGAGAATAAGAAAAATAAATAGCTAAACTCAATGGAACTAAAAAGATTCCAAAACAAATCTTTGACCATAAATCTTTCAAAACAACCAAAGAACTAAAAAGAAGCATCCAAATTGGTCCTAGATAGAGCCCTAGATAATTTGGAGAAAGAAAAACAGATTTTATCCTTCCATCTTGAAGATAGGAGGGAAGAAAGAAAAATTGAACCAATCCTATAATTGAAATAATTACCGCTCCTATTCCTAAAGCAAAAATTAAATTTCTTTTAAACTTATAAGAATTTGGAAATTTATTTAAAAAAGAAATTGCATAAAAAAGTAAAATAGGATCAATAAAATAAGCTTTTAAAATTCCTAAACTAGTTCTTTTCTCAGGAGAAATGATTACTGAGATTAACCCCGCTATTAAAAGTAAAAAAATCGGTAACTCGAAACTTGTTTTAAATAAAGAAAAAGAATTTCTTTTCAATAAAATTTCTTTAAATAATATGGATAAAACAAGAAGATAAATTAATAGCTCAACTAAAGTGGTAGGAATAGAAAAAATTGAAAATCGAATTAAATACAAAGAAAGCCCAGCTGAAATTAAATAAATTGCGAATTTCGGCCTCAAGAAGGATAAGAAGAAAAAAAAGATTAAACTTATAATTAAAATCGCATTCATATTTTTATTATAACATTTAAATTCTTTTTTAAGCTAAAATCTTCTCTTGAATCCCAACTAAAAGCCCAATTAGAAACCAAATATGAAAAATATATAAAGTAGAAAAGGTAAAATATTGAACTAAGATCCCAATAAAGGCTAAAGTTAATCCTAAAAGAACTGTTTTTAAAAATTCTTCTTTACAAATTTTAAAAGCTAGAAAGCTTCTAATTAAAACAGATCCTATAAAACTTAAAAACAATATAAGACCTAAAATCCCAGTTTCACATAAAATCTCTAGATACTCATTATTAACAATAGGCCAACCTTTTTCAGGAATAGGGCCCCAACTAGTAAAATAAGGTCCAAAGGTCCCCAAACCTATTCCAATTAAAGGACTTTGAAAAAATCCTTCAAAAGCTATCTCATAAGCTTTTGCTCTTTCAATTAAAGTTGCTCCTGTAATAATTTTTATTGTTCTTGAATAAATTTTCTCAAAATTAGAAAAAATTCCTGCGGTAGAAGCAAAAACAATCAAAGTTAGAAAAATTAAACAACAAATTAAACAAATAAAATAAAAATTTTTTCTAGTGAAGAAAGATCTAAAATAAAAGAAAAGTAAAAAAATAGTGATTATCAAAAAAGCAATTATTCCTCCTTTTGAAAAGGTTAAGATTAAAGAAGAAAGGGTTAAAAAAACTGTTGAAAAAAGAAAAGAATATTTAAATTTCAAATTTTTAGATAAAAGTAAAACTAAAGCCAAAGTTAAAGGAATAAGTAAATAATTTGCAAAATATAATGGCTCAAGAGCAGTTGATTGAACTCGAGGAAATCCCAAAACTTCCTTACTATAGCGAGGAAGCAAAAAAGTTATAGAATCAGGAAGTCCTAAAATATCTCCAAAAAATTGAAAAAAACCAAATAAAGAAACAAAGGAGGCGCTAAGAAATATACTTGAAAGAATTTTAGAAAGAACTTCTTTTTTAATTAAATTTATGATTAAAAAATAAAGAGCAAAAGAAAATAAAAGAAAAGAAAACACTAAAGTAGATCTTTTTAAATCTCCTGAATTAATTAGAGAAAGGAAATTAACGCCCAAAAATAAAGAAAATAAAGTATTTGGGAAAGGCCATTTAATTTTTTCTTTTTTAATTAAAATATTTTTTAAAAGCCAGGCTAAAAGAGTTATTAAAAAAATTATTTGACTGATTCTAATATTTATTCCTAAACCGCGATATCCTCCAATTCTTTCAAAAGGAAGAAAAAAAGCCATTAAGATCAAACCTAGAGAAGGTTCTTTGAAAATAAACCAAGAAAAAATTAAAAAAACTATTCCGCCAAACAAAACCAAAAATCCAATAAAACCCTTTATAGCTATTAAAGAGCCCAAAATAATACCTGCAAAAGAAACAAAAATTAATTTAAAAAGATTTATTCTCATGAAATTTCTTTAAATAAATTTATAAATTGATCTGCTGTTTTAGACCAAGAAAATCTTTTAACGTTTTCTAAACCCTTTCTTTTTAGTTTTAAAACAAGTTCTTTATCTTCTAAAACCCATTTTAAAGCTCTTTTAATCTCTCTAAAATCATAAGGATTGATTAAAATAGCACTTCCATCAACTATTTCAACTAAAGAGGAAGTATTTGAACAAATTACCGGAGTACCACAGGCTTGGGCTTCTAAAACCGGCAGCCCAAATCCTTCATAAAAAGATGGCAGACAAAATACCGCTGCTCCATTATAAAAATAAGGAAGTTCAACCTCAGGGATATATCCTAAAAATTTTACAAAATTATCTATTTCCAGCTTTTGAATTAATTCTTTTAATCCAGGAAAATATCTTTGATTTATCTTCCCTAAAATAACCAACTTATATTTCTCTTTAAACCTATCTTCTAGATTTCCATAGGCTTTTATCAAGCTCTCTAAATTTTTATAAGGATCTTGTCTTCCAACAAAAAGAATAAATTCATGATAATTTAACTTATGTTTTTTTAAAAATTCTTTAACTTTATAAGTCTTTAAAATTTTAAAATTTCGTCCTACTCCCTCTCCAATCACTTTTGTCTTTCCGGAAGGAACTTTAAACAACTTAATTAAATCTTTCATTGTGTTTTTTGAAACACAAATGATTTTATCTGCTTTTTTAAAAATTGGTCTTAATTGGAATTTAAATTTAAAAAATATTTTCCAAATTAAAGAACCTTTTGGAAAAGTAAATAAAAAAGGAATCAAATCATGAACAACAACTATCAATTTATAAGTTTTCTTATGAATTGGCGAAGTAAAATAATTTGGAGTAAAATAAATGTCTATCTTTTCTTTTTCTAAATAGGAAGGTAAAATTAATAAATCTTTTAAAGAAAGAATATTAAAGGGCAAAAATTTTACTTCGGGAATTAAAGCAGTTTTTCCTAAAAAATCTAAAGAAAATTCTCCAAGATCCTTTTTCCAAAATAACAAACAATATTTGAAATCTGAAGGACTCCTTTTTAATAGTTCTTTAGTTAATTCCAAACTATAACGCCCTATTCCATCCAAATTTTTTGATCTAACCCATCTTAAATCTATCGCTATTCTCATGATTTTATTATATCAAAAAAAAGAAAAAAGCTCAGCTTTAGGCTGAGCTTTTCAATATTTCTGCTTTTCTTTTTTCTAGATCTTTTAAGATTTTTGCTAACTCACTTAATAATTCTTTTGGTTTTGTTTTTTGTTTTTTCTTTTTCATTTAACCTCCTTTTTTATTTTTTACTTCGCCATTCTTCTTTCTCGTAACCAGAATAAACTATTCGATAAACTTCCAAAGTTTTTTTTGCTGAATCTAACCAAGAAAATTTCCTCGCTTGCTCAAAACCTAATCCTGCTAATTTTTTTCTTAAAGACTCATCTGTTAGAAGTTTAGATAAAGCTTCTTTCAAATCATCTAAATTGTAAGGATCAATATATAAAGCTGCATCTTCACATACCTCTGGTAAAGATGATGTATTTGAACAAATTACTGGAGTACCGCAGGCCATAGCTTCCAAGGGGGGCATCCCAAATCCTTCATAGAAGGAAGGAAAAACAAAAACAGTAGCAAGATTATAAAGTAAAACTCTTTCTTGATCAGAGACATAACCTAGAAATTTTATTTTATCTTCTAGATAAAGTTTTTTTACTAATTTAAAAATATTAGAGTAAAGCCACCCCCGTTCTCCAGCAATAACCAAATCAAATTCTTCTTTAATAAGAGGTAGTTCGTTGTAAGCTTTTATAAGAGTCTCTACATTCTTTCTTGGCTCTAAAGTACCTAAATAAAGAATAAAATCTTTCTCAAGTTTATATTTTCTTTTTACTTTCTCTCTATCTAGATTAGACAAAGGTTTAAACTCTTCATTGGCCGCTGGATAGATTACAAATATCTTATCTTCTGGTACTTTAAAGTGCTTTATTATTTGAGATTTGGAAAATTTAGAAATTGTTATGATTTTTGTTGCTTTTTCAATTGAAACCGGAACAAATTTTTTAAGTAAAGTTAAATTCTTTTTCTCAGCAAATTCGGGATGGGCTAGATAAGAAAGATCATATATATTTAAAATAATCCTTTTAGCAAAAGTAGGTAAAACAACAAAATTAGTAAAATGAACTAAATCTACTTTCCCTACCAACCATTCAATAGGAGGAAAATAAATTCTTTTCCATAAAGTGTTAAAAATTCTTTGAATCTTCCCAATCAATCTCTTTTGACGAAAATTTTTTCCTAGACTCTTTATAGGTCCTCCAAAAAGAATATATTCATTTTCTTTATCTATCTCTGATAATTTCTTAACAATATTAAAAACATATTGGCCTATCCCTGCTTTTCTTTTAGCAACTGGTCTTGTATCAATAGCTATTTTCATCTTATTTAAACTATAGCTGTTTTAACCTTATAAATCAATAAGTTTTTTATAAATTTCTATAGTTTGTTTTGCAGCATCCTCCCATCGATATTTTTTAACTCTTTCAAATCCCTTCTTAACCAAATCTTGATAAAGCTTTTTATCAGTTAGTAAAGATATCATTTTTTTCTTTAAATCGTCTTTATCCTTTGGATCAATATATAAAACTGCATCTTCACATATCTCTGGTAAAGATGATGTATTTGAACAAATAACTGGAGTACCGCAGGCCATAGCTTCCAATGGGGGAAGACCAAATCCTTCATAAAGGGAAGGAAAAACCAAAAAAAGGGCCTTTTGATAAATCTCTCTAAATTTTTCAGAAGGTAAAAAGCCTGAAAAAATAACCTTGTCTTTTATTTTTAGCAATTCAATCAATCTTTTAATCTCTTCTCTAAAAAGAGTTCGTTTGCCAGTTAAAAGCAGTTTTAAATTTTTAAATCGGGGCATTTCTTTAAGTAGCTCAGTAAAGGCAATTAAAACCAGTTCAACATTCTTTCGTGGATCATCTACTCCAACAAATAAGATAAAATTTTCTTTCTTTAAATTAGCTGGTTTAAAAATTGAATCAATCCCCGGATAAACGACCTCGATCTTCTCTTCAGGGATTTTAAGATATTCTATTAGATCGTTTTTTGAAGAATAAGAAATAGTAATTATTTTATCAGCAAACCTGGAGGTGAAAAAATTTAGTCTGTATTTATATTTTAAGGTTTTAGAAAGAACTGCATCAGGAAAAATTTTTGGAATCACATCATAGATAGTAACTATAGATTTAAAATTCCTTTTAAAAGCAAAGAGCAAAGGATAATTTGGTTCTAAAAAATGAATTAAATCGAATTTTAGCTTCGCTAATTTAAAAGGAAGGAAAAATTGATCTAAAACCCAATGATATCTTGAAGAAATTTTTGGATAAGTTAATTCTATAAAAGAAAGATTTGGAAAAGAAAATTCTGGTAATTCTATTTCTTTGTACACCAAAAGAAAATAGGAATTCTTTCTGTCAAAAAGCAAGATATTTTTTATTAAATTTAAACTATAGATTCCTATCCCTCGAAATTTTTGATCTGTTTGAAGAACCCTTCCGTCAATTAAAATTTTTTTAGGTTTTTTATTGAGTTTCATTTCTTAATAAAAAACTCCTGGATTAGTTCTTTAGAAATTCCTTTAGTTAGATAAAGAAAGACCCCATAAGAAATTGCTCCAATAAAAATCAAAAGAAAAATATTTATTTCTCTAAAAATAAATAAAACTAAAATCATGGCAATTCCTGAAATAATCGCTTTTCCTAAAATTGAAATTTTTGGAAAAAGATCAAGATATTTAAAAACTAGAATAAAAGAAAGAAAAACCATCAATCCTTCTGTTAAAATTGTAGTAAAAGCAGCACCAAAATAACTATAGGAAGGAATTAAAAATGAGTTTCCTACTATATTTAAAGTTACACAAAGAATATAAACAAAGACCAATTTTTTTTGTAAATTCACAGCGATTATTGTATTTCCTAAAAGGGTACCAAAGAAAATGAACAATATCGCAAAAACTAAAATTTGAAGGACAAAAATTGAATCTTCAAATTCTTTGCCAGGAGCAATTAATTTGATAACTTTTTCAGAGACCATAAAAAGACCAAATACAATAGGAACAGAGGAGATAGAAAGAAAATCAAAAGCTTTTTGAAAAGCTCTTTTAAATTTTTCTTTATCTTCTTTTATATATCTGGAAAGAATAGGAAAAACCAAACCCACAAAAATTGTTGGAAAGGTAACGATTATTTCCAAAATCTTATAAGGCAATCCATAAATTCCTACTGCTTTTATACCTTTGATTAAAGAAAGCATTAAAGCATCTATTTTAAAATATATAAGACCTAAAACTAAAATCAAAGCCAAAGGTAATGTTTCCGATAAAATTTTCTTTACAAAATCTAAATCCCAATAAAATTTTATCTTTAGAAATTTTCTTGCCATTAGGAAACTTGCTAGAAATAAAACAAAATTTCCTCCTACATTTGCTCCAATGATTGAAAGTAGAGAAAATTTCAATTTTACAAATAGAATAATTAAAGCTAAAATTACGCTCCTACCCAAAATTTCTGAAATAGCTAATCTATCCATCCTAAGATTTACTTGGAAAATTGAAGCTATCACTTGATTTAAAAGAACAAAGAAGATAACCCCTGATCCTATTAAAATCCCTAGTTTAATTTCGAAAGAATAAGAAGGAATTAAAAAGCCAATTAAAATTGCAAAAGGAAGAAATAAAAAGATAGCTAAAATTCTTATAGTTAAAATATTTCCAAAAATAAATTCTGCCTTCTCAGGATTCTTTGCCATCTCTCTAACCGCTATAGAAAAAAGGCCTAAATCGGCAAGAATCCCAAAAAGGCCTAGGAAAGCAAAAATAGTGGTATAAGCTCCATAACCAGAAGAACCTAAATATCTGGTTAAAATTCCTAGGGTAAAAACAGCAATTAAGGTGGTTAAAATCTTTCCGCCTAATTGAATGATTGTATTAAAAGCTACTTTTTGAGTTAGGGTAAATTTCATTTTTTGCTATAAGGCCTACTATTAACCAAAAACACCACTCAGTTTGTTTAATGGTCCAGAAATAATGATCAAATAAAAATAAAATTAAAATTGCTGCTAAGATTAAAGCTAATCCTCTTTGATAATTATTTTTTGGAACAAATCTTATCGCCTTTAGGTTCCTATAAAGCCAATAAATTAAATTAAAAAATAAAAGAAAACCAATAAATCCAATCTCCGAAATAATCAAAAGGTAACTATTATGAACTGGCTGATATTGCCAATTTTTTAATTTAGCTTCTTTTAAAAGTCCGGGAACAAAATTCCCTATTCCTACCCCCTTTATTGGATGAGATTTTATTAAATTTGTTGCAAATTCAGTTCTTTCAATTCTTATTAATTGATAGGGTTCTAAGTAAAATCTTGCTTTGATATAAGGAAAAAATAAAAGTATCAAAAGAAAAGCAATTAAAAGAAACAAAGAGACAAAAGTTAGGTTTCTTTTTATTTGTTTTTTAAGAACAAAAATCTCCCACCAAGAAATTGCTCCAAAAGCAAGCAAAAAAACCAACCAACTACTTCGAGAAAAGGTGAGTAAAAGACCAAAAAAGAAAACTAATAAAAGGGAAAAGGCAAGTAATTTAATTTTTTTTCTTTGGCTCTGATAGAAAAAAATTAAAATAGCTATCAATAAGATCACTAAAAATCCTGCTAAAACGTTTGGATGAGGAAAGGTTCCATAAGCTCGAATATGTTTGAAGCCATCCAAATTTATCTTAGCAATCCCTAAAAGAGAGGGATCTATAGGTTGTTCCCCTAAAATAAAAAGACCTATAGAGGAATTTTTAAAAAATTGAATTGAAGCAATCAAAACCTGAAAAAGCCCTGAGCCTACCATAATTTTAAAGATGTTTTTTACTACATCTAAAGTTAATTTATTAACCAAAAATAAATAAAAGAGAAAATATTCAAAAAGGGTTAAAATTTTAAAAATTCCAATTGTCTTATCAAAGGCACCTATCAAACTAATTAAGGACCAACAAATTAAAGCTCCAAAGGAAATTGTAACAGGCAAATATCCCCAGTAAAATTTTTCTTTTTTCTTAAGTAATTCAAAAATCCAAACAATTAAAACAAATAAAAAAAGAATATCGGTTAAATACAAAAATAAAGAATTATATTCTCCTTTAAACTCTCCTATATTTATTCTTCGCCAAAAAGGAATACAAAAACAAAAAATATAAAATAAAGTTAAAGAAGGAGATTTTTTTAATTCTTTAATTAAATTTAAAACCATTTTCTATTTTATTATATCACAAAAAGACCCAGAAAAATCTGGGTCTTTAAGTGGCAGGGGTGGGATTCGAACCCACGACCGACGGCTTATGAGTCCGCTGCTCTACCGCTGAGCTACCCTGCCTTGCGGGGGTGGGATTTGCACCCACGACCTCCAGGTTATGAGCCTGGCGAGCTACTACTGCTCCACCCCGCTCCGTTAATTATTTTTCAAGAAAAAAATTTATCCATTTTAAATAGTTAGGTTCCTCTTTTTCCTTATCATTTTCTTTCTTTTCTAAACCTATTTGAGGAATAGCAAAAACTTTTTCACCCTGTTTCTTATAACCAAGCTTTAATCTTGCTTCTTTTTCAATAAATGAATTTGTCTGAAAATAAGTTATTAAATTTTTAAGCTCTTTATTTTTGTTTTCTAAATCTTGAATTTCTTTTCTTAAACTAATTATTTCTTTATTTATCTTATAATTTTTCCAAATAACCTTTCCTAAGCTAAATAATCCATAACTAACCACTAAGGTTCCTATCAAAAAATAAATAATTAATTCTCTTTTTTTTCTTAGCTGCATCTTTAAACTTTTACTATTATCTTACTAAATTTTTATCCGAAAGTCAAGTAATAGGTTTGACTAATTCATAAATTTTCATCTGAAATTACTTTTATTCCATGCCTTTTCAGTAAAGCTGTTGTAACTCCATCTCCTTTGATTAATCTCTTAGTAAAAGTACCATCATAGATTTTCCCGCATCCACAAGAAGGACTTTTTTGTTTAGCTATAAATTCTTTTATACCCAATAATTTAGCAATTTTTAGAACTTCATAAGCTCCTTCAATAAAAAATTTAGTTACATCTTTCCCTTCTTTATTTAGAACTTTACATTTTCCATTAAGTACATCATCTCCTGTGCCACCTTGAATTTCTTGAAAAATTCTTGGAGTTGGTAATCCTCCAAGTTGTTCTGGACAAACAGGAATCAAAATTTCTCTCTTAGCCAGTTCTATAACTTTTTTATTTTTATATCTATCTTTACCATCCCAAGCACATTTTATTCCAAGTAAACAAGCACTGCAAAGTTTCATAATATTATAGAACTGCAATTAATAAAGGAATAAAAATAATTCCCAATAAAATAGAAATCGACACCAAACTAGCTGCAAATTCTTTATCTAAATTTTCTAAAGAAGAGAAAACTAGAGTATTATACCCCACTGGAGCAGCCGAACCGATTAGAACTATCAATCTATTTAATCCCTCAAGATTAAATAATTTTACAAAAAGAAATCCTAAAAGTAATCCTAAACCCATTCTAGTAACTATTGCAGATGAAAGTGGTAACAATTTGATTATTTTAGGAGTGAAATAAATTCCAAGAGACAACATTATCAAAGGAATGGTCATATTTCCTACTTTTTGAAGAAAGTCCTTCATTATAGGTGGAATTGCTAAATTTGTAAAATTTAATATTAGACCAATCAGTAAAGCCCAAATAGAGGGTAATAAAGCGAATTTTTTAATCATGGTCTTATAATAAAGTTTATCCTTACCATATTTACAAGCTAGAAGATAAACAAATGTTAAAGTTAAAAGACCGTTTCCAAAATCAAACATTGAAACCCGAGCTACTCCCATATTCCCATATGCAGCAATAAAAAAAGGAAGGGTAAAACCTATGTTCATGATTAAGGTCCCAACAAGATACACTCCAAATGTTTTTCTTGGTAAATTAAACAACCTTCCAACAAAAAAGGAAAATATAAAGGTAGAAAATATAATTAAAATAGGTATTATTGGGAGATAGAAAAACTCTGTTGTAATTTTAATTTTTGTTATCGATAAAATTATTAAAGCCGGGAAAGAAACATAAAATACCAACTTTAAAAACAACGCTCCATTTTCTTTAGTTAAAAAATTTAACCTTTTAAGGAGATAACCTAAAATAAAAATTAAAATCACCGGGATTATTTTTATTATAACTTCATTCATTATAAAAATTTGTAAAAAATCTTTTAAATGTGTGTTCCTTAATTATTTAATAATCTTTTTTCTTCTCATCTGCTCAATCTTTCTTTATTATAAAATAACCAAATTCTTCGATCAACTCAAAAGCGCCTTTTAAAGGCGCTTTCTTAATGCGCGCGGATGGATTCGAACCATCGACTCCGGGTTTATAAGACCCGTGCTCTACCGCTGAGCTACGCGCGCTCAATTTTTTATTATAGCAGAAAATTTTAAAAAGGCAAGTTTATCCTCCAATCTCTTCTTTTTTTAAAATTAACTGTTTTAAATGAGCTTTTTTAGTTCTTGATAAAGATCTTTTTTTCTTCTCAAATCTCTCAATAAGACCTTTTAAATATCTTCCACTTAAGAAATAGGGTAAAATAACATAAGAAGCTCCATTTTTATAAAGTTCTAAAGCATCTTCAATTTCTTCTCCTGTTACTATTACAGGTACATCTTTATTTATTCTTTTAATTTCTTTTAAAAGGAAAAGATTATCTTCTCTATCAGGAATTGTTGAGATTACCATATGAGCTCTTTTAATATTAGCTCTTTTTAAAATTTCTTGATCTGTTGCATCCCCATAAAGACAAGGAATATTTTTAAAAGATAGTTCAGAAATTATCTTTGGATTAAAATCAATGATTAAAACATCTTTCTCCATCTCTCTTAAAACTTTATATAAATCCCTTCCTAATCTATGATAGCCGAATATAACAACATGATCTTCAAATTTTCTTCTAATCTCTTCTTCTTTTTTTATTTTTTTCCTCTCGAGTAATTTCAAAATAGGTTGAAGAATTTTATAAAACTTTCCATTTAAAGAAGTTGCATAAACGGATAAGGTGATAGATAAAATTGCAACTAAGGTAATTAAAGATATTAAATTTTGATCTATAAATTTAAAAGAAAAAGCAACGCTTAAAATGATCAAAGAAAATTCAGAAACCTGAGCAAGGGTTAATGAAGATAAAAAGGAAACCCTTTTTTCAAAGCCAAATAAAGATATTAAAACTAAAATTATAAATGGTTTTAAAATTAAAGTAATAATAGAAAAGATAAAAAGAGGTAAAAGAAGAGAAGATAAGGAAGGAAATATAAGTTGCATTCCTAAAGTAACAAAGAAAATAGTCAAAAAGAAATCCCTTAAAGATTTAATTTGTCCTATGATTTCTATATTATAAGGAAGAGCTGCAAGGCTCATTCCTGCTAAAAATGCTCCTAAAATAGGAGAAAATCCTACTAATTGGGACAAACCTACCAAAAAGAAGCACCAAGCAATTGAAGTTAAAAATAGAAGTTCTCCGGATTTTGCTATAAATTTAAAAGTAATTGGAAATATATATTTAGAAAAAAGCAAGGCAAGAACAAAAATACCGATTCCTTTTATTAAAACCGAAGGTAATTCAGAAAACAATCCCCACACTCCATTAATTTTGAAACTCGAAATTAATATCAATACAATCACTGCAATAAAATCTTGAGCTAATAAAATTCCTAAAGTTAATTTTCCGTAAAGGGTGTTAAGATCGTGCTTTTCTGTTAAAAGCTTTGTAACAACCACTGTTGAAGAAAATGAAAGTGCAAAACCTATTAGTAAACTTTCAAAAGAAGAAAATCCTAAAGCCAAACCACCTAAAAACCCTAAAATAGTTACTAAAATTACCTCAATTATTCCTATAAAAAATGAATCTACTCCTATCTCCTTTATTTTTTTAAAATCTAATTCAAGACCGATCAAAAATAATAAAAAGGCGATCCCTAAAGTTGAAAGGACGCCTATAGTCTCTTGAGAAGAGATTAATTTAAAACCAATAGGTCCTATTAAAATCCCAGCTAAAATATAGGCTAAAATAAGAGGTTGCTTTAAAATCCTAGCTATTGCTCCTAAAAGAGTTGCCGCAATAATAACTATTCCGATTTCTAAAAATAAATTCTCCATTTGTTTTTGTTTTTATTTATCCCCAATTATTATTTAATTATAGCATAAATTTAGAAAAAAATCAATAATTAAACCCTACTAGATGGAAAATTTCATAAGAAATACCTCCAACTAAGAATAAAATAAAGACCCAATAAAGAAATGAAGGAAAGGGAATAGAAAAAAATGGCTTAAATTTGCTTTGAACTTTAGCTTTTCTATGAAGTAAAATAACTAAAATTCCCTGAAAACCTAAAAGAATACCTCCTGTGGTTACAACTGTTTTTATAAATTCCTGGATTCCAATTAAAAATATGAACAAAGGAATAGACCAACTCAATAGCCAGGAAAGAAAATGGGACAAACCTAGATCATAGAAAAACACCTTTTTCAAAGTTAGTCCTAAAGTAATAAAAGAGGTAAAAACTGTCAAAATTCCAAACAAAAATCCTAATTTTATTATTTTTTCTCCTAAAAATTTAGAAAGTCCAGAAATAGCCTCATAAGAAGTATTCTTCCCAGAAATCCCAACTACCAGAATTACAAATAAAAGATAAATAAAAGAAGAAATAATTATAGAAAAAATTAATTCTTTTTTAAATAAATCTTCTCTTCCTTTTAAAAATTCTCTTATCTCTGGAACAATAGAAATCCCCCAAAGAGAAAAAAGAATGCTTCCATAAGGAAGAAATAAATTCTTTAGCTGAACTGAGTAAAAATTTTCAAAATTTATAAATTTTCCTCCTTCTTTAAAAAATAAAATCAAGATTCCTAGTAGAAATAGAAGTAAAAAACTTTCTACAAATGAAATAGGTTTTCTTCCAAAATAAATTAAAATTGCGCCCCCAAAAGCAAAACCAAGAGTCCAAATTAAAGGGTTAGTTAAAGGAAATAAATTAAATAAAAATCTTCCTGAAATAATTAAATAAGCTAAAATAGCTCCATATAAAGTTAAAATACTTATTAAATAAGAAAAAATAACCAAAGGTTTGTTTAAAAGGACTTTTGAATAGCCTGGTAATCGTTTCTTTTCTCCTATCCTTAAAATTACTTCTCCATAGAATAAATTTAGAAAAATTAAAAATAGAGTTAAAATTATAAACAGAAAAAAGGAGGGTATAAACCCTGCTTTAGTCACAGAAAAAGGAAGAGCAAAAATTCCAACTCCTATTATGGTGCCACAATGAATTGCTAAAGCAATTAAAAATCTCATCTTAACTTTTTTAAAAATTTATAAGCAGAACTGGCCGCGATTGCTCCTTCTGCTGCTGCAGTGATTATTTGTTTTAATCCTCCTGAACCTGTAGTAATATCTCCGGCAGCAAAAATCCCAGGAATAGAAGTTTCTCCTTTTTCATTTATTTTAATAAAACCGTTTTTATCTGTTTCAAGTTTTAATTCTTTGATTAATAAAGAAGAAGGGACTCCTCCCAATTCAATAAATAAACCATCGACTTTCAATCGTTTTCCATTTTCAAACAAAATCCCTTCAAGATAATCCTTTCCTTCTACTTTTTTAATTCTTCCTTCTATTATTTCTACCTTTTTTCTATTAAAGAATTTTAAATCTTTTTTCTTCTCTAAAATTAAATAAACTTTTTTAACCCAATTTAAAAGAATTTCTAAAGAATGATCGATTAAATCTGGTTTAGCAATAAGAGCAACTTTTCTATTTTTAAAAAAGCTTGCATCACAAATAACACAATAAGAAACTCCTTTTCCTAAAAACTTTTCCTCCCCTATTTTTAAAGTTTTCTTTTGAAGTCCTAAAGCTAGAATAAGAGATAAGGTTTTAAATTTATTTTTTGATCTAGTTTCTAATTCAAAAAAATTTTTAAAGACCCCAATTTTAACAACTTCATCATAAATTATTTTTGGCTTAAATTTTAAAAGATGGGTTTCAAAAGAATTTACTAAATCTAGGCCACTTATAGATGGAAATCCTGGATAATTTTCAATCTTTATTGCTTCAAGAACAGCTCCTCCTAAAATTTTTGTAATTAAAGCATGATCAAGAGAAAATCTAGAAGCAAAAATAGAGGCAGTAATTCCTGCCGGTCCTCCTCCAACTATTATTAGATCATAAGTTTTTCTCATACCAATCCTATTTTCTTTTTTACTTCAGAAAGTGTTTGATTTGCTACTTTCATTGCCTTTTTTCTTCCTTCCTCAAGAACATCTAAAACATATTTTTTCTTTTTCAAAAGCTCTTTCCTTTTTTCTCTAAAAGGTTTGAAATAATTAGCTATTGATTTAGCCAAAACCTCTTTTAGCTGGATATATCTAATCGTACCCTTTTTATAACTTTCTTCAAAATAAAGATAATCTTCTTTGGATCCAAAATATTTTAAAAGCAAAAATAAATTCGCCACCCCAGCTGATTTCTTACTACTTCCTGGCTTTAAGGGTCCAATATCAGTAACTGCTGCTTTTATCTTTTTATAAATAGTAGAAGGTGAATCCCCTATTCCTATCCAATGTCCTTCACCTAAGGATTTACTCATCTTTTTTTCTGGACTAAGTAGACTCATTATCTTTGGTGTTTCTGTTAAAATAGGTTGGGGTTCGGGAAAGGTTTTTCCAAATAATCTATTGAAAACTCTAGCAATATCTCTAGTAAATTCTAAATGCTGAAGTTGATCTTTCCCTACCGGAACTAAATTTGCTTTATAAATCAAAATATCAGCTGCTTGAAGTACAGGATAGGTAAAAAGACCCGTATTGATATTTTCTTTCTGGGTTTTTGATTTTTCTTTAAATTGGGTCATTCTCTTTAACCAAGAGATTGGGGTCAAACAATTAAAAATCCAAGCTAATTCTGAATGAGCTGGAATCTGAGATTGAATGAAAATAGTGCATTTTAAAGGATCTAAACCTAAAGCTAAAAAATCTAAAGCAAGATTAAAAATTTGCTTTCTTTTTTCTTTTGGATCAAAAGGTTCTGTCAGTGAATGAAGATCTGCTATAAAGAAAAAACATTGGTATCTTTCTTGTAATTTAATAAAATTAATAATAGAACCTAAATAGTTACCAACATGAAGCTCCCCTGTTGGCTGGATTCCAGAAAGAACAATTTTAGAAGTTTTCTTCATCTTAAAATTGATTTTTAGTTATTAATATTGTATCATAGCTTACCTATGAATAAAATAGAAAAAGCTATAATTAAGACCTTATGTTATTTTGATATTTTCTTTTATCCATTAACTAAAGAAGAAATCAAAAGATATCTTTTAGAAGAGAAAGCAACTGATCAGGAAATTGAGAATTCTATCAAAAATCTCCTAGAAGAAAGAAAGATTGAATTTAAAGAAAATTTTTATTACCTCCCGGGTAAAGAAGAACTAATAGAAGAAAGAATAAAAAGATATAAAATTTCTAAAAAGAAATGGAGAAAAGTTAAAAAATATTTATGGGTATTTAATCTTATTCCCTTTATAAAATTTGTTGGAATTTGTAACACCCTTGCTTTTAATAACGCAAAAGAAAGCTCGGATATAGATCTTTTTATTGTAATTAGAAAAGGAAGAATCTGGACATCAAGAGCTCTTTTAACTTTAGTTCTTTCTATCTTAAGACAAAGAAGAATTAAAAAAAGAATCAAAGATAAATTTTGTCTAAGCTTTTATGTAACCGAGGATAACCTAAATTTAGAAAAAATTGCCATCCCTTTTGATATTTATCTTATTTATTGGACTGCTCAAATAGTTCCAATTTTAGATAGAAGATTATTCCCAAAATTTATAAAAGAAAATGAATGGATAAAAAGATATCTGCCAAACTTTTCTTTTTCAATTAATAAAAAATTCAAAGATAGATTAATTATAATTAACCTTTTAAGAAAAATTGGGGAATTAATTTTAAAAGGTAAATTTGGAGATTTTATTGAAAAAAAATTAGGAGAAATCCAAAAAAAGAAAATAAAAAAAGGAATTACTGACCTAACTTTAAAAACAGCGATAATAGCAAATGAAAGGATGCTAAAATTTCATCCAAGCGATATGAGAGAAGTTTATAAAAAAGAATTCTTAAAAAGAACTAAATTATTCTTGACATAAATTTTTCTATTAGATAAAATAAGGATTGGCACTCATTAAAGGTGAGTGCTAATAAAAATTAAAATTTAATTAAAGGAGGTGGCCTATGGAATTTAAACCTTTAGCTGACAGAATTTTAGTTAAACCTTTAGAATCCGAAGAAAAAACAAAAGGAGGAATAGTCCTTCCTGAAACAGCTCAAGAAAAACCTCAAGAAGGAGAAGTTTTAGCTGTAGGTAAAGATGTAAAAGAAGTAAAAAAAGGCGATAAAGTTCTTTTTACAAAATATAGTCCTACGGAAATAAAAATAGATGATGAGGAACTTTATGTTTTAAAAGAAGAAGATATATTAGGAATAATTTCTTAATATTAAAAAGGAGGCACCTATGGCAAAACAACTTAAATTTTCTGAAGATGCTAGAAAAATTTTAAAAAAAGGCATTGATAAATTAGCTGATGCTGTTAAAGTCACCTTAGGACCAAAGGGAAGAAACGTTTTACTTGATCAAGGATTTGGAGCTCCAGTAATAACAAATGATGGAGTAACTATTGCTAAAGAAATAGATCTAGAAGACAAATTTGAAAACACTGGAGCTCAATTAATAAAAGAAGTAGCAACAAAAACAAATGATGTTGCAGGAGATGGAACTACCACAGCAATAGTTCTTGCCCAATCTATCATTCATGAAGGACTTAAGAATGTAACAGCCGGATCAAATCCAATGGCTTTAAGAAGAGGAATCGAAAAAGCAACTCAAAAAGTAGTAGAAGAACTTAAAAAAATGGCAAAAAAGGTAACTTCTAAAGAAGAAATTGCTCAGGTAGCAGCAATTTCTGCTGATTCAAAAGAAATTGGAGAACTTATTGCCGAAGTTATGGAAAAAGTAGGTAAAGATGGAGTAATTACTGTGGAAGAATCTCAAACTTTCGGGCTAGACAAAGAATATGTGGAAGGAATGCAATTTGATAACGGCTATATTTCTCCTTATATGATAACAGACACCTCCCGAATGGAAGCAGTGTTTGAGAATCCTTACATTTTAATAACTGATAAAAAAATCTCGGCTGTTTCCGAAATTGTTCCTTTAATGGAAAAGTTAGCTCAAACAGGAAAAAAAGATTTAGTTATTATTGCCGAAGATGTGGAAGGAGAGGCTTTAGCTACTTTGGTAGTTAACAAATTAAGAGGAGTTTTCAATACCTTGGCAGTAAAAGCTCCTGGTTTTGGAGAAAGAAGAAAAGAAATGCTTTCTGATATTGCTGTGCTAACTGGAGGAGAAGTTATTTCCGAAGAATTAGGGCTTAAATTAGAAAATGTTGAAATTAATATGTTAGGTGAAGCAAGAAAAGTAGTTGCTGATAAAGATACTACCACCATTATTGAAGGCAAAGGATCTCCGGAAGAAATAAAAAATAGAATCGAACAAATTAAAAAGCAAATTCAGGAAACAACATCTGAATATGATAAAGAAAAACTTCAAGAAAGATTAGCAAAACTTTCCGGAGGTGTAGCAGTAATTAAAGTGGGAGCTGCTACTGAAGTTGAATTAAAAGAAAAAAAG
>Ga0190363_1000410_pt1 | contig 25111 bp, 25 predicted proteins | sample 48721867_MG_FD_161272 | JGI IMG/M metagenome (GOLD analysis project Ga0190363, IMG submission 161272) | Hydrothermal vent microbial mat bacterial communities from Southern Trench, Guaymas Basin, Mexico - 4872-18-6-7_MG | ecosystem: Environmental > Aquatic > Marine > Hydrothermal vents >... | reverse complement strand
CATAGTAAACATTTTGATATCTGATGGTGAAGCAGATGCTACAATGAAAGGTTTCGGAGATACTAGAGACAACATACCTGCGATACTTGAACTTGCAGAGAAAGGTATACTAAGCTTAATAGATGCTGTAGCAACAATGACATATAATCCAGCTAAACTACTAGCTGAAAGAACAGAGCAAGAATGGTGGGTTAAGGAGCTAGGAAACCTATCTCCCGGCGCTAGGGCTAACGTTGTAATAGTTGACCCCGTTAGAAAATACGCTGCATACACCATAGTTAACGGTCAAATAGCAGGTTTCGACGGTAGAGCAGTAAGAAGAGCTAATGGAGCTGGCGGTTGGGTAACAAGGTACGGTATTATTGAGAAAACGGGTGTAGGAGACTTCGTAATGTTCACATACTATGGAGCATAAGTCTAAACTTCAACTTCTTTTTAACATTCCAAGAAAATGCAATTCCTAAATCCGGTTGTTTAAACGATGTTTTTATGCTTTTACTTTAACACTTACTTTCTTAATCTTTAACTTTACAACTATACCTTTAAACACTGTTTCATAGCTTTTTACTGATTTTTCTAAGGCTTTTCCTTCACGAATTCTGCTTCGTATTCTGCCCTCGATATGCCATGCATAAGTGACGCCAGTTTTAGTATTCTTTTTGGTCTTTTCTACTTCATGGATTATTCTTTTCAACGTTCTTTCGCTTTCTTTGAGAACTTTTTCTTAGGGAAATACTTAGCATACCAAGACCTTATAGACGCTTTGCCTTTGAGCAGCTCTCGCACTTACCATTGCTAGGTTTTGCTGCTAAGGAAGACTGTTTAGTGGTTTTATCCTCAATGGCAATGTACATGTTTACTTTCGGGTATTCTGCTTTTGCAGAGTTTTCTTAGCCGGGTTAAGTATTGTTCGTGCTCGAACCAGGCACAACTACTTGGCTCTATGAGAAACATGATAGCATGAAGTTAACTTCCGAGTTTACAAATATAGTAGGCTTTCACAATACTTAAGGTCCATATTTTGGAGTTACAGCCTACTAATATACGTAGGATACAAGCTTTATGTTAGAGAGACGTGTACAGTATCGCCAACACTTATATGACCAGTAACGACGATGATTGCAGTATGAGTAGCTTTGTGTAAGGAAATATAAAATGAAGAAAAATACGGTGAAAGGGTGAAAAATATGGCAAATATTGTAAAAACGTCTTTCATGACAACGCTATTTAAGAATGAACATGGCTATAGCTCCTTCTGGAATTTTGCTTGAAACGGAATTATTTACAATAATGAGAGTGATTCTTAAAGCAATGATCAGGCATGAAAATGTTCTAACGAGTTATTGCTATTATTGATCATGGTTTTAGGCTATAATGTTTTCTAATATTTTCCTCTCCGCAAGCCTTAAGGTTTTCGCTAATGTAGACGTTGATATTTTTAAGTTTTCTGCTAGTTCTCTTAGACTTATTTTTCTAGGGTATGTGTAGTATCCTTTATTTAAAGCTTCTCTAAGCACTATTAGCTGTTTCGCTGTTAAGTAAGGAGACCCTACGGTTATGTCTTTAACTGTTTTCACGTAAGCTAGCTTGTATCCTTTATGTTTCGTAATAGTGTCTATTACTGAGAAAAGTTTTTTAGCACTCCCACAAACTATAATCCATTCTGCAACACCGTGCTTGATGTTGACTGGTTTTAGTGGAAAACATCCTAGGTTAAGAAGTTTCATTGTAATATATTTTTGCTTATCCCATACCGCTACTATGTACTTGGTATGTATTCCCCTACAAGGTACTATGTAGAAGTCCAGTATTTTCTTTTGTTTTCTAAGAAATGACGATAGTTTTTCTCTACCTATACCTTTTATTTCTTGTATGGTGAACGTTAGATTTCTTTTCATACTGTATACTGCCCAAACATTTATTTCAACTTGTGGACGCTTCTTTGTAAGTTTGCATCTCCAACCCGGATACACTATTCCAAGAATTTTAAATATTCTAACCACGGGGAAACCCTGTAGTAATTATCGTGTCCCATGAATTAATGTTTTCAGCATATCTTAAAAAATATTAGTCTAAAATATTCGACGTAAAGAGAATTAGGAGTGTTTCTGAAAAATTATCTTTTGGGGCAAGTATTGGTGTGGCTTATAGTAAGGAAGACTAGGCAGCTTTCAGGAGAAGCTAGAATTCCTGCTTCGAAATCCCACAGTGTTAGAGCAAACTTCTTCGGCCTTCTCGCTGAAGGTACTTCGGAAGCTATAATACACGATGCTTGTGCGGATGCTTATTCCATGGCTAAGGTCGTTCAGGAATTAGGGGCGAAAGTAAATATTGAGGGTAATAAGTGGGTTTTTGAGGGAACAGGAGGTAATTTGAAAATACCGTATGATGTGCTTAACGTTGGAAATTCAGGTACGGGGCTTTTCATAACATACGCTGTTTCAGCTCTACTAGACAGCTATGTCGTAGTTACAGGAGATGAGCAGTTAAGGTATAAACCAGGCAGGTATGGTCAGCCTCTACTAGACGCTCTGAAAGATCTAGGAGCTAAAGCAGCTTTCTCCGTTAGAGGCGATGGAAAACCCCCTGTTGTTATTAGGGGGGTTGTAAAGGGAGGTAAAACAACGATTCCCGGAATAAATTCTCAATGGCTAACACCGCTTCTAATAGCAATGCCCTTAGCTGAAGAGGACACTGAAGTCTTCGTACCTAACCTCTACGAGCGCCCCTACATTGAAATGACACTCCAATGGGTTAGAAGAGTTGGGGGAAGAATAGATCATGAGAATTTCGAAATATTCCACATTTATGGAGGACAGACATATAAGCCATATAGGTTCACAATTCCCGGAGATTGGGAGTCAGCATGTTTTGTTCTAGCGGCAGGGGCGCTCGTAGAGGATGCTGAAATAACAATTTATGGTGTCGATACTAGGGATGTTCAAGGAGACAAAGTTGTAGTAGATATTTTAAAGCAAATGGAAGCAGATATTACTGTTAAAAACTACGGGTTAGACGGAATAACTATTAGAAGTATAGGGGAACTTGAAGGTGTAGAGGTTGACTGTAAAGACTTACCGGACGCTATACCATATCTCGCAGTCTTAGGTACTTATGCTAAAGGTAAAACAGTTTTGAAGAATATAGAGTCGTCTAGGCTTAAGGAAACAGATAGACCAGCTGTTATAAAGAAGGAACTTGAGAAAATGGGTGCTAAAATAGAGTTAAAGGAAAACGAAATGATAATTCATCATAGTAAACTGCATGGAGCGTGGATAGACGGACATATGGATCATAGAATAATTATGGCTACAGCAATAGCTGGGATGATTGCTGAAGGAGTAACAGTTATTAGTGATGCAGAATATTGTAGTAAATCATTTCCCACATTCTACGAGGTTTTCAAATCTCTTGGAGCAAATATTTTAAAAGTTAAGGAGGTGGTTTAGTTCCATGTCTAGAAAAACTATTTTAATTATAGTATTAGCGATAGTGATTATAGGTCTCGTAGCAACAGCTATTGCTTTAAAGCCTCCTGAAAAGAAAAGACTAATAATAGCTACAGCTGGAACAGCGGGCTCTCTTTACCCCATGGGCGTAGCTATGGCTGAGGTAATTAATAAGTACCTTCCAGAGTTCATGGCTTCAGCCGAGGCAAGCGCCGCTTCAGTAGAAAACATAAGGCTTCTGCATGAAGGCAAAGTTGATTGGGGCATATCTCATGCAGAAACAGCTTACATGGCATATCATGGTATAGGAGACTATGAAGGTAAGCCACATTCAGAACTACGTTCACTCTTCGGAACAGTTCTAGGATACTTCTACATAATAGTCAATAAGGAAGCAGGCATAACATCTATTGACGATCTTAAAGGTAAAAGGTTAGGAGTAGATAGACCAGGCAGCGCAGGCGAATTGGGGGCAAGAAGAATACTAGCATACTACAACTTAACCTACGATGATATGGCAAAGGTAATTTATGGTGGAGCGCCTGATCTGGTTCAGGCGCTCATGGATGGTAAAGTAGATGCTATAATATTCTCTCACCCACCGAAATCAGCCCCAGTAATAGAGCTACTAACTAAAATGAAAGGAAAAGTAGATATGGTCTCCATAACTGACCCTGGATTCTATAAGAAATATCCATTCTACGAAATGGCTGAAATACCCCCGGGGACGTTTGAGGGAATAGATCATACAGTGTATTTCCCAGCATTCAGAGTCTTAATGTTGACGACAACGAGAATGTCTGCAGATGATGTCTATAATCTGTTAAAGGTAATATGGGAGCATAGGGATGAGTGGAAGAGTGTTCATGCAGCTGTTGAAAAATATGTTACACTAGAGAAAGCTCTCTGGGGAGTTAACATACCATTACATCCAGGAGCAGTAAAGTACTACAAGGAGCTAGGTTTCAAAATACCTGAAGAGCTAATACCGTCTGAAATGAAAGGGTAAGGGAATTAACTTTTGAAAATAAAACAACTCCTTTTTTCTCTCCCACTATTACTTCTTATCTTTTCAGCACTTATGATACTGCTTAGTCACGTTACCGTATTGACATTAGAAAATATTTACACAGGTAAGAAGTATTTCTTGAACATAGTCTCCGATGGAACACGATTATCCTATAATTTTCTCCACTCCTATGATAAGGACCGTGTTGTAGAGGAGTTTGTTGTAGAAGATTCAATGCTAAAACCTGTGAAAGTAGTTTACTCATCAGATACCTATGATTATAGAGAATTAAGATATAAATGTACTGTTAAAATGGAAAATGGAAAAATAATATTGTATGTTAAGGATAATGTGAAATTTAAAAGCATAATATACCAAGTAGCTTACTTAGCCCCTCAAAAATTAACCGTAAACATTAATGGTAAGATATATAGGTATTATCTCCAATGGTTTGGTAAATGTGGTGAAGCAGTTAAACTGGAAATAGAGGAAATACCCTACATCCTGTTCCTAATGCTAAAGAGGTGTTAGCCCCATGGAGAAGAGGGGGATAGTAGAATTAGCGTATAGTAAGAGGAAAATACCTAAGCCCCTAGCTTCTCTCTCGATACTCACAGCACTATTTATGGCCATATACCATTTCTACACAGGTCTTTACGGGCCGCCGTACCCGCAAATTCATAGATTTATCCATCTATTCGGCGCACTAGTTATAACTTTAATAATTTACCCATACTCGAAAAAAGTTAAGTCTTTTAAAAAAATTGAGTATCTTCTATTAGCATCGCTTTTCGCACTTGGTCTTTTCTTCACAATAAACTTAACTCCTGAAAGAATATTGGAAAGAGGAATGCACGGTGTAAACTTATGGGAGGTAATTGCTGGAATAATTTTAATAGCTTTTGTTCTTGAATTAACGAGAAGAACCGTAGGTGCGCCATTAGCTATTGTGGCTTCAATATTCATAGCCTATATTTTCTTAGGACCCTACTTGCCATTTCTATATCATAAAGGCTATGGTTTAGAAAGGTTCATAGAGTACCAAGTGTGGACTTTAGAGGGATTATTTTCAATACCGATAGGTGTTTCAGCATCCTTCGTAATATTATTCATTATTTTCGGGGCACTACTAGAGGAACTTGGAGCTGCAAGGTTCTTCATAGACTTAGCATACGCTATTGCAGGTAGGAGTGCAGGAGGGCCTGCTAAAGTAGCTGTTGTAGCAAGCGCTCTAATGGGTACTGTTTCAGGCTCCGCCGTAAGCAATGTCGTAACTACAGGAACATTCACTATCCCGTTGATGAAGAAGGTAGGTTATAAACCAGACTATGCTGCTGCAGTAGAGGCGGCAGCGTCTACCGGAGGGCAGTTCATGCCTCCTGTTATGGGGGCTGCGGCTTTTGTTATGGCTGAGTTTTTAGGTATACCTTACTGGAAAGTCGCTGTAGCAGCTGCACTACCTGCAATACTCTACTACTTATCACTTGGCACAATGATACATTTAGAAGCATTAAAAATGGGCATTAAACCTATTGAAATAAGTGGTGAGCTCAAAGTAAGCAGCATAGTTCTGAATAACATACACTTGCTAATACCCATAATCGTTCTAATATACTACCTCTTCGTTGTACAAGCATCGCCAGCATTAGTAGCCGCATATACTATACTGTCGCTGATAATTGTAGGGTCTTTAAGTACATTGGTCAGGGAAAAGAGGTTTCCATATAGGGAAATTCTTAGAGGATTAATTAAGGGGGCTATGTACGCTGCACCCGTAGCTCTTGCTTGTGCTTCGGCTGGAATAATAATTGGGGTAATTACGTTAACTGGTTTAGGTGTTAGATTAGCAAGACTAATTCCAATGCTATCCCACGGAATACCTCTTCTAGGAGCACTACTTACGATGATTGTATGCATAATATTAGGGATGGGGGTTCCAACAACAGCCGCATACATTATAACGGTTACTCTCGCGGGTCCAGCATTAATACATATGGGTGTTAATATTTTTGCAGCCCATCTTTTCGTACTTTACTTTGCAGTATTATCGTTCATAACACCTCCGGTAGCTATAGCAGCATATGCTGCAAGCGGTATTTCAGGATCAGATCCTATGAGAACAGGGTTTATAGCTTGGAGGCTTGGCTTAGCAGGTTTCATAGTGCCTTTCATCTACATTTTCGATCAAACATTATTGCTCATGGGCCCTCCTTTACAAATAATCTCCACATTTGCAAGAGGCATAGTAGGAGTAATAGCTTTAGCCATAGCTATAGAAGGTTATTTCAAAGGAACTATTAGTGTCATTGAAAGGGCAATGTATTTCATATCGTCTATAGCTATTTTAACACCTGCTAACCTGCATGTGAATGCTTTCGGACTATTATTGTTCGCAGTACTAGCATCGCTCAGAATAGTACGAGCAAAAAAGCATAAAACTCCCATACATTAGCTCCCTTAAAGGATAAGAGTTAATGCGCAGACTTGGCACATTATATTTCCCACAGCATTTAAACGGGTTTTCTAATAACTAGCTCTGTTAGCATGCCTTTAAACCTCACATTATACTGTACAAATGCTCCCTTCAAAGATGCTTTCACATAGTCTTTAACATATTCCATCCTAGGTATGCCATGCATTAACGCTGCTAGTTTTAGTACTCTACTAGGCCTCTTCCACCTTGCAGACTGTTCTTTAAGTTCTTTAGAGCTAACATCATGCGATAGCTCACAAATTAATGCTTTACCTTCCTTTCTTAAAGCTCTACTGCATTCTCTAAAGAACTCCGCTAAATCTCTTAAATAATGCAACGTTCCCGTACTTAATATGAAATCTAAGCTACTATCTCTAAAGGGTAATTTGCGTGCATCACCTACTACGAGGTCTACGTGTTCCTTTACTTTATGTTTCTGAATGTTTTCAGCTGCTATTTCGATCATGGCTTTCGATACATCCAATCCTATCACATATGCTCTCACTTTCCCTAGAATACTTATATTAGAGTTGCCGTACCGCAGCCTACATCTAAAAACACTCTACCTCTAAATGTAGCACTTATGTAGTCTGATAAACTAGCAAACATAGGCTTAAGAAATCTGGCCACAACTGAGTTGTAAATGTATAAAGGTCCTCCGGGTATTCCTTGCACCTTTCTTTGTACAGCTAATGAAAAACTATTTACCGAAGCTAGTAATTCCGTTTTGAAGTTTTCAAGCATAGGTTTGCCTCCAAATACCCTATAACATTCTGGGCCAGCGCGGATAAGAGCGTTCTACATTAGCTACATAAGTTAATGTTTTTATTTTTCTTCAGTTACCTTATTACCTTAAGCTTTGGTGCTTAACGATGAAGCAGCTGAGAGCAATAGGTTATGTAGCTTTGCTTATGCTTACTTTCCTTTGGGGTACTACTTTCCCCTTCATAAAGATCGTTGTTTCAAGTATTGGTTTTAGCTACTACGTATTACTAAGATTTTCTATAGCTTCCCTTCTTCTCTTACCAATAGCTTATTTTAAGCTGAAAATCAATTTTAAAGAAACACTCTGGCCCGGTTTTGTTCTTGGAATGCTTTTTCTAGGTGGTATTGAGCTTCAAGGACTGGGTATGGAGTATACTACTGCTTCTAACGCAGCTTTCATAACAGGGCTTTCAGTTGTTCTAGTTTATGTTTTCGAAGTTGCTTCGGGTAGAGAAAGATTTTCTGCTAGGTTGACGTTAGCTGTTCTCCTATCGGTTATAGGTGTTTACCTTCTCTCAACGACAAATAGCTTACATTTTAGAGTAGGTGATTTAATTGTCTTTATAGGGGCGGTTTTCTGGGCATTTCAAATAATTGCAGTAGGAGTATACACCAGGAAGTATGATTTAGCTTCACTCGTATTTTACGAAATACTATTTACTTCGCTTGGCGCATTACCTATAGCATTATTCTTCCCTACACCAACGTTCGAAAAATTAATGTTTACTTTACCTTCCCTACTTTACCTGGCAGTAGCATGCACTATCGTTACAAATTCGTTACAGCTTTACGGTCAAAAATACGTTTCAAGTACTCAAGCAGCAATAATTTACCTACTTGAACCCGTTTTTGCAGCAATACTATCATACCTAATATTAGGTGAGGTTTTCACGTTAAAACAAACAGCTGGTTCAGCGCTTATACTTTTAGCTATGGCTTTAAGCACTATTAAAACTAAAGGTAATAATATTTAAACGCTATTTCAAACCTAAAAAGTTAAAGCATTAAGCAAATCCCACATCACACAATTCAGCTAGAAGTTAATACCTTGTAGAGAGGTGTTGACGCTTGGCAACCAAACCTAGAACATTCGCTGTACTAATTGCTGTAATGCTTACTACACTGCTTACCGTTCTCGCCCATATAGTCTGGGGAAAACAAATGATTCTAACTTTTAAAAACTTCTTCATCCTGCCCGTTACTTCCTCTTCGACAAACACCATATCACATAGTGCAGAGGATTGCGTGTTGAAGTATGTTAGAAGATTCTTAGTAGTTAAGGTTGATAAGAAATCCTATAAGATTGGTGAAGTTGTTAAAATAACTATTATTAACCAAGGCGATATGGTTGTAGAACTAGCTAACCCACCATGGGCCATATACAAGTTAGAAAACGGTAAATGGGTCAGAATTTTTGAACCCCCTTGTAAGCAGAAAACCGAGATGTTTTTCGATGTTAAGGAAGGCATTATGGCTAATACCACTATTCCGGAAACCATAGTTATTGAGCCTTATGGAGAACGTTCTTGGATATGGGATATGAGGGTTAACAGGGAACATGTAGGGTACGGCATATATGCTATATCTATATTAAGAAGCGACTTATTTGTGAGAATCGAAGATAAGGAGTTAAGAATTATTAGAGCAGATATGCTGCCAGTGGAGGAGTTTGATGAGCCTGCAGCATATTTTATAATTGGGCACTAATGTCTGCTGCACCGATATTTTCTAGAATTTTCCTTTGTAAATTTTTTAAAGTAGGTGAAAGATAATGTAAATGTGTATGGGGTTGGGGATTTGTCTAAGCTTCCAGAACTGTATCCTAAGGATGTTTTAGGATCCTTATTTACTGATAATCCCTTTGTTGCTGAGTTGGCTTTGAAAAGCAAATTTCCATCTTCTGCTGATGGATTATTATTTGTCTCTAGCATCATGTCAAAGTTTGGTATCAATATTTTAGCACTGAATTTAACGTGTAAAAGGGAACTACAGTACATGGTTTTCTTCATTGATTATTCTAGAGCAAAAATTAAACTAGAAAAACTTATGGAAGAGCTTAGAAAACATCCGAATATATTGGATGTAAAGTATAAAGCTAAAGTATTAGATGAAAAAATAATTAGTGCTTTTGCGTTTCCAACATTCAATCTAGGAGCATATAAAGTACTTATTTTAGCTGTTGAAGAATTCAGTTCGGTTTTCGAGAAAATAAAGGAAGTTTATGGAACGGGAGGTGAAGCATTACTATACCATATAGGTAAAATGCTAGGTGAAATGGCAGGTGAAAGGTATAGGGGGAAGCGCATTACGGGGAAGTTTGTGATGGAGGATTGCTTAGCTTTTCAAGCGTTCGGATGGGGTATAGTTGATGTGGAACATGTAGATGTAAAGGCGCAGGTAGTTTCACTGAAAGTATACAATTTATTTGAAAGCATTACAGTTAAGGGGGAAAAGAGAAAGCCTAACTGCCACTTCGTAAGAGGATATTTGAATGGTGTTTATTCAAGGTATTTTAATAGGGAAGTTGAGGTAATAGAAACAATGTGTATTGCTAAGGGAGATCCATATTGTAGATTCATAATAAGGCCGAGAATTAAAAGTAACTAAATTACTATTGCTAAGTACTTAGCAACATGCATCATGTTTCTTATTTAGCATCGCCTGGTTTACAGTTTTTATAACCATGTTATTATCTCTACTTTACATTGACGCACTAACATTTCAGGGCTTTCTAGTTATGGATTAGGATTAAAGTATAAATCTGAAGTTACTCTGAATAGGTGTCTATGTAATGAAAAGGAATTGGCTGTCCTAAGTAAGAGAGATACTGAAATATTAAAGAATATCAATGTAAGTTTAACTGCATCATACAGAAAACTCTCTAGGCAACTAAATCTTCCAGAGTCAACTATTGGATATCGCGTTTTGAAACTTAAAAACATTGATGAACCCAGAGAGATCATAGGAAACATCTTAGACTTACCTGGTGTGGAAAAGTCAATGATAAACATTGTCTTCCAAAAAACATAAGGGGGTACTAAGTTTAGCAATACCTTAAAAGTTTACCTGGATATTAGTGATTTTATTTTAGCTAAGGAACTAACGAGTAAGCTAATGTCTTCTCGATTATTAAACACATGTAGCGCTATTCGTAAGATGTCTTTTCTTGGGGAAACTATGATATTTTCTACAGCAAGTTTCTCAGCTATAGCATTTGGATTAACGGACTTTATAGAAATGAGAGAGCTTCTTCTTTTTCCTACTTAGAGGAGCTACTACACTAAGCTCTAGATTCTTTAATTCCTCGATAAGTATATTTGATAAGGTTAAAAACTTTATCTAAAATATTTCTTGATATTTACGTTTCTAGTAAAATAAAATTTTAGCATCATCTTTCTTTATTTAAGAAAAAACTTTAATTAAAGTTTTTTCTTAAATAAAATCAGCTCATAACCCCAGTTACATATCTGGTGCTGAGTAATGGTTGGTAAACTTTCTCCGCTCACTTTAAGTAAATACGTTTTCTCAAGAATAGGTGTGAAGGATCCTGCGGTTATTGTTGGTCCTTCTATAGGTGAAGATTCAGCTATTATTGATCTACATGACGGCAGAGTTCTAGTGGCTCATGTAGATCCTATAACAGGTGCTGTTGAGCTTCTCGGATGGCTTGCTGTACATATTTCTTGTAATGACGTTGCTGTAACTGGAGCTAAACCACGCTGGCTACTATCCGTGCTCTATTTTCCAGAGGGCGCTGATGAGGAACTTATAGATAAGATAACTAAGCAGATAGACTTGGCGGCTAAGGAATTAGGCGTTATGATTGTGGGAGGACATTCAGAATATACTCCTGGATTAAACAGGCCGTTAATATCCATGACGGCGCTTGGCATTGTAGATAAAGAAAAAGCGGTAAAAACAGGTGGTGCTAAAGCAGGTGACGCTATTTTAATGACAAAGTCAGCTGCTATAGAAGGAACGGCAATACTTTCTACAGATTTTGCTGACCAACTATTGTCTAAAGGAGTACCTCACGATATTATTAAACGTGGTGCAGAGTTCGTTAGAAAGATCAGTGTTGTCAAAGAAGCAATTATGCTTGCTGAGAAAGGCTATGTTACTTCAATGCACGATCCTACTGAGGGAGGAATACTTGGAGGCTTAACTGAAATAGCTTTTGCTTCCGATAAGACCATAGAAGTTTGGGAAGAAAAAATACCTGTAGCTGAAGAAACGGAGGTAATGGCTAAAGCTCTTAACGTTGACGTTCTTAAGCTCATAAGTTCTGGAGTATTAATAGCAAGTGTTCCCAAAACTCTAGCTGATGAAGCAGTATCGTTGCTTAGAAAACATGGAATTAAAGCATCTATAATAGGGTTAGTGCATGAACGCAAACATGGCTTAGTGATATTACATAGAAAAGATGGTAGAAAAGAAGTTTACAATGAAGTTTATGTTGAAGACGAACTCGTTAAGTTATGGAAGAAGTTTAAAAGGTAAAGGTTATGGAGGTTATTCCATTCGCAAAATGTAGATTAGATGGCGACTGCCTTAAATGCCCATTTAGGGGTAAAGCTATAGTTTATGGGCCATTTAAATCCCATAGAAGAGGGGTTTCCATAGGCATAAACCTATTCCCCTATAGAAAAGTATGTAGTTTTAACTGCGTATACTGTTTTCGAGGATTTACGGAAGTAAAAACTTTAAAACTTGCTATTCCACCATACAGCGTTTCGCCCGTCATTCTTAGGGAAGCCTTAGAGAAAGCTATTAACACTATAGGTAACGTTGACGCCATAGACTTTTCAGGCAACGGTGAACCAACACTTCATCCTAAACTTAAAACATACATAAATACAGTTAAAGAATTTGCAAAAGAAAAGAACTTGAACGTAAGCATAGGTATATTTACAAATTCTACAACATTATTTAGAAGTAACATTATAAAGATCTTAAAAGAATTAGATCATGTTGAAGCAAAACTTGATACTGTTATTGAGTGGAAATTTAGAGTAATAAATAGACCTCACAAATTATTGTCAATTAAGAAAATTATTGAAGGCCTTGTTAGATTTAGAAAAGTTTTCGAAGGAACATTAGCAATACAGATTATGCTGCTTAAATATAATAGAGTAAACAATTATGGTTTTAAAGATGCAAGGCTTATCGGAGAAACATTGATGACCATAGAACCCGACATAGTCCATGTATACGTTCCATACCGTGTACCCCGCTTATCTAGTGTTTCAAAACCATCTAAGCGGGAGGTTGTAGAATTCTCTAAGATCCTAAGAAAATACGGTCTCAAAGTTAAATCGTTTATATGACCATAGGTGTAGATAATGGGCGGAGAAGTTTTAAAGCCTGTTTCGAGAGATAGGAGAGTCTTTAAAGGCATAGATGTGTTTCTGCTATGGGCTGGCGGTAACACTTGCCTCGCAACAATATTTACAGGCGGTATTATAGGCCCTAAACTTGGAATACTTTATTCGATAGCCATAATATTGATCGGGTCAACTATAGGAGGGTTCTTACTAGGTTTAGTTGCATTGCTAGGTGAACAGAAAGGCCTACCAACAATGGTTCTTACGAGAAAAGTCGTTACAACGAAAGGCTCCTATATCGCATCTATTCTTAACGCTATTCAGCTTATCGGCTGGACTTCAATACTTCTCTACGCAAGCGCCGAAGCGGCTGCAAGCGCTATGAAAGCTTTGCTTGGAGAAACAGTATTTGCAAACACGATAGTGTGGGTTATTGTAATAGGTGTTGTTGAAACGGTATATACGCTGATAGGGCCTAAAAAATGGGTTCTATGTCAAAGAATAGCCGTTACTACATTAATTATCGTGTTATGTTACGAAGCATATGCATTATTCAATTACATGCTACTTCAACCTACGAGCTTTACGTCTTCTCCTGGCTATGCTGATATTCTCTGGGGATTCGATATGGTATTAGCTACAGCAGTTTCTTGGGCACCTCTTGTAGCAGATTACTCTAGATTTGCTGAATCCAGTTTAGGCGCTGTTATGGGGACTTGGTGGGGATATGCTGCAACAAGCTACGTATTGTACTCTATAGGTACATTAGCTGCAGTAATTACGGGGGCGTATCTCGGTGATCCCACGCAAGTTGCAATAAGCTTAGGTCTTAGCGCAGTAGTTTTCATATTTATTGCTATAAGTGCTGTAACTACGAATTTACTAAACTTATATTCAGCAGTAGTATCGACAATGAATGTATTTCCGAAGGCTAATTATAGAGGTCTTGTAGTGTTTTTCGGTATTACATCTACTGTTCTAGCGGCTTTCCCTGTATTCTTCATATATTTCGAAGAATTCCTTTACTACATAGGCTCAGTGTTTGTGCCATTAATAGCTGTTTTAATAATACACTATTTTTACGGTGAAGAAAGAAATATGCCTCCGAAAAAGCTAAAAATCATAGGGCTTACAAGCTGGATTGTCGGTATACTTGTTAGTGTTTTTACTATTGAAAGTTTAGGATTTGGAGCCACCATGGTAGCGTTGGTAGTAGCAGCTTCTCTAGACACATTTCTCCTATCTTTAAGTTCTATTAAATGACTTACAATTAAAGGTAACTTGCTTTACCATTAAAATATTTAAATAAAAAATTGCACCATATATACTAATAAAGTTTAAATATTTGTGTAAAACTTTTACATATTCGGAGGATAGCTGTCGAAGTGGATGTTATTATTGTCGTTAACTTCGGTGGACAATATACGCACCTAATATCTAGGAAGTTAAGAGAACTAAACGTCTATACGGAGGTTATTTCATGTAGAACGTTAAAGAAAGTAGTCTATAGGGGGAACGTTAAAGCACTAGTTTTATCTGGAAGTCCAGCAAATGTCCATAGTAGTAAAGAAGACATTGAGGAACTAAGTTTCGTACTGAATCTCGACATACCTATTTTAGGTATTTGCTATGGTCATCAACTTCTAGCTAAACTCATCGGCGGTACTGTTAAGAGAGGCAAGGGAGAGTTTGGTCGTACAGAAATTAGAATACTTAAAAACGACCCATTGTTTAAAGGGTGGAAACATAGAGAAGTAGTATGGATGAGTCATAGAGACTATGTAGCGAAATTACCAAGCACAACAGAGGTCTTAGCTGTCTCTGAGAAAGGCTATATTGCAGCTTTTAGGCTTAAAAATAAGCCCGTATATGGTGTGCAGTTCCATCCTGAGGTCCATCATACAGTCAAAGGTAAAGAACTTCTAAATAACTTCGTAGAAATTTCTGGAGTGGCAAAACATTGGAAAATTAATAACGTAGTAAGTGACATAGTTAACTACATTAGTGAGACCATTGAACCTAATGCTAAAGCTTTAGCTGCTGTTAGCGGTGGCGTTGACTCAACAGTTGCCGCGTTACTTGTTAAGAAGGTTATTGGAAACAGACTTATTCCCGTATTAGTAGATCATGGACTATTTCGTGAGAACGAAGTTGAGGAATCTATAAAACACTTAAGAAAAGTAGGTCTAGACCCTATTGTGGTTGACGCTAAGGAGAGGTTTCTAAAAAGACTTTGGGGCATAGTAGATTGTGAAGAAAGAAGAAAAATCGTAGGAATGACTTTTGCCGAAATATTTACTGAGCTTGCAGAAGAAGACCCAAGTATAAAATATCTTGTCCAAGGCACAACATATCCCGATGTTGTTGAAAGCGGCCGTGTTGAAAGAGCGGATAAGATAAAGAGCCACCACAATGTAGCTGCTCTTCCACCGTGGTTTAAGCTTAAAGTAGTAGAGCCTCTTAGATTCCTGTATAAAGATGAGGTAAGAAGAATAGCTAAAACACTTGGGGTACCTGACGAAATAATCAATAAACACCCATTCCCGGGTCCCGGATTCGCGGTAAGAGTTATTGGGGTTTTTACTCCTGAGAAACTTAGGATTTCTAGGGAAGCTTCTAAAATACTTGAAGACGAGCTTAAAAAGGAAGGCTTATACAATGATGTGTGGCAGGCTTTTGCAGTTGTAGGCGATGATACTTGGGTTGGTGTTAAGGGAGATTCTAGGGATGTAGGTTACATAGTTATATTGAGAATTGTTGCTAGCGAAGACGCTATGACTGCTGATTGGTATAGAATACCCTATGATGTTCTTGACAGAATTTCGAGGAGAATAGTAAGCGAATTAGACAAGGTAACGATGGTAACCTATGCTATATCATCTAAACCTCCAAGCACCATAGAGCCTTGTTAAGGTGGATATTTGTGAAAGTAGTTTACATACCATGGAGTAAGGCAATAAGGATGTGCTATAAGTTAGCTGAAAAAATATTGAAATCGGAGCATGGGTTCGACGCTGTAATAGCTATTTCACGTGGAGGCCTAATACCTGCACGTATAGTCAGCGATGTTCTAGGCATATTTGAACTATACACTATTAGATCAAGGTTTTGGGGTATTGGGGAAACAGTAGCTTCGGAGCCTTTAATTAACATTTCAGAGGAAGTGAGTGTAAAAGGTAAAGACGTCTTAATTGTTGATGAAGTTGTCGATACTGGGGCTACAATGTCGAAAATAGTTAAAATAGTTAAGAAGCTAGGAGCTAGAAAATTAAAAACAGCTACTCTTCACTACAAGTCGAGAAGTATTCTCATACCGGACTACTACGTGGAAAAGGTTGATAGATGGGTGTGGATCTTCTATCCATGGTCTTTCTCTGAAACACTCTTTAGCTTAGCTAAAATGCGAAGTTACAAAGATATTGTCCGCGGCGCCTCTGAAATAATTAAGGAACTTGGAATTAGCGAAGTAATGTTAGATTTTGAGAGCCTAAAGCTCTCACTTAAAGCTTACTCGGAGGAAGAAACGTGAAAATGCCCACACAGTACCCGGTAATATGTCCTTTCACATATAGATATGGTTCCGATGAAATGAGGAAAATATTAGAGAGAAGTAATGTTCTGAAGAAATTTGTAGAAGTTGAAGCAGCGTTAATGAAGGCTTTGGAAGCGATTGGTATTGCTCCTAAGGGGTGCTATGAAAAAGTACTAGATACGATGTCTAAGATAAAACCGGAAGATGTAGATAAGTTAGAGAAAATAATAGGCCATGATATAGCATCTTTAGCTATTCTAATTGCTAAACACTGTGGCGAATGCGGCAAATACGTGCATTTGGGAGCTACTAGCTACGATATAGTTGATACTGCATGGGCTCTTATATTGAGAGATGCTTTAGGAATCATTAAAAGTAGGTTAAGGGAAATTATTGAAAAGCTTATTGAACTTACTATTAAGCATCAAGATACCTTAACTATGGGGAGAACCCACGGACAGCATGCACTGCCTATAACTTTCGGTTTCAAACTTGCCAACTATGTTTATGAGCTATCGAGAAGTTATGAAAGACTATGTGATCTCGAAAAAAGACTTCTAAGATGTAAAATGTCTGGCGCCGTAGGCACTAAGGCCGCATGGGGTGATAAAGGCTTACATGTAGAGTCTATAGTGAGCCAGCTATTTCAACTAGAACCACATGTAATAACTACCCAAGTTGCTCCGAGAGATGGATTTGCAGAACTTGTATCTGCTTTAGCTATTTTAGCTAGTCAAATGGATAGATTAGCTCTTGAAGTTAGAGAACTAAGCCGCCCCGAAATAGCTGAGCTGAAAGTAGCTTATGCCAAAGTAGGCAGTAGCACTATGCCCCACAAGAAAAATCCTGTAGTAGCTGAGAGGATATCGGGTCTAGCTAAAGTAGCTAGAGCCTTAGTTACTGTAGCTTTGGAAAATATTCCGCTGATGCATGAAAGAGATTTAACTAATAGTAGTAGTGAAAGATTCCTAATTCCACATGCACTACTTGTTATAGACCAAATATTAATTGATACGTATCGCATGTTAGAAACGCTCAAAATTAATGAGGAAGCTATGAAGAAAAACTTAGAGCTAAGCAGTGGTGCTATAGCGTCAGAATGCTTAATGGTAAAACTGGTGTTGAAAGCCGGTATTCCACGTCATGAAGCACATATGCTACTAGTAGATCTTACTAACAAGGCTTTGAATGGAAAGAAGAGTTTTAAAGAAGTAGTGGTTGAAAGCAATATCGCGTTTCTCTTAGCCAGAGAAGATATCGAAGAATGCTTTAACTTAAGAAACTATTTGGGTAGCTATAAGCAGCTCATTAGCAGAGCAATAGACTACGCTAGAAACGTTATGGGAAGGTGTTAGCAGTGCTGTCCATTGTTGTAGGCGGGTTTTTCGGAGATGAAGGAAAAGGGAAAATAGTTGCCTACTTAGGTTTAGCAGATAAACCCGATATTGCCGTTAGATGTGGAGCTATAAACGCAGGCCATACGGTTACGTATAATGGTAGAAAGTGGAAACTACGTATAGTTCCTTCAGCATTCATTAGTAAGAACACGGAGCTGCTAATAGCTCCTGGTGCTCTTGTAAGACTTGATGTTTTGTTTAGGGAAGTAGCTGAAACAGGAACCAAGGGTAGATTGTTTTTAGACAAACACACAGGGATTATAGAGCTAAAGCATGTTGAGAAAGAGAAAGCTGATAGTTTTTTAGCAGGTAAAATAGGTTCAACTCTACAAGGCGTTGGAGCGGCCATGGCTGATAGGGTTTTACGGAAGCTAAGACTCGCCTACGAGTTCCATGAATTAAAGGGTATGATCAAAGACGTTTCCGACGTGGTAAATGACGTGCTTGATAAAGGTGGTGATGTAATTGTTGAAGGTACTCAGGGAACATTCCTAAGCTTATACCATGGAACATACCCTTACGTAACAAGCCGCGATACAACAGCTTCCGCATTTGCTTCCGAAGTAGGTATCGGGCCTAAGAAAGTAGACGAGGTAATAGTTGTGTTTAAGGCCTTTGTAACTAGAGTAGGTTCAGGGCCTTTAGAGGGAGAATTACCTTTTGAGGAAATTGTTAAGAGGGGATGGTGTGAAAAAGCTACCGTAACAGGGAGGGTTAGAAGAGCCGCACCCTTTAACGTTGAATTAGCGAGGAAAGCTGTTGTTCTAAATTCTGCAACTCAAGCTGCCATAACGAAGCTTGACATACTGTTTCCGGAAGTTGAAGGCGCTACTGAATGGGGTAAACTACCCTATAAGGTACGTAAATGGATAGAGGACATTGAAAACGCAATAAACACTCCAGTAACCTTGATAGGGACAGGTGAAGATGCTAGACACATTATTGATAGAAGAAGAGAGCTAGGGTTTCTTAAGTGATGAAACATGAGAGAGTTTGACGTAATCATAGTTGGTGCTGGGCCTGCAGGGCTTTTCGCTGCCTACAAGTTAGTAGTTAAGGGTAAGAGAAAGTTTAGAATAGCAATAGTAGAAAGAGGTTATAGGCCTTCGCAACGTAAATGCCCCATATTGTCTAGAAGAGAGAACTTTGAAACAGCTAAATGTTCTAATTGTCGACCATGCCATGTAATGCAAGGTGTTGGCGGTGCCGGGACGCTAAGTAGTGGTACAATAAATCTAAGACCTGATGTCGGAGGGGATTTACACAAGCTTATGGGAAGCTGGAGGAAAGCTGAGGAATTAATTAACTACATTGATTCAATATTCGTTAAATTTGGAGCTCCTCGCAATAGAGTTTTTAATGTTTCTAAGGAGAAAGCATCTGAGCTTGAAAGATTAGCTGCTAAAGCCGGTGCAAAGTTCATACCTACACCTCAAAGACATTTAGGAACGGATTACGCTCCAAAAGTGGTAGAACAGATTGCAGACTTCTTAGAGGAACATGGGGTAAGATTTATTCTAGGAACTAAAGCTGTTGACGTTATGAGAAACGGTAAAGCTCTATGTGTAAAAACAACTGCAGGTGTTTTTGAAGCAAAATACGTGTTACTTGCTCCTGGAAGAAGCGGTGCTGCATGGTTTACACGTTTAGCGAAAAGGAGAGGAATAGAGATAGAACCTGGACCACTAGATATTGGTGTTAGAGTTGAAATACCATCGTATATTGCTGAACCTCTAACGAGCATTGTTAGAGACCCTAAAATAATTATGTACACCAAGGTCTACGATGATAAGGTAAAAACATTCTGCTGCAACCCTAACGGATTTGTAGTTGAAGAAAGATATGAGTACGGTGTTGTTGCGGTTAATGGTGAATCCTACGTTAATTTGAAATCTAAAAATACGAATTTTGCTCTCTTAGTAACAATTAAGCTAACAGATCCTTTAGAGGACACTATAGCTTATGGGAGATACATTGCAGGGTTAGCGACGAAGCTAGGTGGAGGCAAACCCTTAATCCAGAGGCTAGGCGATTTAGAGAAAGGTAGGAGAAGCACATGGGATAGAATAGGTAGAAGCTCAATAGAACCGACATTGAAAGACGTAACTCCAGGAGACATAGGCATGGCCTTACCGTATAGAGTAACTGCAGACATAGTGGAGGCGATAGATAGACTAGATACGATAATGCCTGGGATAGCTTCTCCGCAAACATTGCTTTACGCACCGGAAATAAAGTTCTATAGTGTAAGAGCTAAAGTAAGTAAAGATCTCGAAACAACATTAGATAACGTCTATGCAGCAGGAGATGGCGTAGGTCTTTCAAGAGGAATAAATGTAGCTGCAGCCACTGGGATAATTGCAGCTAAAGGGATATTGTCTAAGATGGGAAATAGCGTATCCTAGTCTAAGTTCAGGTATTGAGAAGCTACATGCTTTACATATCATCGCAGATACTCTATATTTTGCGCCAGGAATTATAATTACTTCGTCAATATTAACACCGTGGAGCTAGGCTATTTTCTCTCTAAGCTCTTGAATACCCTTGTACGATGTGTACTCTAACCTATGCGCTTCTTTCTTCAACACTTCGATAAGTTCAGGATACGGAGATACATCATCTTGACCTAAGTCCATTCTTATAGGTATGTTTAACTTGTTGAGCTTATTGAAGAAGCCGTATGCATGGGATCCACTCACGTAATATATTCTCCAATACGTTACTATACATGCAGTTTGTAGACTATACATTTACTAATGTAAAGGCTTATAGCAGTGAAACTAAGCCTTCCTCTAATTTCCTTAATAATCATTTATTATTTACGCTCCATGAAGCTATAAAGCAATTTAAGTACCATGGAGAACAATGTTTTATACTATGCATATATTTTAATTTTCAACCCTAGATCCTTTAACCTATCGAAATGTCTTATATCCTTAGTTAGCAAGGTTTCATTGCGAGCTAGTGCTGTAGAAGCTATAATTAAATCAGCATCAGGTATGTGTTCTCCCTTACTTTTAAGAGCATCATATAGTTCGCAGTACTTAGCAATCACATTGTTCCCTATGTGTATTATTTCAAAAGATTCTTCGATAAGCTTCTTAACTTTCTTCCTTTTACCAGGTTTAACACCTCTCAGTATCTCAATAACGGTTATCACTGAAAGCGAACCCTCAATAAACTCTCCTTTACGAATCATTTCTATAAAAGCAGATGTGTCAATAATCATTCATCTCAACCTAAACTTCTCTCTAAACTCTCTCATAGACTTCTCAATATTCTCAAGCTCTTCGGTAGAGAGAGTGCTTTTTAGCTCGTTAAACGCTTTAGCTCTCTTCAATCTCATATACTCACCATACAGTTTTAATAGGAAATCACCCCAACTATCTTTACCCTTTACTTTCTCAAGAACCTCTTTAACCTTCCTAGGAACAGAAATGGTTACGTAATCCCCCACGAACATCACCACATAATTAAATAGTGAAATAATATAAATAGTTAACTAGTTATTAGGAAACAGAAACTGCATGTTTAACATGCTTCAACAAAAACAAATACATTGTTATATTTTGTTTACTATAGACTCTACTGTGGATGATTAGGTGTGTCAAGTTTTCATGTAGAGTTTAAGGAGCTTAGCCCTTCAGAATTCTTTTACAGGTACAGGGAAATAGCTGGCTACTCTAACCCTACTAGGGCTTTCTACCAAACAGTTAAGGAGCTAGTAGAAAACGCTTTAGATGCATGTGATTCCCACGGAATTTTACCTAGTATTAGAGTTGAAATAGAGGAGGTTGATGCTGAAAAACTACATTACATGATTACTGTTGAAGACAACGGGATAGGTATTTCACCTAAACACGTACCTAAAGCTTTCGGCCAAGTTCTCTACGGTTCCAAGTATAAGCTAAGACAAACACGTGGAATTTTCGGTTTAGGAGTTACGATGGCCATACTTTACGGCCAAATAACTACGGGAAAACCAGTAACAATTGTTACCAAGCCTATTAAGTCTAAGTATAGATGGTTTTTCAAAATAAGAGTAAATATTAAGGAAAACAAGCCAATAATCCTACGTAAAGAGTCATGGAAAGACGATGAGAGAGATCATGGAACAAAAGTTTCAATAGTTATCGAAGGAGATTGGTTTAAAGCAAAAAATAGGATATATGAGTACATTAGGAGAACTGCTATTGCAACACCTTACGCTGAAATAGTTTTCAAAGACCCCCAGAGAAGAACACTTCATTTTCCACGTAGAACCACAAACCTACCCCCAATACCTAAAGAGATTAAGCCTCACCCACACGGCGTAGATGTTGAAATGCTTAAAGCCCTAATTTCAGCAACTAAAACAAGTAACCTCCTAGAGTTTCTAACTAAGACATTTCAAAATATCGGAGAGAAAACCGCCATAGAATTCCTAAAATACGCTCATCTAAACCCAAACATTAAACCCTCAAAACTCACAGTAGATGACTTAAGCAGTTTAGCTAGAAAACTTAAAGAATACCCCTTCAAACCGCCTAAGGGAAACTCTCTTTCACCACTAGGTGAGGAAATAATAGCAGTAGGGCTTAAAAACGTCCTTGAACCCGAATTTGTAACTGCGGTCTCCAGAAAGCCTTCAGCTTACTCCGGTCACCCCTTCATAGTTGAAGTTGGTATTGCCTACGGAGGAAAAATACCTGTAAAAGAACATCCTCAGCTCTATCGTTTCGCAAACAAGATACCATTACTCTACGATGAAAAATCATGTGTAACGTGGAAAGTTGTTAGTGAAATAAACTGGAAAAACTACAACATAGAGTTTCCAGCACCACTAGCCGTGCTAATCCACATATGTAGCACTAAAATACCTTTCAAAGGCATTGGTAAGGAAAGTATTGCTGATGTCCCCGAAATAGAGAGGGAAATAAGGAGAGCCTTGAGAGAAGCAGCGAGAAAGCTAAGAAAACACGTAGAGAGGAAAAGGAGAGAAGAGGAAGCAATAGAGAAAATAATTGCAATAGCAAAATACGTTTCGGAAATTTCGAAAAGCCTAGCTGAGCTAAGCAGAACATTAAAGGGTAAAGGGGTTTCTCCAAGGGAAATAGAAAATATACTTTACAGCCTACTTGAAGTAAAAGCTCAGAGAATAGGCTTAGAAAACATAGACATAAGGGAATTGATAAAAGGCAAACCTAGGAAACCCTTAAAGCAGAAAAGTAAACGAGCTAGAAAACAACTAGATTTACTGCAGTTTATAGAGATTAAGAAATAAACAATACATATAAGGCTAAATCGCTTCTTAATCTGCGGCATTTTAAGGAGAACACGTATATTTTACGGTAATGTTAAACTTGGAAGAGCGCTATAAGGTGATGTTATAGAGCAAGCTACAATATTCCCCTTTACAGCTCGCAATTTTTGTCTCAAACTCTTCTACATTAGGCTTAAAACAATTCAACATCTTTAACTTTACATATGTATACTGCCAGGTAACAGTATAATTTTTTAGCGTTACAGCTCATAGGATAAAGCTTGTGATACATTGCTTTAATAATTTAAGGTGTGCTTCTGATGGGGTTAAGGTTTCCTATTTCAGTTTTAAAGAAGAGACTTGAAATGTTTCAAGAAGAAATGGTGAAAAATAATATAGATGCTGCTATGGTTAGAACTCTCTCAAGCTTTACATACTTTACCGGAACTAAATGGCTTAGACCAGCATTACTGATACCAGCTAAAGATGAACCTATAGCATTTGTAGCTAAAGGCGAAGAAGAAGGTTTTCTCAAGAGAACATGGATTAAAAATACAATAACGTTTACTGATGGGGGAGACCTTATGGCTAAAGTTTCTAGGACTATTAGGAAGAAAGGATATCGCGTTGTCGGGCTAGAATTTGGTATTGAAAGAGACGCATATATTATATTCTATGAAATGTTTAAACGCCTAAACCCTAACGTAAAAGTAGTTGATATTTCAACAATAATTTACTCTATGAGAATGGTGAAAGATGAATACGAGCTGGAAGCTATACGTAAAGCAGGTTCAATAGCATCTAAGACGGTAGAGAAAATATTACCTTTAATAGAACCAGGAGTTTCTGAAACAGACATAGCAGCTGAAGCATACAGAGTACTGTATAAACTAGGTTCTGAAACGCCTTTGGTCTACGTTAATGCAGGACCTGATCCACGTATTCATTCGGAACCATTTAGAGACAATATTGTGAAAAGAGAAACATTTGTCACAGTGGTTCTTGGAGCAGACTATAATGGCTACTATGCTAATATGGCGAGAACAGTGTATTTAGGTAAGGCATCAGGTTTAGCTGAAAAAGCATTGAAATGCATGAATGAAGTGTATAATACAGCGTTAGAACTTACAAAACCAAAGACGAAATTCATAAACGTTATTAGGAAACTGGATAAAGTGTATAGGAAATATAGTCTCAAAGAACATAGGGTAATAGGTTACACTCATAGTGTAGGGTTGCAAGTAGAAGAACCACCTATAACAACAATATTACCAAAAGACAGGTTTACAGAAATAAAATCGAACATGGTCCTAGCTTTCATACACGCCCCGATAATGCTTAAAGGGCTAGGGCAGGTGAAGAAAGAAGACACATTCATAGTGAGAGAGGATAGAACGCTTGAACATGTAACTAAATAAAGCCTACTTTTTAGACTCTTCTTTTTTGTGTTTCCGTTTTTTATTCAGATAAATTATTTTTACCCGATATGCTGAACCTGAAAAACTTAGCAGTCTAATAATAAACCTTATTATTTTAACATTTTTTCTAAACAGCTCTTTAAGCAGAGACTACACCTAGGCTACACTACATGCAGATAGTATATAGGTTAACATGGTAAAATAGGCGAGATTAAAGTGGAAACCAAAACTGTAGAGGAAATATTATTCATAGGTTTTTAGAGAAGAAAGGTATTTTGCAGGAGCAGTTACATAAGAGATTAATTTTCAAATCGTGTAAATACGTTAAATTATTCTTAGCCATATAAAGGCAAATATTTCTGTAAGAGAAAACACCGTAGATACAATTATTGCTTTAAAAGCTGTTTCAACATCAAACCCGTAAACATAAGCTAAAACAGCATTAGCTGTTGCCGGGGGCATTATAGACTCCAACATTACTTGCTTAAAGGCCATTGTATCA
>Ga0190363_1000409_pt1 | contig 25111 bp, 26 predicted proteins | sample 48721867_MG_FD_161272 | JGI IMG/M metagenome (GOLD analysis project Ga0190363, IMG submission 161272) | Hydrothermal vent microbial mat bacterial communities from Southern Trench, Guaymas Basin, Mexico - 4872-18-6-7_MG | ecosystem: Environmental > Aquatic > Marine > Hydrothermal vents >... | reverse complement strand
GACAGCGAAGCTAGATACTTTAGAATGAGAAGTGGTAAGAGAATAAGCGTTAAAGCCCTTTCTACATTGTTATCAAATTATTTAAATTATTACAGATATGTCCCTTATGTAATCTCACTTATACTCGCAGGATATGACGACACGGGAAGTCATGTCTTCCAAATAGATTTAGATGGGGGAATACTTGAGGAGGAGTATACGGCGACAGGTAGTGGTAGTATAGTGGCAATAGGCGTTCTAGACGACAGGTATAAAAAAGGAATGACGCTAGATGAAGCTCTTGAGCTTGCCATAAGAGCTATAGCTAGAGCCATGGGTAGAGACGCTGCAACTGGTGATGGAATAGATGTAGCATACGTTAACGCTGAGGGCGTTCACTATCTTAGGTCAGATGAAATAGAACAGTATCTAAGCAGGATTAAGGCCATGGAGTTCTCTGGAACAGCAAAACTGATATAAATAATAAGCATTTAAGTTCTAGGTTCACACCCTATCATAGATAATCGCCTCATACCCAGGGCTGGAGGTTTACGGAATGAAGAGACCTCTTGACGTACTTAATAACAGTCGAGGTAGAAATGTATTAGTGGTTATTAGGGGTAATAAGGAATATCATGGAGTTTTAGACGGATACGACTCGCATATGAACTTGGTCTTAAAGAACGTTGAAGAAATTACATATATTCAGGAGACTGGAGAGCAGAAGACAGAGTCCTACACATTTGCCATAATTAGAGGAGACAACGTCATATACGTATCTCCAAGTGAGGAGGTGTGAGTAGATGAGCAAGGGCACTCCCTCATTTGGGAAGAGAAACAAGACAACACACATAGTATGCCGTAGGTGTGGACATAGATCATATAATGTTGCCAAAAGACGTTGTGCTCACTGTGGGTATCCAGACCCCAAATGGAGATCATACTCGTGGGCAAGAAAGAGAAAACAGCGTGGAAAGTGAAAAACCTCATAGAGCCTTTGCAACATAGATGTTATCCTTAGTTCTTACTATCTCTACTCTTACTCTATTCCCAACTTCTCCCAAGAAGTCTGTTACTTCCACAACTCTTCCTCTGCATACTCCTAAAGCCTCTCTGGGGAGCCTTCCTGGGAGTACTGTTTTTATCCAAGCCTTCTCATGGAGCTTAAAGACCTTTGGTAAGGATTTTCTCCTATGAATGCCAAAATCCTCAGGCCTTAGAACTAGTTTAACTCCATATTTCTTCTCAAGTCTTCTTAGAGTGCTATAAAATTCATGAAATGTCATTACTTTTACCTTAAGTTTTCTTCCTCTGGGGTAAGGTATATACTTTTGTATTCCAAATATAGGCCACTCACTCTTAGGTCTCAGAGACAATACGTATTCTATGATTTCCACTATGTCTTCGTCGTTTATGCCAGGTATCCATAAGGGAGCTACAAGAAGACGAATATTAGACGAAACAATTGCCTCTATAATTCTCTTTATTAAGGATGAGCTTACAGGAATTCCATTTATCATCTTTATTTTATCATCCCTTAATGAATCCACTGATAGGTTTATTCTTGAAAGGCCAGCAGCCTCTAACTCGCTAATAACGTCATCTGTGAGCTTATATCCATTTGTTTGCATAGATATTACTTCAGTTCCCTTAACACTCTTGAGCTCGTTAATGAGATCAATAATCCATGGATACATCATGGGCTCTCCTTGACCATCTATGTGTGCTTCTATTGAATATTTCCCTTTAAACTCAGTTATTTTTTCATACTCTTGCGCTATATACTCGTAATCGACTACATAATCAACAAGCCTGTCCTTTCCAGGACCTTCAGAGACAGAGCAATATATACATTTCATGTTGCAGCCCGTAATGGGTCTTACTTGGATGAGATTCGTACCTCGATCAATAAGACCAAAATAGTGCGATCCTATCAAAGGGACTCCTAGAGTTTCGTCTATATAAATAGTCTTTCTTCCTGTAATCATGTTATTTAAGTTAGTCCTAAAAGCAGCGTCAAAATAGTAGTGTACGTAGTCTCTTGGATTGTCTCTGGCTCCTATAATTATTATTCTGTTGTGCTCTACCTCTAAATCAGTAGCGCCTACATTCTCCCTAATAAACTTTAAAAGGTCCTCTAGAGATATTATGGCCTCAAAAGGTGGATAGATAAGTTTAATGTAATCATTCCTGTACTTTCTTATGAGAATTCTAGTAAAAGAAATTTCATAATATCCCTTCATAGCAGCTTACGCCTGCAATAATTGGCCTTAAAATATGTTTGCTCTAAGAGCCTTAACCATAGATATCAGTGCTCTTGCTCTGTGGGATATTTTGTTCTTTACGTTGTTACCAAGCTCTGCATACGTTTTGTTAAACCCTTCTGGAATGAATATAGGATCAAACCCAAACCCAAAGGATCCTCTTACTTCAAGTCCTATGCAGCCACGACAGACTCCAGTAAAAACATGTATGCTCTTTCCATCGTAAAAAGCAATGGCAGATTTAAACTCTGCATATCTATCTTCAATGCCTTCCATTAGCTTTAAAATTCCCTCACAGCCTATAGTCCTATATACATAAGCAGAATAGACCCCAGGAAATCCTTTAAGAGCTTTTATAAAAAGACCTGCATCTTCAAGAAAAGACATGCTTGGAACTAAGCGTCTTTCCACTAGATATCTCAGCGAATTATATGCAACCTCCTCTATAGAGTTTGATTGTATCTCAACTACAGGGATTGAGATCCTTTCAACGCGTATACCATATCTTTTTAGAATATCCCTAGCTTCCTCAAACTTATGCTTATTTGATGTTATGAACCTCAAGTGCATCATAGTTATCAGCCCTTTACGTATCTTCCCATTTTTTCTATTTCATGTTCAATTTTAAGAACCTCAGAACTTCTTGGAAATGTCTTAGAGTAACCCTCTATGAAAGCAAGCATATAAGTTTCATATTCATCAGTAAGAGTTTTTAGTGATTCCTTAAACACATGAATGTCTATGGCCTTAAGCCTTAATTCACGTGATACCTCACTTAGTCCAAAGTCTATGAAGAACACATCTTTAGTATCATCGTCTATTATTATGTTCGCTGGCGTTAGATCTCCATGTATAATATCATTTTTATGTAGTATTCCTACAAGCTCACCTATTCTTTTTAGGAACTTCAGTACTTGCTCCTTAGGCTTTTTTTCGTCAAGAGCTTCCTTTAAGCTAATCCCCCTAACGAACTCCATTACTATAATCCCATTCTCCATATCACTAAATATTACTGCTGGAGCATTTACTCCCATTAACTTTACAGTATGCATAATCCTTAGCTCTCTCTTGGTTCTTTGTTCTCTTATCATCTTGTCAACTTCTGGAATCCTATAAGGCTTACTCAGACGTCTTTTCACAACGACGTCATATCCTAAGAACTTTGTTATGTAAACCTCAGCCTCTGCTCCTATCTTTAATACTCTCTTCATATATCAGACACCTAATAGCAGTAAGCTTAAATATTTAAACGTCCTCAATAATTAAAGCTGTACTCTCTCAACATTTTCCTCCTCAAGGTCTAAAATAGCTATGGATGCTGGACCATAAGCTGTTGATGAATGGACTGTATAAAGCATACCATTCCAAAGTTTTAGAAATCCTCCTAAAACGTATTCGTGCGATCTTATTGTAATCTTAAGGTCATTTATTTTGTGGAACTCTTCTAGAGCCTTTCTTCCAAATATTTTATATCCTCCTCTCATGAAATTAAAGGAGAAATAATCCACAGTATCTGAAGGATCATTCCAAAGCAGCTCCATAATGGTATCATCGTATACAAGGCTTTTTTTAAGATGAGCTAAAGACCTTATATTCTCTATTCCTGAGGAGATGCCCCCATGTACTAAGAATACCTTTTCTCTGACTATAGCAGCAAGAGGAAGCTCCTTATACACGCCCAATATAAGATCCTTAATTTCATTAGGATACCTCATGAGCACATTGTAAAAACCATAATAATAGTTTATGCGTTCATCTTCGTGATTTCCCCTGAGAAGTATTACTTCCTTTGGACTCTCTAGCTTTAGACTTAGAGCCTCATAAAGTGCCTCCATTTGGTATGGTCCTCTATCCACGTAATCACCAAGAAATGCTACTGCATCATAGTTTCCACTAAAGAAGAGCTCTTTTACGCGATCAAGAGCTGTAAGAGTGCCATGAAGATCCCCAACCACGATAATTCTCCTGTAGCTTTTCTCCAATAATGCTGATTCTCTAGAGAGTAACTTTATGGAGCTCTCTAAGGTCTCTAATAGATCTCCAAGATGTTGCATACAGCTCCCTCAAAGATCTCACTGATTCCACACGTACTCTGGAAGGATATCATAACATGATCCCTCATCACTTTCTAACTTTCTTTCATGGCCATTTCTGTTCAAGTATTTTATGTACTCAAAGTTAAGAACCCAGTAAAAGAGTTTCCACGTCTTCGACTTGTTACTCTTGGTAGGAATCTCAATTCTAACATATGATACTATGTTGAACTTTTGATATGCTTCAAGAAGTTGTCTCTCAGATGATCTAACGAAATTATCTAAAACAAATCCCTCAAAGCCAAGTATTTTGGCAAGCTTCATAGCCTCTTCAAGAGCCTCCTTATCAGTAAAATATAGTTCAGGGTGATTCTTTAGCGCGTTCATGAGCTCTGTGAGAGTTACTATAGAAGGCATATATATAGGAATTATCAAGTGTTATATATGAGTTGTTATTTCATATCAAACCATGTCATATCATATAAATGATAGCGCAGAAGATTTGATCGCAATCAATTTAAATCACATGAACTTCTCTTAAGGAATGAAGTAATATAATGCCACCGTAGCCTAGCCCGGCAGGGCGCCCGCCTTGTAAGCGGGAGGTCCCGGGTTCGAATCCCGGCGGTGGCTCCACATATTACCCATATCACATGAACCTCTGTAGTAAAGTTTCTATGGTTTAAGGTTAATCCAGACTTCAAGATTGTATTTTATCGTATTTTTCAGAGCAATAAGTGATAATAATATATTGTTTGTTAATAGTTATGAGTGAGATTAAACACCTAAAAGCTCTTCCTAGGGGAGATTCATGAGTGAGAAGGTTAGTGTTAGGGACATAATGAAAAAGAAGGGTCGTGAAAAGATCATTGCAATAACTTCTTATGATTATCCTACAACTCTTCTCATAGACTCTACAGGTGTAGATCTTATACTTGTAGGGGATTCTCTTGGTATGACTGTTTTAGGGTATGATTCTACACTTCCTGTAACTTTAGATGATATGATAAGACATACAGCTGCTGTTGCAAGGGCTAAGCCCAAGGCTCTTGTAGTTGCAGATATGCCATTTATGACATATGAAACATCAAAGCGTGACGCTCTTGTTAATGCGGCAAAGCTCATAAAAGCTGGCGCTGAAGCTGTAAAGATAGAAGGTGGTATTGAATACGCAGATACTGTTGAAGCACTAGTAGATGCGGGGATTCCTGTTCTAGGACACGTGGGATTAACTCCTCAGAGAAAAAATCAAATAGGAGGCTATAGGCTAATGGGAAAGGATCCGGAAACTGCAGAGAAAGTAATTGAGGATGCAAAGGCTATAGAGCAAGCAGGTGCCTTTGCAATTGTTGTGGAGTTCACTACTGCCGAGGTTGCTAAAGTAATTACTGAAACAGTTAAGGTACCAACAATAGGAATTGGCAGTGGACCATACTGTGATGGTCAGATAATAGTTATTCATGACATAATAGGCCTCACACCTAAGCCCCCTCCCTTTGTCAAGAAGTATGTGGACATTAGTACTCTTATAATTGATGCTGTAAGGACGTATAAGGAGGAAGTTCTCTCAGGAAAATTCCCCTCGGAGGATCATTGTTGGCATGCTCCGAAGAATGTTATAGATTACTTAAAAATGAGATTTCAAAAGAATGCTCTGAACTATCGCTGATAAAGTGTTTATAGGGAGCTGACCTTCTCCTGTCCTGAAGGGCGTGGTTCCCCATAAGGGGGACCGGCTCTTATCCTGTCTCGCGAGGGTCTGGTGTTATCGGGCGCGGTAAGAGGCGCCCTCTCGGCATAATATGGCAGAAAGTGTTTAAAAAACTTTATGCGAGCTTTCCTTCCCGCCCTAAAAAGCGAGGCCTCCACCCACAAGGAGGGTGATAATTATGGAATATGCTAAAAGGGAGCTGGTGCCTGGAATTAAAAACATAATGGAGTTTGAAGTAAAAAAAGAACATTTGGCAGATTTTTTAAGTAGTGGCGATGTTTCAGTGTTATCTACGCCGTCTATGATACTTTTCATGGAGCATACTGCAAGACTTTGTGTAGAGGAGATTTTAAATGAGGGCTATACTACTGTAGGAACACGCGTTGATGTTAGGCATTTAGCACCAGCACCTTTAGGAGCAATTATAAGGGTTGAAGCTGAGCTCATTACTATTGAGGGAAGAAAGCTTGTCTTTAAAGTGAGCGCACGTTGGAAAAATAAGCTCATAGGAGAAGGGCTTCATGAAAGGTATGTAGTAAATAAGAAGCACTTTCTTGAAAAGCTCCAGAAAGAAATTAAAGAGAAATAGTGTCTAGCTTTCTTCTAGTATTTCCTCTATTTTCTCTTGTTTTCTAATTCTGTGTTCTATGTATACGCCAACTCCTATCACTGTTATCGTTGTTAGTGATATTCCAAGCGCATCAGATAGATTATCTTTGTTTAAAAGTGTTCTTCTGTGTACTGAAAGTACCTCGAGACATCCACTGCTGCTTGAATAGTAATTACCAAATATTGTCGAGTTAGTGATATGATAGCTGACATGTAATAGCTGAGTCGAATAGAATAGATCCTCCAGCTGGTTTTCCAGAGACCTTCTTATGACAGCTCCAAACATCTTTAAATTCACGTCTCTAGGATAATAGTCAAGCGATGGATTATAGTATACAATGTTATCCACACTCATAACAGAATCCTTTATTGTGATTTCAACTGTAGTTGCTGGAGAGCCTATGTGGATAAGGTTTCTAATGAATGCTTCTTTTGGCATGCTTAGGTTATCTATCTCTATCTCTATACTCTTAAGAGGTGCTGTGGAGCTTACTTTTATAAAATCTAACAACGTAGCATCTGACTTCACGAACTCAGCATTTCTTATAATTATTGAAACCTTTGAAACGTTTTCAGGAGGGATTATCTCTAGAACAGTATCTCCATCTGAACGTATTTTCAGCTCGTCAATCACTACAGAAGACACAATTATAGGAATGGCATTTCCTTTATATTCTATGCCCGTATATGTCTGTGCACTAACGTTATTTAAAAGCATTATTGAAATTATTAGGCCTGGTAAGACCAGCGATATAGACTTAAAGTATTTCCCTTTCAAGCCTAGAAGCAAGCTCATCAAGGACATACATCAACAACCCTTCTGAGTGTGGTCCCTCAGTTATTATCATAATCCAGAAGGCACCATGTAGGGACTTCATGTACATCTTATACTTCTCTCCAATCCTTAATGTTACATATAGTATGTTCTCATTAAAGACGTTTTCTAGCTTTATTATTGAGAGCATAAATGCTATTATTGCTTCACTAGAATCCTGGCTTTTAAGTATGCGATCTTTAAGCTCTTGTGATTTTGATTTTGAAAACACATGTATTCCATTTCTTGTAAGAAGTCCAACATATTTTACTTCGGGGATAGTCTCAAATAACTCATGAGAGAAAGCGGACATTATAGATAGTATTCCTTCCAACAATCCACTTTCTTCCCAGTCCTCAAGAGACTTTGGCAAGAGATCACACCTCTAGGCTAATTAGTATAACAGTCTCCTGACGAATTCCCTTGGATTAAATGGCACAAGATCTTCGTATGACTGCCCAGTACCAACGAATATTATAGGTCTACCAGTCTCGTAGGATATTGTTATAGCAGCTCCTCCTTTAGCATCTGCATCCATTTTTGTCAATATTACCGCGTCAAATCCAACGTTATTATAGAATTCCCTTGCTTGAATTATAGCATCATTACCCGTTAGAGCATCTCCTACAAATATTGTCATATGAGGATTTGATACTCTCTTAATCTTCTTCATTTCTTCCATTAAATTTTTGTTTGTCTGCATTCTTCCTGCAGTATCTATGAGCACAATGTCTTTGTTCTTAGCCTGTGCATGCTGTATTGCATCAAATGCAACTGCAGCTGGATCAGCTCCATAATCCTGATATATGAGCCTAACTCCTAAAGTGTTACAGTGTTTCCTTAGCTGTTCAATGGCTCCAGCTCTAAAGGTATCTGATGCCGCTATTACGGGATCAAGCCCCATCTTTTTGAGTCTATAAGCAATCTTTGCAATGGTAGTAGTTTTTCCACTTCCGTTAACTCCAAGGAACAGTATGATATATGGCCTTGGACCATTTAGTATCTCTTTGTCAAAGTCAAGCGTGTTTTTATTTAGAATATCTAGCAGAGATTCTTCAATAGCATTAGTAATATATTCCTCTATGGATTTTCGTGGTACATTTTTTCCTAGTAGTTTGTTCTTTAGACTTTGGCGAAGTGCCTCAACCACAGGAACAGCAACATCAGCTTCTATTAATAGTAGTTCAAATTCATCAAAGAGGTCATCCAAGGTCTTTTCATCAAGTTTTCTCTCAAGTACAACCCTACTTATTGAGCCCTTAATATTTTGAAATACCTCTCTGAGCTTTTCTAACATCATTCATCAACCTTTCTTAAGGGATTCGCCAAGTTTTACAAGCTCTTGCCTGATATCTTCAGCTCTTTTTGATAAACTTCTTGAAAGCTCTGCTAAGTCCATTCTTCTTTTTTGGATTTTCTGTAGTGCTTCATCCAGTTTTTTTAGGGCTTCCTCGTTGCTGTACTCCATGTATGTTTCTCCTCCTATGTTTATTAGAACCTTTTCAACGTCAGCTATCTTAGCTTTTATATAAACTCCTCCTCCAATAGGGACCAGTGATTCTTCCTCTATGCTGATATCCTTCAATCCTTGGATTGTTGATTTGGCAAGGCTGTACTCAGATTCAAACCTCTGGAGGAGTATTTCTTCCTGTCTTATTGCTTCTAGGCGCGTGTATATTTCCTCTAATTCTGCCTGAAGGGAAAGTATCTTTTGTTGAACTTTCTCAGGAATTTCATCAGATTGTGATGTCATCTTATTCACCATCCATTATTGGACTATCTGGCCCTCTGTAAGAAGCTTATACTTAAAGGCCACCCTTGGATCCTCTGCCTCATCTGGGGATATCTTTTGAATGTCTTGAATCCATATGTGGTATCTTTTAACCTTATGTTTACTGCCTAATATTGAGTATGTATACTCCTTTGCCTTATCCTCGTTTTCTGCTATGACCTCAATTGAGAACTTCTGTATGAATTCTCCCATTCTAAACTTTCCTGAGACTCTGTATATTGAAAGCATGATTTCACCTCCAGGAAGGACGTTGTAATATCAAGGACTCTTTGTTGCAACCTAAACTAGAGGATGTGTTTAAGTTACTAGTTTATGTTAGACAACTGATAATAACATTACATTTGAAATCGTGATTATTTTTAAAGGTAATTTTCACATGTAGTCCTGCCCTTTGTTCCAAATCGTCGAACAAAAGTCTTGAGGAATACATTAAGCATAAACATCATTGAGTATTGTGAGTAGTTGAGTAATAGTGTGATGTCATCTTTTCAATTGTAAGCTAATGTAAGCTTGCTAAGCATCAGAAAGCATCACTAGAGCATCTATGAATTAGGTTAAGATCTTTAGAGTATTATATCAAAAACAAATGACACAGAAGATGCTTATAAAAATTGCTCATAGCACTTCACTTACTGAAATTCTCTACATGAGTGGAACAGGACTCTCCTAAGAAGTGCTTTGTAGCAATCTTTTGAAAATTTGTAATATCGAATGTTAAAGTGCAAATAAATGGTTGAATATTTCACAGATAAAGGCAATCTGTAGATGAATATTACATTAAATTTAGCTGTCTTTTGTGAATTAACTCTATTTAGAGTATGACTACAGTATGCTGGTTAAAGAGCAACATCTTTAAAGCACATTACACAAAATAATTATAACTAGAAGTATCCGAAATAAAAGGACGAGGAGGAAAAAGCATATGAAGAAGATATATCCACTATTAGCAATACTTGTATTTTCTCTTGTTCTGCCAGCGTTTACAACTAGTGCTAGCGCTGCAGAGAGCACTACTAGCGGCACAATTGTAATAGCGTTGGATCTTGCGCATGGTCAGAGTAGTAAGCTTGTGAGTGATCTTGTGAACCTAAGCGTTCCTGGTGTTGTCTTTAGGGTCTTTGGGACTTATGAGGGGCTTGAGAGTCTTGGAGACAATATAACCTCTGATGCTCTGTTTGGCGTTGATGTTCTTATCTTTGGGGAGATTAACAAGCCTCTAAGTGATTATGAGATAACTGCTGTGAAGAGCTGGCTTGACCAGGGGAATAAGGTTCTGTGGATTGCTGGAGACTCTGACTATGGGGATTCTGGTGTTGCGAGGCAAGAGCAGGCGAATATGTTGGCAGAGAGGGTTGGTACTCACTTGAGGATAGACTTGGTGAGTGTTGAGGATCCTGTTAGTAATTGTGGTGCTGGTTATCGTGTTGCTGCAGTAGTTCCTGATGAGGCTCCTGAACTCGTGAAACTGGGTATTACGAGGCCTGTGCTATCACATGGTCCTGGTGTGGTCGCTTATGTTGATGACAATGGGAACTGGAAGTCACTAAAGCTTGGAGAGGCTACGTATCCAGATAATGTATTCCCGCTACTGGCCACCACGGCCAACGGCACGATCGTTAATAACAATGACCCAGAGGGTAACGTATATGAGATAGGAGACACTGGAAGGTTCCCCATAGTTGCAGCAGAGAAGTTAAGCAGTGGCAGTATTGTCATCGTGTCAGGAGCATCACCTTATGGAGACTATGAACCTTTCATAGCAACAGAATACTATAATGTACCTCTTGATGGTCCAAGATTTGTAGAAAACACGCTCACATGGTCCCTAGTTGAAGCAGGGATTATAAAAGTGCTCCTCACAGCAGAAGATGAGTCTAACGATGAGCTCTATCAATACCCAACTAATGAAGTCTTTGTCAACGGATTGTTCGACCTCATAAGCTTTGTAGTCTTTGATGATGGAACAAACTACATATTCAAGATAGGCGTAAAGGAACTTGGCGGCAACCCATGGAATGGTCCTAATGGATTCTCACTTCAGTATTTCACAATATACATTAATACTAAGGATGGAGGGAATACTTCGGGAGTTCCTGGAAGCAACATACAAATCAGCGATGATTTAGCCTGGGAATACGCGATAACAGTAACTCCAGGATGGGAGTCCTATATAGAAAATCCTAACAGTGGAAATGGACCCACAGCACTATGGCTTGCAGATGGCACCGTAAAGACTGATATCATTACTGTAAGTGCATCAGATGGGAGTGACACTATACTTGTAAGTGTGCCTAAGAGCGAGCTTGGTGACCTTGAAAACGCAGGATTTATAGTTACTCTAGGAGGGCATGATGGGTTTGGAGTTAAAGGATATCGCCCAGTATCAACAGAGGCAGAGGAGTGGAAGTTCGGAGGAGCTGATTCTGACTGGATCATAAAGGACATTGCGCCACGTGTCGTTGACGTATTACCAGGAGGTAAGGACGTACTTAAGCCTGTTGAAGACAAGGTGCCAGTACTTAAGGAAGCAGTTCCTAAGAAAGCAGCACCTGCGCCAACAGGTGGTCTAAGCCCAGCAATAATAGCAGTGTCAATAATCGTTATAATTATCGTAGCAGGCATTGGAGTCTACATGGCAACAAGAAAAGAGTGAGCTCACTAGTCTCTTTATTGTAACCCTTCGGTCTCCTCTATTATCTTTTTAAGGATCTTAAAGTCCTCCTCTAAATCTCTGAGCGTTACCCTATTGTAAAGAGCTGCTGCTGGATGGTATGTGAAAAACACTTTTATGGGCCTTATTGGTGACTTAAATACCTTACCATGATCTCGCGATATACTTGTAAACTGGATGTTAAACATTTGGGCAATTACTCGTGAGGAAATTCTTCCCAAGCATACTATTATCTTCGGTTTTAGAGCGTTTATTTGGCGTATAAGATACGTCCTACAAGCGATGATCTCGCTGTCATTGGGTTCTCTGTTGTTTGGCGGTCTGCATTTTATAACATTAGTAATATATACGTCGTCTCTGCTAAGCCCTATTTCACTCATAAGTCTATCCAATAGCTCTCCTGCTTTTCCTACAAAAGGTCTTCCTTGAAGGTCTTCATTTTTTCCTGGAGCTTCTCCAATGAACATTATCTTCTTTTTAAATCCACCTTCACCAGGTACTGGATTAGTACGCTCTTTGTACAGAGGACATCTCTTACAGTTCTTAATGTCTCTTTCTATATCATTTAATGATTCATTGAAGAGCATTAGCTCTCACCAAGCACTTTTTTAATTTCCTCCTTAACAAGTTTACTGACAAGCTTTCCATCGGCCTTTCCTCTAACAATATCCATTACCTTGCCCATTACAATCCCCATGGCACCCATTTTTCTTTTCAGAATGATCTCTTTAAGGTCGTTTACTATCTCTCTGATTATTGCTCTAACCTCGTCTTCGCTCATTAGTTTCAATCCAAGCTCCTCACATATTTCATCTATAGGCCTATAGCCCCTTTCAGCAATGTATTTAAGTATCTCAGGAATTGCCTCCTTGGAGAACTTATTCCTCAATAGCCCCTCAAAGACCTCCATAAGAACATCCTCTGTTAAGTTCTTTATATCACCTATGTTCCTTCTAACCTCCTCTATTGTTCCAAGAAGAGTCTTTACAACTATGCTTGGCTTTATGCCAAGAGCTACAGCCTTTTCAAATATGTCATCAAGGTTCCTTCTTATTATCGTTTTTGCTTGATCTTCGTGTATTCCATACTGACTTACAAAGCGTTTTACTTTCTCTTCAAACTTCTCTGGAATGTTCTCTCTCAGCTTGTTTAGGAGATCATCAGTTATTCTAATTGGGGGTACATCAGTCTCAGGATACATCCTTGCAGCCCCTGGAAGAGGCCTCATGTACTCTGTATTACCATCAGGTAAAGCTCTTCTTACTTCAGCAGGTATACCGTCGAATAACATCAACACTCTTTCATAAACGGCGTTTAAAGCCTTTAATGCTGATACCTCGTCAGCTATAATAAGAACAAATGCATCGTTCTCACCTGAATTAAGGGCCCTCATAATGTCCTTAATTTCTTCTTCAGTAATACCATACCCAGGAAGTTCATCTGAGTGAATAATCCCCTTTAGACCGGTCTTTACTTTAACATAAACTGCAAGATCTTTTCCAAGTCTGTAGTCCCCTCCAAGGGACAGAAGGCCTCTCATACCCTTAAGTTTGAGCCCATATACTCTCATTCCAGAGTCTAGTGCCCTTTTTATGAGCTTGGATCTTGTGTTCTTAAATAGATAAGTGAGATCTTTGGGTTCAAACTTTAACTCTTCCTTTTTTACTCTATTTTTTAGTTCTTCGATAAGCCTTAACATGTGAAGTTGTCTTTCAACCTCCTTTTTTATTATCGTGGGTATAAGATCGAGCTCTTGTACTCCCTTGATTTCTATCCTGGCCCCTCCCCTTATTGAAACATTTAAATCTTGTCTTATAGTTCCAATGCCTCTTTTTACCCTTTTAGTACTTCTGAGTATCAATCCTATTGCCTCTGCGACCTCTCTAGCTTTTTCTGGATCATCTATTGTTGGCTCTGTTGCTATTTCTATTAGGGGTATTCCCATCCTATCTAAGTTGTAGATGACTTTATTATTCTCTTCTTTTATTTTTCTAGCAGCTTCCTCCTCAAGACATATTGTTTTTATTTTTATCCCATGAATTTCCCCATCTACAGCTATTAAAGCTGTTCTTTGGAATCCTGTCGGATTAGAACCATCTATGACGATTTTTCTCATGAATCTTACTTCATCTATTATTTTTGCATTTAACATAAGGGCTATTGTCAGTGCTATTTCAAGGGCCTCTCTGTTGAGCTCATGTGGTGGCTCTTCATCAAGCTCAACAAGGCATGAAGACTCTTTGGGGGCTAAATATACATACCTTCGTCCCTTAGCCTCCTCCTCTAACGCTGCGATATCTACTTCCCCAACTTCGCTTTTAACAGCATGCAGCTCTCTTATAGCAACTTTTTTGTCTGACTCAACGAGTATTGAAGGGCAATTACAGAATAGTTTTTTTGTATCTAGCTGTTGATGAATTTCCAGTCCTACCTTAAGTCCAAGTTCACGGTAGTTCATGGGCAACCCTCCTTTCAGAAATCTCTCCTCTAAAGTTCATCAACATGAGTTCCCTAATTTTCTCTAGATCTCTTGTCTTGTTCATCACCCACATGAGCTTTACATATGCAACCTCTGGAAGCATATCTTCTCCAGGAATAACACCAGCCTTTAGGAGCCTTCTACCGGTAGAATACACAAACAAATTTACTCTGCCGTATAGACATTGTGTCGTAATAACTGTTGGCTTCCCCTCATCTGTTGCTCTTTTTATAATTGGTATTAGATCCTCATGTACATGACCTAACCCTGTGCCAGCAATGACAATGCCATCAAAGATATCATATAATTTTGAAAGAATATCTGCTTTAAGTCCAGGATAGTAGAATACAAGCCCTACATTCTCATGAAATCCTCCTGTTAGCCTTATTGGTCCCACAGAAGCTTTTCTATACTCAGAAAGATACTCTATCTTTTTGGGAGTGACCTTAGCAATTGGAGGAACGTTTATCGACTTGAAAGCATCTCTTCTGCTGGAGTGCATTTTTCTAACCTTCACACCACGATGGACATAGCAGTAGTCATCAGAAATCGTTGCATGCATTGTAACAACGACTTCTCCAATGTCTGACTCCTTTGCAACCTTTGATGCGCATATAACATTTAAGTATGCATCCGTGGACGGTCTGTCACTAGATCTCTGTGCTCCTACAAGTGTCACAGGACCTGGTAAGTTATCTAAGAGAAAAGAGAGGGCTGCAGATGTATATGACATTGTGTCTGTTCCATGAAGAACTACAACTCCTTTAACTCCATTATTGAACTCTTCCCTCACATATTCCGCAATCTTTATCCAGTCATTTGGAGTCATGTTCTCACTGAACTTACTCATTGCCTGTCTTATTCTGATCTTGCCCATTTCTCTTAGGGGTTTATATGTATCAAGTAGTGCCTCTACAGTCATTTTAGAGTGCACTGCTCCTGTCTTATAGTCTACGTAGGAGGCTATAGTACCTCCAGTTCCTATGAAAGCTATATCCCCTCTTTCATCCTTAGGGCTTTCCTGGATTTCGTAGGCCTCTTTAAAAGATCCTTTCTCAATTACCTCAATTTTCTTAACCTTATTTATTGATACACCTATGTTATATCCATTATCTAGCTTTAGCACTATTATATCTAAGTCATCATACTCTGTTCTTGGAAGAATAATTCCTTCAAATACACAGTCGTCTCTGTAAACCCTAATTCGGTCTCCAGGCTTTATGCCAATCTTATTGAGTATATCATCAGCTATCTTCATGCATAACACCCTTAAATAGTGTTCATATGAAAGTAAAGGGTCGTACTCTTGACAGTGGTACTGAATAACATATCATGTCTAATATGTCTAGGAATGAAGGCTCAGCAGAACACGTGACGAGGATCACACTTCTCAACTATAGCGTATGTTCTCTTGAGCTAATTAAAGTTATTATGCTAAAACACAAGCTCCACTTTTACGCTTTTGACACCCTCAACAGACTTTGCTGCTTCCTCTGCAGAAAGCAATAGAAGATTCATAAGAGGACATCCTGGAGTTGTAAGCGTCATCTTTATATGAACGTTTCCATCTTTATCTGCTGTTATTTCCCTTATAAGTCCTAGATCTACAATGCTTATGCCTATTTCAGGATCTATAACAGTCTTCAATGCCTCAAGAACTTTTCTCTCAAGCTCATTTGGGTTTACCATAAGGGCACCACCTTTCGTAAAAATAACTCTATAACTTTTTAAATAATAATGACATGCTTGTAGCATAATACTGTACATTCACAGACAGAAAGAATAGTTTTAAAGCTTAAGACAGAGGCCTTTATATTTCTCTTAGTTTAAGCCTTAAAATTAAAGAAGAAACTCCTCCAAGCCTTGTCCTTCCTTATGATCTCTGTGTTGTTGAAAACATTATAGTCCTTTTGAGTTTATTATCAAAGCTCTTTAACAAATTATTCAATAGACCATTCTCTCGAAAATAGCTGCTTTTCAGGAATTAGATGCTTCAAGATGGAATATCTATTTTAACGATTTTTACCTCTATTTATTCATTCTTGCTTTGAAAAGCGGGATCTTTTGACAGCGGATGTGTAAGGGCTGCTCCATGTTTAGTAACTATCGTAAGAGGAAGAGGAGGGGGAGAGCAAGAGGGAGGCCTGTTTTCAAGAAGGACGTGATAATGCTCGACGATCATTTGTTCAAGCTCGACCTCGAGAAGGGAATTATAAAACTATCAATGCCAAAGGGAAGGGTTACTCTGGAGTTCTACTCGGCGAAATATCACGAGAGGTTTAGGGGATGGAAAATCGGGCAAGCATGGCTATTGAGGACGCGGAGGGGAGTGTTCATCAATGTTGTCCTCTCGAGGGAGGTTGAGATAAGAGATCCGAGGGATTTCATCGGCGTTGACTTGAACGAGAATAACGTGACAATATCCCTCCCAAACGGTGAATTCATCCAGATCATCACGCATGAGAGGGAGGTAAGGACGGGATACTTCCTAAAGCGGAGGAGGATTCAAAAGAAGCTCAAGGCGGGGAAGAGGAGGAAGAGGCTCCTTGAGAAGTACGGTGAGAGGGAGGGGAATAGGATCAGAGACCTCTACCACAAGCTCGCAAGCAAGATCATCGAGATCTCGGGAAAGCATGGCGGTATCGCCCTCGAAAACCTGAGAGAACTCAGAGAACGCGTAAATTATTCGAAGGAGGTGAATGGGAGGCTTCATCGCTGGGGTTTCAGGAGACTCCAAGCGATAATAGAGTACAAGGCTAAACTGGAGGGTATAAAGGTTATATACGTTGATCCCGCTCAAACATCCTTCCTGTGCCCGATATGTGGGGAGAGGCTAAGCCCGAATGGGCACAGGGTCATGAGATGCGAGAATTGTGGTTTTGAAGCCGATAGGGATATTATAGGCTCCTGGAATATCCGCTTAAGAGGCCTGAAGATGTGGGGCTCGCGTGCTCCCGAAAGCCAGTCGATGAAGCCAGGAGAGGGAAGGTTATCCGTAACTTCCGTTACGGCTAACCAGAACGGGTGGAAGATATGGATACTAAGATTACTCTATTTTTAAACATTTGAACCCCTATGATAATGCAAACGTTCATAAACACTCACGATTGCTCATAAACGTTCATAAAGGAGAAAACAGTTTCACGAGGCACATAAGTCTCGCTATGCACAAATTATGTATAAATAAATATTGTAAAAATATCATTATTATAATCATTATGAAATTAAACCCTTCAGAGGCTACCTAGAGGTGTCATGATGAGGAAAGTAGCTCCATCTAAAAGAGCATCTTCTGTTGAGTACGCAATAAGGGATGTTGTAATACCAGCTAGAGAACTAGAAAAAAAGGGAATAAAGGTTATAAAACTCAACATAGGAGATCCCGTAAAATTTGACTTTGATGCACCAGAACATGCAAAAGAGGCGTATTGTACTGCCATACGTGAGGGACACAATTACTATAGTGATTCAGAGGGGATAGAGGATCTAAGAAAAGCTATTGTTGAAAGGGAGAGAAAAAAGAACAACGTAGATATAACGAGTAATGACGTGTTTGTTACAGCGGCAGTTACAGAAGCTCTTCAGATAACAATAGGGGCCCTCACAAATCCTGGAGATCAAATATTAGTTCCAGGACCAAGTTATCCACCATATATAAGCTTCACGAAGTTCCTACTAGCTGAGCCAGTAGAGTACAGAACAGTAGAAGATGAGGGTTGGATCCCAGATTTAGACGACATGAGGAAGAAGATAACTGATAAGACAAGAGCAATAGTTGTCATAAACCCTAATAATCCTACGGGAGCCCTATACGATGAAAAAATTCTGAGAGAAATTTTGGACATAGCTGGAGAGCATGAGATACCAGTAATAAGCGATGAAATATATGACATGATAACATATGAAAAGAAGCATATTAGTCCAGGAAGCCTCACTAAAGATGTTCCAGTAATAGTCTTTAACGGGATGTCTAAGGTTTACTTTGCCACAGGATGGAGACTTGGATACATGTACTTTGTAGACCCAGAAAACACATTAGAAAACTTAAGGGATGCTATAGGAAGGCTCTTAAGAGTTAGGCTGTGTCCAAGCACTCCAGCGCAATTTGCAGCCTTAGAAGCACTAAGAGGACCCATGGATTATCTTAACGAGTACCTGAAGAAGCTTCGTCGCCGTAGGGACCTTATGTACAGGAGACTTAGTGAAATAGAGAACATATCTGTCCAGAAGCCTGAGGGTGCATTTTACATATTCCCAAGGGTTAAGATTGAAAATGGTCCCTGGAAGGATGATAAGGAGTTTGTTTTAGATTTCCTGAGGAGTAAACATGTCTTAGTAGTTCATGGATCTGGGTTTGGAAGATATGGAATAAATCACTTTAGGGCTGTGTACTTGCCACAGGAGGAAATAATTGAGGAGGCTATGAACAGACTTGAAGAGTTCATGAAAGAAAGGACAAGATAAATAAAAAGTCACTTCAGAACCTTCCCAGTCCTAGAGTACCATAAGTAAAGGTCAAGCTCTGCAAGAGTTATTCCTAGATCTCTAGCGGCTTTCCTAAGTATGCCCTCTATTTCTAGATATTTACTTTTTGTTAAGCTTCTTGGAATGCTATCTATGATTTTATACTCCTTAAGGGCTCTTAGCACATGTCTATCTATTATTGCTAAGTTCTTGGCGCCAATGTTTCTAAGAAAGTGACTTGCCTCTTTCATGCCTATTCCTTTTATGTTCCTGACAAGCCATTCTCTAGCACGTTCCTCTGAAAGGCTTAGAACTACTCTTTTAAGATCCTTTGCATATTTTCTAGCTTCAACAATATATCGTGCTCTAGTCCTTGGATATCTATGACCAAGTTCAGCAAGTTTCCTTGCAAGAGATTCCTCTAGAAGGCTTAAGAACCCCTCAGGCCCTAATTCTCTTTGTATTCTGATGCAAACTTCTGCACTTGAGTTGGCAGTAAGCATACAAAAACAAAGTTCACTAAATATCTCCTTCCAAGAGGATTCTCTCAATAATTCAAACTCCCTTATCCTTTTACTGACCATCTTACGAAGTTTTTGATCCTCAACAAGTTTTCTGAGGTGTAATATTAAATCCTGGTATGACATACGTTATCAGCTCCTGAATAACCCATTAGGCCGGTGATCCCTATAATGTGTATAAATTTAAACACTTTTTCGAAAATCGTCGAATATTTTATATAGCTTTATCGACAAAAGTAGACATTAGTGAAAACCTCAAACTTTTTGAAAGCTGTCAGGTGATGATATGGCAAAGGAGTCCCCTGAGGTAAAGTCACTCTGGAGAAGATATATAGAGTTTCCAGTTATATACAAAATACTTATTGCGCTTATTCTGGGAGCTATTGTGGGAGCTATCGTCGGAGAACCTATAGCAGTAATAAAGCCCATTGGAGATCTCTTCATAAGATTACTTAAGATGATAGTGATGCCAATAGTGCTTGCATCCTTGGTTGTCGGTGCTGCCAGTATACACCCAGCAAGGCTAGGTAGGGTTGGAGTAAAAATAATGATCTATTATCTAATAACCTCAGCATTTGCTGTGTGCTTTGGGCTTCTTATGGCAAACCTCTTTAAGCCAGGACTAGGACTAGCATTGCAAGGTCCAGAGAAGACAATACAAGCGGCACCTCCATCTGCAATAGACGTCCTCTTGAACATAGTTCCAAAGAACCCATTTGCAGCCCTTGTACAAGGACAAGTACTTCCAACAATATTCTTTGCAATAGTCCTAGGCATAGCGATATCATACCTAATGCATAGTGAAAATGAAAGACTTAGAAAGTCTGGAACAACACTACTTGAGTTCTTTGACGGATTTGCTGAAGCCATGTATAAGATAGTACGTGGAGTACTTGAATATGCCCCATACGGTGTCTTTGCACTTATAGCGGTTGTCGTAGGGGAACAGGGACCGGGAGTGCTAGGACCTCTAGGAAAGGTCGTAGCTGCAGTTTACGTAGGTCTTGCTCTGCAGATATTCATAGTATATGGCCTTGTGCTTAAGATATTCGGATTCAACCTCATAAAGTTCATAGCTAAGATAAAGGAGGCCATGGTAACAGCATTTGTGACTAGAAGCTCAAGTGGAACTCTTCCAGTGACAATGAGAGTTGCAGAGGAACAGGTAGGTGTGGATAGGGGAATATACTCATTCACCCTGCCTTTAGGAGCCACGATAAACATGGATGGGGCTGCACTATACCAAGCAGTATGCACAATGTTCATTGCATTTGCTATTGGCCAACCATTATCACTTACGCAGCAGCTAATGGTAGTGCTTACAGCAGTTCTAGCATCCATAGGAACTGCAGGAGTTCCAAGTGCAGGTTTGATCATGCTAGCAATGGTTCTAGAGTCTGTCGGACTACCCATTGAGCCAGGTACTGCTGTGGCCGTGGCATATGGTATGATAGCGGGAATAGATGCCATACTTGACATGGGCAGGACAATGGTAAATGTCACAGGAGACCTTGTAGGAACCACTATTGTAGCAAAGACTGAGAAAGCCCTGGACATGTCTAAATGGCAATAGGGATATTTCCACCCATTTCTAATTTATTTTTTGTTATGCAGTGTAGATATTCTCCTTCTTCCTTAGTATCTCTTTCTATTAATCCTTAGATGTTCCTTTTTCGTTGCGTATTTTAAAGAGCTCGCTGATAGTGTTCCAAGTAAAGATTTGAGGGAGATATTTAAAATATTTGAATCCTATCGATTTGTCCCTATCTGGACGAGACTTTCTCAGTATAGTTTTTTGTAACTAAGCCATGCTCATTGTAACTTGCTCATTATGTGCACATAAATAAAATATATGTGCACTATATTAATAACTTAGAGCATTGTGAGGTGTACCTTATGGTAAATGAGGAGCTCATTAAAAAGGCAAGGGAGTTCCACGGTCATCTTTGTCCCTTTCTAGTTCTTGGATTGAGGATTTCTGAAATTGGAATGGAAAAGCTGAATGTTAAGTCATCCAAGGAGAGAAGGACGCTAGGAGAGGATTTATTAGCAATAGTAGAGGTAAACAACTGCATTGTTGATGGCATTCAGGTAGCTACTGGATGCACACTTGGGAACAACAGCCTAATATATTTAGATACTGGAAAGAACGTAGTTACGTTTGTAAGAAGAGATTCTTGGAGGGGCGTTAGAATATACATCGACTCCGAGAGGATAGCATCTAAGTACTTTCCAGAGGAGGCAAATGAGCTATTTAACAAAGTTGTCAAAAGAAGAGAGGGCACACTGGAGGATCAAGAAAGACTTTCAAGACTTTGGGAAGAACTAGCGTATCTTATGGCAGAGATACCAGAGGAAGAATTCAAGATAGAGGAAGTTATCGTTGAGGAGATTGAGAGAGCGCCCATATTTGAGAGCGTGAGGTGTTCAAAGTGCAATGAGCTTGTCATGAAACCTAAAGCTGTAGAAATAAATGGATCATTCTATTGTCCTATGTGCGCTGATAAGGAGCTTAGTGCAGTCATCGGAAGGGGAATAGTTCATGGGATTCACTATCCAGTAAAGGAGGTCTAAATAAAATGAAAAGAGGAATATTTGCAATCTCCATAGCTCTTATAGTAGTTCTTGCTGGAATAGTCGTGTACTATAGCATGAGCAATGAAAAAAGTAGCATGAGAGGGATAACAATAATTGACATGGCAGGTAGGGAAGTTACAGTTCCCAAGAACGTTCAGCGCGTGATATGTCTTGGACCATCGGCCCTTAGGATTGTGGTCTATTTAAACGCTACAGACCTAGTAGTTGGAGTTGAAGATGCTGAGAAATACTGGGATATTACTGGGAGACCTTATAGATTAGCGCATCCTGAGCTTGCAAATCTTACCTCCATTGCAAGGGGAGGCCCCGACAATCCAACACCATATGCAGAAGAAATAGTAAAGCTTAAGCCTGACGTCATAATAGCATCATTTGTCTCATTAGATGTTGTCAATAACCTACAGGAGCAAACAGGCATTCCTGTCGTAGTTCTGTGGCCGTCATCAGATGACCTTAACAAGTTCTTTGAGGCACTTAGAATTGCTGGAAAGGTTCTTAACAGAGAGAGGAGGGCAGAGGATCTCATAAAGTACATTAATGATATAATTCAAGATATTAAATCTCGCGTTAAAGGAGTGAGCTACAGGCCAAGCGTTTATGTGGGAGGGCTTGCGTACAAGGGAGCACATGGCTTTGAGTCCACAAGCGGTAATTACCTTCCATTTGTGTTGCTTAATGCAAATAATGTTGCAAGCAGTGCAGGAAACGGAACGTTCCTTGTAAACAAGGAGCAGATATTTCTATGGAATCCTGAGTACGTTTTCATAGATGCTCTAAATCTAAACCTTGTGATGAATGACATCATGAAAAATCCTGAATTTTATAATGCTATAAAGGCCTTTAGTGATAATCACGTTTACTTAGTGTGGCCCAATAACTTTTATGGAACTAATTTAGAGATTGTGTTCATAAATTGTTATGCTATAGGAAAAGTGCTGTATCCAAATAGGTTCAGTGACGTGAACATTAGGGAAAAAGCTAATGAGATTCTTGAACGCTTTGTTGGAAGACCATTATATGACATCCTAGCCGCGAAGTTTGGATCTTTAGTAGAGCCACTAGGTGTTCAGAGATGAGAACACATATGAACCTATATGACTTTCAGTATAGACAGTATCTCTTTAAGAGGGTTATCCTCGGCATTTTTTTGATAATGGCGCTTTTCACATCATTTATTACATCAGTTCTGTTAGGACCCTATAAGCTTAGTGTATTTGAGTTTTTCAGATACATTTGGGCAGTAATGTTTAGAAGCATAAGCGTTAGTAAGGACGTGCAAATAGTGTATGAGCTTAGGCTATGTAGAGCTCTCACCGCAGTCCTTGTAGGAGCCATTCTTGGGGTATCTGGAGCTATGATGCAATGTGTGCTTAGGAACCCACTTGCATCTCCGTATACTTTAGGAGTGAATCAAGGAGCGGCCTTAGGAGCAGCTATAGCAATAGTTTACATGGAAGGAGGAGTGCTTACGAAAACTGGTGAAGGAATTATAATATCCCAGCCTTACTTAATACCCGGAATGGCATTTATGGGAGCGATGATTTCAGTGGCCATAATACTGGCTCTTGCGAGGATAAGGGATCTCACTCCTGTGGGGCTAATTTTAGGTGGTGTAGCAACAGCATCTTTCTTTCAAGCCCTACTTTTCATGATACAGTATTTCTCAACAGACGTTCAGGTTGCAGCAATAACATTTTGGATGTTTGGTGATCTTGGAAGAGCTTATTGGGATGAGCTTCTCCTCATATTCATAGCAACTATAGTTTTGGTTATGTATGCCCTGTATAGAGTATGGAGCTACAACGCTCTTCTCCTAGGTGACGAGATTGCGAAAACGTTAAATGCAGATCCAAAAAGAATAAGGCTTGAAAGTATGCTTGTAGTTGCTGTTGGAAATGCTGTTGCAGTATCATTCGTTGGGATAATAGGCTTCTTAGGACTTATAGCACCTCACATAATCAGAATGATTATTGGGGGGAACCACAAACACCTAATACCATATAGCGCTGTACTAGGAGCCTCCCTTTTACTAGCTGCTGATGTACTTGGAAGAATGATCATTGCTCCAAGAACATTGCCTGTTGGTATAATAACGACTCTGCTTGGGGTTCCTATGCTTATCTATCTAATAGTGAGGAGAGGTGACAAGTATTGATCACAGTTCATGGTCTTAGATTCTCTTACGGTAGTCACTACGTCCTTAACGACGTTAACTTTGAGGTTAAACGTGGAGAGCTCGTGTTTATTTTAGGCCCTAATGGAGCTGGAAAATCAACCCTCCTAAAGTGCATGGCAGGGATTCTTAAGTACGAAGGAAGTGTTAGAATACAGGGGAGAGAGTTAAAAGACATTTCAAAGGAGGAGATTTCTAGAATAATAGGGTACATTCCGCAGAGTGTAAAAGTCGCTCCTATCACAGTTTTTGAGACAGTACTAACTGGTAGAAAACCTTACTTTAGTTGGAGGCCAAGCAGCAAGGACATAAGTGCAGTATGGAGGGTTCTAGAGTCCTTAGGTATTAGACACTTATCCTTTAGAAGCCTGTATGAGCTAAGTGGGGGAGAGCTACAGCTTGCAATGATAGCTAGGGCTCTTGCTCAAGAACCTAAGGTGTTGCTTCTTGATGAGCCAACATCTAATCTAGACTTAAAGAATCAGGCTCTAGTTCTAAAAAAGATTAAGGAAATCATTGTAAAAGGAATCGTATTAACAGCTGTAATATCTACACACGATGTTAACCTTGCAGCCTCCTATGCAGATAGAATCCTGCTTCTAAAGGATGGTCATGTGCATCTATTTGGAAGCCCAAAAGAGGTTCTTAGAGAGGATGTAATAAGCGATGTTTATGAGATAAAAGTGAAAACACACTATATTGATAACAAGATGTTAATCTCAGTAGATTAGAGGCTATTACTATAATGGTAAACTTTAAATAGGTTTTATAGTGCTGTGCTTATATATGGAGAAGCTCTATAGGCTTGGCGAGACGGCTCTGAGCTCTCCCTCCCATGAAAATAAAGACCCGATGGGAGGGAGAGCATTGTACTGTCCTTCCTGCGGAAAATATTACCATAGGGACTTCATCGCGACATTAAACCTCTTCAAAAAGTATAGATGTGTGGGTCCGCGTGCCCCACGAAAGCCCGATGAAGGCCATACGGATGGGAGCAGTGCTC
>Ga0190363_1000408_pt1 | contig 25139 bp, 23 predicted proteins | sample 48721867_MG_FD_161272 | JGI IMG/M metagenome (GOLD analysis project Ga0190363, IMG submission 161272) | Hydrothermal vent microbial mat bacterial communities from Southern Trench, Guaymas Basin, Mexico - 4872-18-6-7_MG | ecosystem: Environmental > Aquatic > Marine > Hydrothermal vents >... | reverse complement strand
CAAAGACTTCTGCCGATTTGGATTGACTCTGATAGCCCGTTTTTGACGCTGTTAGGGTGTAGTTTCCTGTTGGCAGGGTTATTGAATAGTTTCCACTGTCATCGGTTGTGTCTGAATAGCCATTAGTTGAAACTACTGCTCCTTCTATGCCTGAGCCAGTGTCTTTATCTGTTACCTTGCCTGTGAGGGTGCCGGTGGCAACTGCTCCAAAAATATGCAATACCGCATCGCCACTAAATGGAGGTGTAAACGTCTCGCTTCCTCCACCGCTAACCGTTCCGCCATCAGTATATGTTCCATCTCTTGGGTTGTACCATTCCACATCTAAAATACCTGCTGCATCTGATAGGTCTACGGTAACAGAGCCACCTTCGGGAAGGTAAATGACATACTCTTGTCCTATATTTGCAAGAGAGTAAGCTATCCCAGAAATTACTAAATGATCACTAGGCGTCATATTCCAAAACTCTACTTTCTGGAAAAAATCATATAGGTATTTCATTTGAGCCATACCCTGTAGATTTGTGGGGTAGTTCAGATTCCAACCAGTGTAAGGCTTAGAATAATGGTGGTCTGGATCATAGTAAATATACTGATAACCAGTATCAAAGTAACCGCCTGCCATAACTATACTCCAATGAAGTTTTCTCCAGTCATCAAGAGTGATTTTACTATCTATCAAGTAACGAGTCTCGCCCACTACAACAGGTTTGTCATATGCGCGGTCATTGATTACTTTAGTATGGAGGTTGTCTCTTGTTTGAAGCATAATATATGTCAGCCATGCATCGTTACCGAATTCATTATTGCTATTTATTGTATGTATGGAAATAGGATGTTTGTAAGGATCTATTTGATATATCGTATTGCCATGGTACGCGTACTCTGACGGGGAACTCTCTTCTTCAAACTCTCCAGAGACTACCCATATCACGTTATATGCAGCATAACGAGCTACCATATACCTAACAAATCTCGCGAATTGTGATCGTTCGAATCTTACAAATTCCTGTGACCATGTTAGGTATAACTGAGGTAAGATACCTTTAGAGTTCGCATATATCACTCGTTTGTCAAATTCTTTGAAGAATTCTGGCCTTAATAGATCATAGTTCCTTTGAGTAGGGCTAACCATCACAAAAGGCGCACCTCCTTCATTATTCTGGTAATCATATCGGTCATGAACGACTATAGTGTGATAGCTGTTGTAGTTATACGAACTTATCAAATCGATATAGTCTTTAAATCTAGTGTATCCAGGATCATCCCAAAGTGTATCTCCCATCCAGAAGAAAGGCGTGCCGTCATCGTAGGCAAAGGCATATGGATTATCCGGGTGAATACGGACAAAGCCATGACTTGAAGAAGGCACGCAATTAAATGTGCCTGTCTTATTATTCAGACCGGGGTCTGAGGAAAAGGTTGTGTATGTCCAGGTACCAACAACTGTTGGTGTCATTCGTATCTTCCATGTATCGCCTCCATCCCAGAAACCGTCTATTTGGATAACTGTACCATCCGGTCCGGTGAATGTGCCAACTACAAATCCAGGAGATGTGTCGTCCCCCGGCATCTCGAGATAAGGATTGCTGTAGCTACCAGAAGCCGTCAGATTCAGTTCGAAGATACCGTATTGTGGAACAGTAGGAATAGCAGAAGGGGACTTAGAAGCCTCATTAGTGTTCCCATAGACACCAAGATTAATCCTATTTCCGTTTGGCTTTGGTTCACTGGAGTAATCATCTTCTGGGTCTCCCGCATCTATACAGGGGCTTGTTTCGTTATCGTAAACCCAATCTGTGCCGTTCCACCTTCCGGCTTGAGATTTGAGGTGGAAGTCGTTATTTTCATCAAGCACCTGCCACGTCCTTTCTACATACACATATTGAGGATCTACAAAAATATTATTTTCACCTATCTGAACCCCTTGATAATTGACAGTATTTTCCCAAAAATCATTATAATCTATTGTAATATTAGTTCCACCTGTATTTTCTATCCCATATTCATGGCCTGTAATAATATTGTCTTTTATTAAAATGTTATTTCCATTATCTATTTTAATTCCCCATCCCCCTACTGTCCCATCAATTGTATTACTTATTATAGAGACATTTTCTATGCTGCCTTCTGATGTTATATCAATTCCTATTCCTTTTTTATCCCATCTGCCCCATCCCGGATCATAAATAATGTTATTCCTAATTATGAAATTCTCCGCACTGCCTGTAAATAAAATTGGTGCTGCAAATTTTGAAGTGATTCTGTTATTTTCAATGATCCAATCATTTCCTGCTACTCCAATACCTAAATAACCGCCAAATACTTTATTGTTTCTTATTACAACAGGTCTGCTCCATCCTATTCTTATTGCCATATTCACATCTGTCGAAATACTACAGTTTTCGATAAGAACATTTTCTACTATGGTAGCAAAGAAAATACCGTCATGACCTATATTCTCTGTTTTGCAGTTTCTAATTATTAGATCTTTACCGTTCCAATATGTATGATGAAAGCCATCTAAGGTAGTATTCATTACATAAACACCATCTATCATACAATTATGAGCACCAGAAAGTACAACACCTTCTGCGCCATTCCACCCATTATGATAAAAAGAATTGTATTTATTGGCGTCAACTAAAAGATTTCTTATTATCATATTGTAATTTTGTGTTTTTTGACTTGATCCTATTACCTGGAGCCACCTCCTTACATACCAAAGGTTATCTCTCACCTTAATTACTGTTTTCTCTCCCTCTCCTTGCAGAGTAACATTATCTCTCATGTCAATACATGGAAGACGATAATGAGCTCCTATATCTACTATATAAGTGCCTGCCTTGAAATGAACAATGCCCGTGCCAATGTTATGGATGTATTCAATTGCTTCATTTATCTCTTTTTCATCTGCCCAGGTTTGTCGAACCTGATCTATAAAAAGCTCAAAACTTCCTATATCATTTAACATCTCTATCCCAATACACCTAATGGTTGTGTCCTTACTTGGATCTGTAAAAACTAAACCTACGGGATACCAGGTATTTGCTTCTAACTTATGATCCATTAAAAGAGTTATTTCTTCTTCGTTTGGAGAATTATTACAACTCGGGTCAGATGAAAGATGAAATTTTAAGTCTCCACTGTTTATCTCAATTGAAGACTTAAGCCACATTACTATACCCGGACGAGAAGATAGATCAAGAGCAGAAAAACTATAAGTAGCAAACATACCAGTAGTGGCGTTTTCAGAGATTTCTAATTTAACAGAGTAATTTCCCTCTTTACGATCGGAACTAAGGCTAACACTTACACCTTCTTGACTTGAATTCCAAGGAGTTTCGCAATCAGAAATTAATAACTCATGCACAACCCCGTCACAATTATAATCTCCCGTCCCATCTCTTGCTACATAAACAATTTCTCCGGTGGTGATCGTCCAAGTTTTGTAATCCTTCAATATCCCATCTGATACCTCTGCTTCTATTAGCCAAGTTGCTTTTTTATTAGGAACTGTCCAATTGAAATTGCAGCTATCGCTTGTTGAATCAATAATTGTCGTTCCTTCATATACCTTCCACTTACAAGTAAAAATTTCTGAGTCAGAGACACTGATAGTAAAAGTGAGATTATCTCCCTGCTGAACAGCATATTCTAAATCTTTTTCATCTACTTTATTTGTTGTATTCCCTCCAGAGGAAGACCAATCGGTGATGGATACTGTGGTGGCACTTGCCACACCACCCAATCCCATAATAAATATGGCAATTATAAACCATAAACCAAAACCCTGCATCCTCAACATACCTCCAGAATTCAGGGCTTTCACGGCATAAGATCTTATTATTCTAATTTTTCCCATAATTATATTTTCTCTTATGTATAAAATTATTCTCAAATTCAGAATTAACATGATCACGTTGTTTGCTGATATACAGAGAGAATAAATACGATCCTCAGATTTCTGTTTTTTAGAGTCATTTGATCATAATATATTGGATGTTCTTTATGACATTGCTTCTTTCCAAAGAAGCTACCCGAATTAAGCAAAAATTTAAGTGATATCACCTTGTTTTGAGTTGAAATTGACCCGTTAAGGTTTTCCTATTTTGTTTATCCATTTCATCTCGTCGTCACCTCACATCCATCCTCAGTAACAATCATGGTGTGCTCAAACTGACTCACTATCCCTTTCTCCTTTTCGTGCAGTATTGGATGTGCCTTTAAAATTTTATTTGAAACTAGATCTCTCAGAATAAGGCTTAATTTCATGGGGTTTATTTTCTTTGCAAACCATCTTTCGGCAAACGGCAGTTTTTTTCTTTTCTCAATTTCATTCAAAAGAATTCTGGCTTCTCTCATTCTTGTTGGTCTAGATTCTAATAAAGAAAAAATTTCTGCCCGTTTTGACTCAATTACCCTTCCATAACCATCTGTTGCGAATGGTTCAATAGCCAAGACCATCCCCTCTTTAATCTTCCAGTCATATGGAACCTCAATATTTGGAATAGATATGCCCGCATGAAGATCGTATCGCTTCACTTCATGACCTGTAAGGTTTTCAATGGGCTTAAACCCCACATCCTTCAATGTTCTCTGCACAGTTTTTCCAATTTCTGATACCGAGATACCTGGTTTGACGAGTCCAATAACATTCTCTAATGCCTTTTCATTGGCTTTTAACATCTCAGAATAATTCCCAGATAGATCCAGGGTGTAGGCAGTATCTGCGATATATCCATCTATATGGACTCCGAGGTCGATGGTCACCACGTCATTCTCACCTATTGTTGTTTGATCATTATATTTTGGCGTGTAGTGAGCAGTTATATCATTAATACAAATATTTACAGGAAATGCGATCTCACCTCCAAGTTCTTTGATCTTTGATTCGATTTTTTCTGCTATATCCAAGACCTTTGTCTCTGGATTTATCAATTCCTTGCTCCACTCACGAACTTCTGACGCGATCTTTCCCGCTTTTTTATAAGCATCTAATTCTTCTTTTTCCATTTTAGTCTCAGTAAAGTATTATAAAGTATTTACAGCAAGGTTATAAATATCCTTGTTTATAGATCATTAATTTCTCTCCTTCAATTTATAAATACCCAGTCCATAATAATTATGGTCAACGGCCATAGCGGACGGGAAACACCTGCTCTCGTTCCGAACGCAGAAGTTAAGCCGTCCAGCGATCTGTATGGTACTGCTTAATAAGTGGGAAGTACAGGACGCTGTTGACCAACCCTTTCTTTCTTTTAGAAAAAGAAAGAAAGCGTTGACGGAAAGAAAGAAATTCTGTCCTATTTTCAGTTGTTTTTCTATCTTCTATAAAATCTATAAATATGGATATGAAAAAATTCTGTCGAGAGATTATTGAGAAGATTCTCAGTGGAGAGATCCAGACAATGGAGGAACTGGAACTTGAGAAGAGAAGAATTTCTGCAGAGTTGGGAAGGGACAGATTTATAAGAAACTCTGAGATCTTGAAATTTGCTAAAGCGGAGGAGAGAAGAGATGTCTTGAAAATTTTGCAGAAAAAACCAACGAGAACAATTTCTGGAGTGGCAGTAGTAGCTGCCATGACCCGTCCACTTCCCTGCCCACACGGAAAGTGCAAGTACTGTCCAGGAGGACCAGATATTCAGGTTCCTCAAAGTTACACCGGTGAGGAACCCGCTACCAGGAGGGCCATTAGATACGGCTATAATCCCTTTCTTCAGGTTACATTTCGCCTTACACAGTTAAAGGATATTGGACATCCTATTGATAAGGTGGAGTTGATCATTATGGGGGGAACATTAACCGCTCAATGTATTGACTACCAGGAATGGTTTGTGAAAGAGTGTCTGAGAGCAATGAATGAATTTGAGACCAATTATGATTTTATTAAAAAAAGGGGTGGGGGAGATTTTATAAAAAAATATGAAAAAGAAAAAAAGGAATTTCATTATCTGGAGGAAATTCAAGAAGAAAATGAATCCTCTTCCATTAGATGCGTTGGGATGACCTTTGAGCCGAGACCAGACTGGGCAAAGAGGGAAGAGATAGACCGGATGTTGAATTTTGGAGTTACAAGGGTTGAAATTGGAGTTCAATGCCCTTTTGATTTTGTCTATAAAAGGGTGAATAGGGGTCATAGAGTAGAGGATGTCGTGGAAGCAACACAACAAATGAAGGACTCTGGTTTAAAGGTGGGTTATCACATGATGCCAGGAATCCTTGGGAATATACCAGATCTGGATTTGCATGGATTCAAAAAAATCTTTGAAGACGATAGATTTAAACCGGATATGCTGAAAATCTATCCCTGCCTTATTCTAAAAGGGACTCAATACTATGAAATGTGGAAGAGTGGGGAGTTTGAGCCGATTACAACCGATGAGGCGATAGATTTAATAATAAAAGTAAAGAGGATCATGCCAAAGTGGATAAGAACCATGAGGATTCAGAGGGATATCCCCTCACAACTGATAGAGGCTGGGGTAAAGGCCTCAAATCTGGGACAGTTGGTTTATAGAAAAATGGAAAGTGAGAATATAAAGTGTAGATGCATTCGCTGTAGGGAGGTGGGAAGATTTCTTTCTAGAGGAATTAAACCAAATATGGATGATATAAAAATTACTCGTACAGAGTATCGTGCAAGTTCCGGGAGGGAGATATTCCTGTCCTTCGAGGACATAAAGAAAGATATTCTGATCGGATTCTTGAGACTTAGAATTCCCCATAAACCATTCAGACCAGAGATCGATGAAAGAACTTCCCTGATTAGAGAATTACATGTCTATGGTCCCATGGTGGAGATTGGCGAGAAACCAGAATACAGATATCAGCATCGTGGTTATGGGCGAGAACTGCTGAGAGAAGCGGAAAGAATTTCAAGGGAGGAATTTGATATGAATAAAATTTTAGTCACCAGTGGAATAGGAGCAAGAGAATACTACAGGAAATTTGGATACAAAAAGAAAGGGGTTTATATGGGGAAGAAGCTACAGTAGCATCCAATTAGATCCCCTATGTATTCGGTCAGCATATTAATCAGAGGGAAGGCATTAACAAGTAATATTAGCAATCCGAGCAAGATCACTACGGAAATAACCCTTCTAACAGTGGCCTTGCCAATATCGAATATAGACATCAATTCTATTAACATCTTCCCACCATCAAAGGGTGGTATGGGCAAGAGATTTATTAGAGCGATATTAATGTTGAAGAAGAATGTCCAGAAAAGGATTCCCGTTAATATTTGGAATATATTTATCCCACAGATCTGATAATTATATCTGAATTGTGGTTGTGTACGCATCTTTATATTCTTAGCATCTTCTACTCTTAACAAAAATGTGCCTCTATCTGTGGTTATATTTATATTATCTTTGCCCTCAATCGATTTCTTATCTATCGTCCATAGTTTATTGGTAAACAAATATGTATTGAACTCATCCACAACTGCAGGTGCATTATCTATGGTCTCTATCCTGCTGTTAACATCAATATATGGAACATGAGATTCTGCAACGATCATGGCTGATGGAAGAGCAATATATAAAAATAAGAAAAATGTTACTATCCCCAGAACGAGATTAGCAAAGGAGCCCATGGAAAGAACCCTAGTCTTGATAAGACTTTCACTCCTCTGGAATTCCTCTTCGTCTGGTTCTACAAAAGCACCAATGGGAATTATTCCTAAGGTTAGTAAACCAGTAGATCTCAGCTTTAGTTTATGGACTCTAGCTAATATACCATGTGCAAACTCATGTACTATTAAAAGTAAGATAAGTGCTATTAATCCGTAAAATACCGGGATACAGATGTCCATACCAGGAATGGGAAAGCACCATTCACCAGCTATCTTAAATGGGATTAGTATAACTGGAGAAACCCCAGGGATAGTTGATTCTCCACTAGTAATGGCAAATGCATTCTCAATTAATGGGGCAAAAATTATTACAATTAATCCAAACATCCCCTCTAAAACAGCCACAAACCAATGGGTCATACTCAACCAGATTACAGAAGTTAATGTTGTTGTTACCAAAAAATCAGCATTGGGATTCTTTATGCTGGAGAGGGATTTTATTCCTATAGCTAAAACCACTAATGAGAATAAGAAAAAAGGTAAACCCTGCCACCACAGAATTATTGCCGCCAAACCAATAAGCAACAGTATCGCATCCAGATTTCTGCTGAATTTCCTATATCTTGAAAGATATGCCGCTCCCAAACCACTGAATGAAAGAACGATCGCAAAATCGGCAAGAAATTTCCATAGCATTGGCGAAATGCTTGCGAGTTTATCGATAAGATTTATAAAATGTTTTGTACGAATGAGAAAAAATATGAAGTGCCTCTCTATTTTACTCCCAACTAAAAATAATGTTCCCGCAATAAACACAATCAAGAATAATAATGTAATATCCATCCTATTTCCCCTTCTTTCTCACAACCACTAGGTCACCAAGAGTTAATTCCTTGGGTAAACTCGTTTTTATTTCTTGAGTTTCAAGATCCTTAGATTTCTCAAGTAATTTAACCCCAAGTTTACTCTGGATTTTTCTTATTATTACGGAATTTGGCTTTAACCTGCCCGATTCTATTCTGTGAATTAATGAGACAGGTTCATTTATAGAACTTGCCAGATCCCTCTGTTTCATTCCCTTCTTTTCTCTCGCTTCACGAATTATTTTATGGAAATTCTCTACCAGATCCTCAGTTTCAATTTCAAATTCTATCCCTCCTTGTAAAGGCTCAGTTTCTCTCTTAACTTTTTTCCTTTTTTTATCAGTCTTTACTTCACCAACTACCTCCCCATAACTGGAACATTCATCACACGTAATTATTATAGAACCCTCCACCTTTACTTTTTTACCCTTTTCAATATATCTATCACAGATCTCACATCGCATTCTATTATTATTCTTGATTGAATCTTATAATATCTATAAATTCAATATTATTCAACACATATATTCGGCATATATTCGGGGTCGTGGGGTAACCTGGCATCCTAGCAGGCTCCAGCAGATACTGATTGGAGCGCTGATCCCCCTGGGAGATGATGAACGGATAGGTCTAACTCTCTTGGGTTTGAAGAGACCTGCCGACGAGGGTTCAAATCCCTCCGACCCCAACCTTTTCTCTTTAGAAAAGAGAAAAGGGATTTGCAAGGCAAATTCAATAATCAAAGAATTCAAAGGAAAGATGAAAACCAGATGGAAGGCATTAATCGCATTCGGAGCAGTAGTATTTTTGGCATTGACAGTTGGATTACTTTATTTACTGATCAGCAGTATTGAGGTTAATCAACTACCATTAATAGGTCAGAAGGTAGCCGTAATACCCATAAAAGGAACGATAACATTGGAGGGCTGTAGTGGAGGTATATTTGGCACAGCACAATGTGCTAGCGTCAGTACGATAAAAGAAATGCTGAAGAATGCAGATGAAGATAATTCGGTAAGGGCCATTGTCTTAGATATTAATAGTGGGGGAGGTTATGTGGTTGCTAGTAGAGAGCTGGAAAGGGCGGTGAAGGATACTAAAAAACCGGTAGTTGCATGTATTCGTGAGGTAGGAACATCGGGTGCTTATTATGTAGCATCTGCAGCGGATAGTATAGTGGCTGATCGCGATTCAATTACGGGAAGTATTGGCGTGGTAATGACAATTCAGCATTATTATGGTTTACTTGAAAAATTGGGGATTAATGTTACCGTAATAAAGGCAGGAAAGAGTAAGGATTTGGGAAGTCCCTATAGAGAGATGACAGAGGAGGAGAAGAGGGAATTGAAGGAAGTGATCGATAAGATATATTATGACTTTGTTTCGGATGTGGCTAAAAACAGAAATCTTTCTTTCTCCTATGTAGAAAAGATTTCAGATGGAAGCATCTATCTCGGCAGTGATGCAAAGGATCTGGGCCTGGTTGATTACCTCGGAAACCTAGATGATGCAATTGATATTGCTTCAGAATTGGGTAGGATTAGCGGAGAACCGGCAATAGAGGAAGCAAAACCGAGAAAAATCAGCCTCTGGGATCTATTCCGCATATCTGCTGAGGATGTTGGATCAGAAATATTGAGTGTGATTCATATAATAAGCCAAAATTCAAATGATTAACATGGGGAGAATAAAACAATCTTACTTAAAGAGGATAGCGGGTAGATTGATGACAGAATATGGTGATGAATTCAGCACAGACTTTGATAATAATAAGAAAAAGGTGCAAGAACTCAGTGATGTGAGTAGCACGGTAATCAGGAACAAGATTGCCGGGTACATAACCAGGGTTATGAAGCAGAAGTCGGTTGCCGTGGAATGATTTTCAAGTATAAAAAATTCAGATCTTATAACACTCCTCCCTAAACCCACACACTTCACACTTCTTTCCACTTCCGTGTGGACATATCTCTGGAATTTTTCCATCAAGAATTTCAATAATATCCTCCCTGGCATTTATTACCCGTCTCCTAAGTTGCTCTGTATTCATCACTGGTCTTTTTTCCTGAATCTTTGTATACTCTACAAAACCAAAAGGAATGACCTTCTTCAATCTCAATTTCTCCTCCAAAAGCAGGGAATAGGCGCAGGTTTGAAGCCTGTCGCCTTCCCAGACACCATCCCCCGGATTGCCTGTCTTTATCTCCACTGGAAAATAGTTCTCCCCCTTCATCACCTTGTCGATCCTCCCAGAAAATTTCAATCTATTTGACTTAACGGGATACTCTACCCTCCAGGGGGTGATCCTTTTTAGAGAATCTTCAACGCCCACTTCGTTAATCATGATTTCCAATTTTTCCTTCATGAGCTTTATTTCATTCAAGAGTTCTGGTCGAATTTCTGAGATATATTCATCAATTTTAATTCCCTCTAAAAAATCCTTGTAGATATATGGAACATCCTCCAGAACATTTTCCAACTCATTTAGAAGTGCATCCTCAATTTCATCCATGTCGTGAATCCTTCCCAAGATCCTTGACTGTCTCAAAGAGAATTCCTTTCTGATGGCATGTCCCAATAGACCCTTTGATCTTTCCACACTTGGCTTGGGCTCTATCTGAAGAACCTCTGAGAGATAAACACTTCTGGGACAGAATGCGTATTTATTGAGGCTAGAGACATGGATTTTCATCCTGATTTTCATCACGAGATAATTCTTATCCAATTAGATTTCTTTGGTATTATCTCAAGCCTTCCCTCATATTCATCCAGTTCCCCAATAACATCGACCTCTTTAGCCTTCAGGATCTCGGGCATAGATTTTGCTATATAGTAATCGAGATATACATCGACCTCACCGGTGTTGTCTCTAATGGTCAAAATAATATTTCCTCTTTTGAATTCATGAATCCTTGAAACATTCCCCCTAACATGCAGATTTTTTCCAAGAGAATTGGTATTGATATCCCCTATCCTTGAAATCGGCGGCTCCAGAATCTCGGACACATACGTCAGAATCAATAAACCTACAATAGAAATGCATAGGGCTATGTAGAGAATCTTATCGGTCATCTTAATGATGCCTATACAGATGACTTTGTGGCCTTTTTCTTATTCTTCCTTCTGATCTTGAAGATTTTACCACACCTTCTGCATTTTGTTGCACCTATGGGATTCCTGGCATTGCAGTGCATGCATACCCCCTTAAAGATCCTGGCCTCGGCCTCTATAAATCTTGCCATTCTTCCAATGAGATTCCAATTAAAATATCTATTTATGATTTATTTATGATTTCTGGAATTTAAATCGTGAGTTCTAATAATTTCTAATGTATAAAATAGAAAAAGTACTGATCATTGGTTCTGGGCCCATACAGATAGGGCAGGCGGCAGAATTTGACTATAGTGGAAGTCAGGCATGTCTCTCTCTAAGGGAGGAAGGCATCACTACCGTTTTAGTAAATTCTAATCCAGCTACCATTATGACGGAACTGGATGTGGCGGATATCGTCTACATAGAACCATTAACCCCAGAAATTGTTGCAAAAATAATTGAAAAGGAAAATCCTGATGGAATTCTTCCAACTATGGGGGGTCAGACGGGTCTTAACCTGGCATCATCACTTGCGGTTATGGGTGTCTTAAAGGAGCACGATGTAAAGGTTCTTGGAACTCCCATTGAGACCATACAAAAAGGGGAAGATAGGGATTCATTTGCAAATTTGATGAAGGAGATCAATGAACCAATCCCCCCCAATGAGGCGGTAACATCTATCTCAGAGGCTCTTGAGGTATCTCACAAAATTGGTTATCCAGTGATCATCAGACCCGCTTATACCCTTGGTGGTGGAGGGGGAGGCATAGCAAATAATGATCAGGAACTGGAGAAGATTGCCGGTCGTGGAATGCAAGTGAGTATGATCCATCAAATTCTGGTAGAAAAATCCGTTGCTGGATGGTATGAGATCGAATATGAGGTTATGAGAGACTCAAGAGATAATTGCATCACAATCTGCAGTATGGAGAACATCGATCCCATGGGAGTTCATACCGGAGAGAGTATGGTTGTTGCCCCAGCACAAACCCTAAGTGATGTGGATAATCAGATTCTAAAAAATGCATCACTAAAGATCATCAGGGCACTGGGGATAGAGGGCGGCTGTAATATTCAATTTGCATTACACCCACAAACCAGGGAATATCTCGTAATTGAGGTAAACCCCCGTGTATCGAGGTCTTCGGCATTGGCATCAAAGGCTACTGGTTATCCAATAGCGAGGGTGGCAGCGAAGGTAGCCATAGGAAAAACACTGGATGAAATTCCAAATTCCGTAACCAAAAAGACACCTGCTTCTTTTGAACCCAGCATAGATTATGTGGTAATAAAGATCCCCAGATGGCCATTTGATAAATTCAAAGATGCGGATAAAGAGATAGGAACACAGATGAAATCCACCGGTGAGGTGATGGCAATCGGCAGGACATTTGAAGAGGCTCTGCAGAAGGCCGTCAGATCCTTGGACATAGGAAAGGATGGCTTTACCGGAACCGGGGAAAAGGATCTGGAAGTAATTAAGAAAAATCTAGTCATTCCCACAGATCAGAGGCTTTTCTATATTGCAGATGCCATAAAGAATGGAATGTCGGTGGAAGAGATTTCAGATCTGACAAAGATATGTCCATTCTTTTTAGAAAAGATGAGGAATATCGTGGTGAATTCTTAGTGGTTTCTTTCTTGATTGTTATTTAGTAACAGAATCTACTATAACTTTAAAAAAGATAATCCAAAATAAACAAACCAGGGCTGAAAACATCAACATAGCGGGGTTGAGCAGCCAGGAGTGCTCGTCGGGCTCATAACCCGAAGGTCGGCAGTTCAAATCTGCCCCCCGCTATAGCCCTATCTAGAAAATCTTTAAATCTAATAAATCACAATGCCAAAAAAATTCCCTACACTAACAGTAGATGCAGTAATTCTAAAGGAAAATTCAGTAGTGCTTATAAAGAGGAAAAAAGACCCGTTTAAGGGAATGTGGGCGATTCCCGGGGGTTTTGTAGAATGGGGTGAGACTGTTGAGGAAGCCGCCATAAGAGAAGCAAAAGAAGAGACGGGCCTGGATGTGGAGATTGAAAAACTACTTGGTGTTTACTCCGAGTTTGGGAGAGATCCAAGAGGGCATATCATTTCGGTTTGTTTTCTCTGCAAGGAAATAGGTGGGGATTTAGGGGCTGCCACGGATTCGGAGGAGGCGAGGTGGTTCAAACTATCCGAACTTCCGGAATTGGCATTTGATCATGAAAAAATTTTGGGGGATGTATCAAAATTCCTCCAAAGTTGATGTATCCCACTCAGCCTTTCTAAGGCTGGCGAATGACCCACATTCGCTACGCTCAGTGAGTCTGAATTGAATTTTAAATTAGAATCCCTCAAGGTTGATGTACCCCCCAGCCTTACACCAAAATTACATTCCCTTAAAAAATTCCCATCATCCATAAACCCAAAAGCATGAATAATAACAAAATTATTACAATTAGAATCCTTTTATGACTCTCATAGAAATGTGTGAGGATACATGATATAATGTATAGATAAAATGATATAGCTAGACAGAAGGGTAATGTCCCGACTATGCTTTCATGCAAAATGATAACAGGTGCTAGAAGCATGATGAGCAGTATATCAAACAAACCTATTCCCGGTGTTGGTGTACTTTGAGTCCATGCAATATACACAAAAGTAGCTAATGCTATAAAGATAACTATCCTCTTCTTATCCGGCTTTACAAATTCCATTAAGCCCATAATTACTTGTTCCCCCTCATCAAATAAATATGCCTGAATCCGACATACTAAAATTCCTCCAAAGTTGATGTATCTCCTATTGGAAGACCTAACTCTTCTGCTTTCAGTATCCGCCTCATAATCTTTCCACTTCTGGTCTTTGGAAGTTTTTTCCTGAATTCGATCTCCTTTGGATATGCGTGTCCCGCCAGTCTCTTTTTTATGAAATCTTTAATTTCCTTTTTAAATTCTTCGGATGGTTCATAACCCTTGGCAAGAACTACAAATGCCTTAATAATTTCCCCCCTTATCGGATCTGGCTTTCCTATCACCCCGGCTTCCACAATTCCCGGATGTTCTACTAAGGCAGATTCAACCTCAAACGGACCTACTCGTTCACCGGCAGTTTTAATTACATCATCCGACCTTCCGATGAACCAGAAGTAGCCATCTTTGTCCATTCTGGCTCTATCACCTGAGATATACCAATTTCCAGTAAAGTAGCTCTTATACTTCTCAGGATTCTTCCAGATTTCCCTCATCATTGATGGCCATCCTGGCTTCAAGGCAAGATTTCCTTCCTTCCCAACGGGGATTTCATTTCCATTATCATCCACTATCGCCGCCTTAATTCCCGGAAATGGCTTTCCCATCGATCCAGGTTTTATGGGCATACAAGGATAATTCGCTATTAATATCCCACCGCCTTCGGTCTGCCACCAGTTGTCATGAAAAGGGATACCAAAAACACGCATGCTCCACCTTATAGGTTCGGGATTTAAAGGTTCTCCCACGCTACACATATGTCTTAAACTGCTGAGATCATATTTTTTTGGAAGATCATCCCCCGCTGCCATTAACATTCTTATTGCAGTTGGTGCAGTGTACCAGATAGAGACCTGATATTTTTCTATGATGGAATACCACTTCTCTGGATTGAATCTCCCTTCATAAACTACCGAGGAAACACCATTGGACCATGAGCCGAGAATTTCATAGGATATCCCAGTTACCCATCCAGGGTCTGCGGTACACCAATATATGTCTTCATCGTGCAGGTCAAGAATCCACTTTGCGGTAATATGCTCCTGAATTATCGCATAATGGGCATGAATCACACCCTTTGGTTTCCCAGTAGTTCCTGATGTGTAGAGCATGAATGCATAATCCTCTGGATCTGTCTTTTCGATATCAAATTCTCTTGGTGCATCTTTCATTTCTTTTATATAACTAATCTCACCATCATCTACTTCCTCTTCGTCCACCAATATTATATACTCCAAATCCGGAAGATCCTTCTTTATCTCATAAACCCTTTCCTTCAACTCAGAATTTGTAATAAGAATTCTTGCCTCAGAGTCCTTCAAGCGATCTTCCAATGCTTTAGGTCCAAATGCTGAAAATAATGTCCCCGCGATTGCCCCAGTTTTGAGAATACCCAGAAATGAAACATAGAGCTCTGGGACTCTGGGAAGAAAGATGAATATTCTATCCCTTTTTTTAGTTCCATATTTCTTCAGAACATTTGCAAATTTATTTGATAAATTCTTTAAATCAAGGAATGTGAATTTCCTGCTTTCTCCTTCTTTACTTTCCCAATACAATGCCACCTTGTTATCTCTCCATGACTCTGCATGTCTGTCTACCGCATTATATGCCGCGTTCAGTTTTCCATTCTCAAACCAAGAGATCTCCTTATGCACATCCTCCCACTTGAATTCCCTGTATGTTTTTTCATAATCCTCAAGATTTGGTTTCACCCTGAGTTCCTTTTTTTCGATAATTTCTTCAGACATTTTAATCCACTCCCTCCTTTGTTATATACAGAGTCAGATCCACAATCCTTTGAGAATAGCCAACCTCATTGTCATACCAAGAAAGTATTTTCACTAAATTGTTTTCAATAACATTAGTGGAGTTTAGATCAACAATACTTGAGTTAGGGTTCCCGTTAAAGTCTATAGAAACCAGTGGTTCATCGGTATATGCCAGTATGCCTTTTAATTCTCCATCGGCAGCTGCTTTTAATGCATTGTTTACTTCGTCAACAGTAACATTCTTTTCGGTCTCTACAACCAGATCAACAATGGATACATTCGCTGTTGGAACCCTCATGGCAATCCCATTCAATTTTCCCTTCAATTCGGGTATTACAAGAGCTGTTGCAACTGCCGCACCAGTCGATGTTGGTATTATAGAAACTGCTGCAGCCCTTGCCCTTCTCAAATCCTTATGCGGCAGATCCAGGAGTCTTTGATCGGTGGTGTAGGAATGTACAGTGGTCATGAATCCCTTCTTAATTCCAAATCTATCCAGTATTACCTTTGCCACCGGAGCCAGGCAGTTAGTAGTGCAGGAGGCATTGGAGATTATGTTGTGCCTTTCTGGATCATAATCCTTTTCATTAACCCCCATAACAACCGTCCAGTCTGGATCCTTTGCCGGAGCAGTTATTATTACTTTTTTTGCACCCGTCTTTATGTGTTTGCTTGCACTTTCCCTATCTCTAAATCTCCCAGTAGATTCTATAACAATATCCACATTAAGTTCTTTCCATGGAAGATTCCCGGGGTCTTTTTCGCTCAGGATCCTAATCTCCTTTCCATCTACTACCAAAGAATTTTCCTTTGCTTCAATCTTCTTTTCAAATCTTCCATGAACCGAATCATACCTAAGAAGGTGAGCTAAGGTCTTAGCATCAGTCAGATCATTTATTGCCACAAAATCAATATCTTCATTGTCGCACGCTGCCCTAAAGACACAACGACCAATCCTCCCAAATCCATTAATAGCTATTTTTACCATGCTATCACCTCATTAATGAGTTAGTTAATAAGTTAGTAATCTAATAACCTTAATAATATTGGTCTTAGAATAAAAATGATAAAGTTTTATATCCCAGATGGACACCTCGAAGAGAAGACATTGGAATTGTTTGAAAGGGCAGGCTTCAATATAACAATCACCGAAAGGGGTTACAATCCACGAATTGACGACTTGGAGGTTGTATTGAAGAGGCTGAGACCTCAGGACTTTCCATTTGCATTAGCAATTGAAAAGGGCGATCTTGCCATAACCGGATCCGATATAGTTCAGGAATTCAGACTGAAATATCCCGAAAGGGCTGGGAAAATCGAAGAACTTCTCGATCTGGGGTTCGGAAAGACTAATCTCTGTGTAGCGGTTTCAGAAGACATCATGCCGGATGTGAATAACATCAAAGACCTCAAAAAATTTGCAAAAGATAGAGAGGTGATTGTGGCAACAGAGTATCCAAACATAGCCAGGGATTATCTAAAGAAAAAAGGGATTAAGGCAATAATCAGAAAGCCCGCTGGAAAAACAGAGGCATGGCTAACACCACCGGTACCTGAGGCAGACATCATCATTGAGACTACCGAAACTGGAAGAACACTGAGGGAGAACAGATGCAGGATTATCGACAATGTCCTTGAAGCTACCGCAAGACTAATATGTAACAAAGAAAGTTTAAAAGATAAAGAAAAGGAAAAGAAGATCAGAGAGATAGTTATGCTCTTTGAAGGTGTACTTAAAGGCAAGGGTAAAGTAAACGTGTACATGAATGTTGTTGATCCCAAGAATCTCGATCCTGTCTTAGGTGTAATCAGGGATTATGTGGAAAAACCCACCATTAGCGATCTAAAGGATGGCGGTCATGATATCTTCATTGTGATCGATGAAAGGGATTTGAAGTACATACTCCCGGAATTGAAAAGGAAGGGGGCAAGTTCTATTGCTATTTCTGATACGAGGATGATTATCTAATAACCCTTTTATTTCTTTAAAAAGAGAGAATTACTGAAATCGAGTGTAAAATTTTTAAAATTCTAAGAGAATGCAAAAAATAAAAAAGCATCACTTCATGATAGATAAGGGGGTACTGGAAAAAATCTGCAGATACGCAAATCTTAAAAAATCTGAAACCATTTTGGAGATAGGTGCAGGCACTGGAAATTTGACCGAATTTCTGACAGACAGGTGTGGATTTGTCTACGCAATTGAAAAGGATAGGAATTTCTACAATACATTAAAAGAGAAATTTTCATATCTTGAGAATATTGAGATAATAAATGCCGATGTACTTAGGATAGACCTCCCGAAATTTGACAAGGTAGTTTCTAATCTTCCCTATGGTATCTCAAGGAGGATAACAGAGAGGTTATTGAGGGAGAGATTCCAGCTCGGAATCTTGGTATATCAGAGGGAATTTGCACAGAAATTGTTGGCAAAGCCAGGTACCAGAGATTATCGCTACATCTCCGCGTTGATGCAATCCTGTGCAGATGTAGAGATTCTGGATGGAATTCCACCCGAGGCTTTTGATCCCAAGCCGATGGTTTTCTCGGCAATAGTTAGGGTAAAGCCGAGAATTGTGGCGGAGCAACACTACATCGATTTTCTTCATTCTCTTTTTAATCAAAGAAACAAGAAAATAGAGAATCTGATTAAACTTAGAGGGGAACTTCCAGAAAATCTCCAAAAAAGACGCGCATTTGAATTAAAGCCAGAGGAGCTCAGGGAAATCTATTCCAATTTATATTTCAACTTATCTTAATTTAATCGAATATATATCCATGAAAATGAAATTAAAGACGGGGACAGATCTCCTGAAAAAGGGATTTGCAAAGATGATGAAGGGCGGCGTGATAATGGATGTCACCAATGTAGAGCAGGCTCAAATTGCCGAGAAAGCTGGGGCCGTAGCAGTAATGGCTTTGGAAAGGGTTCCGGCAGATATCAGAGAAATGGGCGGTGTGGCGAGAATGGCAGATCCCGAGAAGATTCGAGAGATTATGGATTCCGTTACCATACCAGTAATGGCAAAATGCAGGATAGGCCATTTTGCCGAGGCACAGATTCTGGAAACCCTCGGAGTAGATATGATAGATGAATCGGAGGTTCTTACCCCGGCCGATGAAGAGAATCATATCAACAAGAAGAAGTTCAAGATCCCCTTTGTCTGTGGAGCAAGAAATCTCGGTGAAGCTTTGAGGAGGATAAGTGAGGGTGCAGCAATGATTAGAACAAAGGGTGAGGCTGGAACTGGAAACATTGTAGAAGCGGTAAGACATATGCGCTTAATTATGTCTGAAATCAGAAAGATTCAGAATATGGATCAGGATGAGCTTTATTTGGAAGCCAAGAATCTTCAAGCCCCTTTATATTTGGTAAAAGAGATAAAGAAACTTGGAAGATTGCCCGTTGTGAATTTCGCAGCTGGTGGGATAGCGACGCCAGCTGACGCCGCTTTAATGATGCAACTTGGAGCTGATGGAAACTTTGTTGGTTCTGGGATCTTTAAATCTAAGGATCCATTACCCATGGCAAGGGCTATCGTAGAAGCAACTGCACATTATGACGACCCCAAGTTATTATTAAAGGTTTCTAAAGGACTTTCTGAGGCAATGAAAGGTATTGACATCAGAGATCTAGAGGAAAAGCAGAGGCTTCAGATCAGGGGTGTTTGAGGTTTGATATACTTTTTTAAAAAGGTAGAGAAAACCGAGTAGACTACTATAAACTACTATATAGTAATAGAGTGTCGAAGTGATTCAATAATGAATTCTATAATTACAAAGAGGATATACAAGAGAATCAAGGATAAACCCTCCTGCCATGAAATAGTCCTTTCTGATTCTATAAATGTCATGAATAAAAACGCTACAAGTAGCATAAAGAAACCGCTTGTGATAAGTAGAAGAAAATCTGCTCGTATGGGGTAGATCAGGGCAGTGAATCCTAAGACCAATGTAGAGTTTGCGACAACACTACCAATTAAATTTCCTAAAGCCATCTCTCTACGTCCAGTCAAAATCATCCTTAACTCAAGGCTCAATTCCGGGAGTGATGTTCCAAAAGAGACCATAAATAAGCCGATCAATATCGATGGCAATATCAATTCTGCAGATAGTAGCGTTCCATAATTAACAACAAAATCAGCACTTATAAATAACAATGAAAGTCCAAGTAAGGAGAGTATTATACTTATAATAAAGTCTGTGAAATCTGTGATCGATACATCATGTACAAATTTCTGGATATATTCCTTCCTTTTTTGTATCTGTTTTAGGATATATAAAAAGAATACAAAAAGAAGTATACAACCATCAAATCTTGATATCATTACTTTCTCAGTAAAAAGTAGATCAATTAGCATTAGAGCCAGAGGTAAAGCGGCGATGATAAACATATATATCGCATCGGATCTTATCGTCTTACTTTCAACCCTAATCCCTCGAATAAGTAAGGCAACTACTCCAACGACTAATGTTAGATTTATGATATTGGAACCAATTACTGTTCCTAAGGCTAACGCAGTATTCTCTTTAAGAGCAGATCCGATTCCTACAGAAAGTTCCGGTAGGGAAGTTGCGACACCCATTATAATAAAGCACACTACAAATTCTGTGAAGGCAAGAAAAGATGCTATCTTAGTAAGCGCCTTTATCAAGACATGAGCACTAAATGCTAATACTATACACCAAAACAAGAATATTAAGAGATTGATAGCGAGATCAAAGAGTGGCATTTTTAATTCTATTATTAACTTCCAAATATAAATTAGTCGATATACGGAATTATTCCCTTAATTATTCCCTTAATTTTAATTAATCTCATGATATAATATTCTACAATATTTTCTATATTTCTGCAAATGAAAATCGATAAGATTAAAGAACAGATTGTGACCCTTTTAACCCTGATAAGGATAAGGAACTGCATCATGACCTTCTTTGGGGTTTTATTGGGAGCGTCTTTCATTGATTTTAGCAATATATTTACCTTTAAGATAATTTTGGCTGGAATTGCTGTATTTCTTATCACCGGTGCTGGAAATACCATTAATGATTACTTTGACTACGAGATCGATAAGATCAACAAGGCGTATAGACCGATACCCTCTAATAAGATAAATAGAAGCGATGCCCTGATGTTCTCCCTTACCCTGTTTTTCATAGGCATGGGGCTCTCAAAGTATGTCAATGACTACTGTCTTGGAATTGCTGTGTTGAATTCCATTATCTTGGTATTGTATGGAAAATATTCCAAGAGATTGCATCTCGTATCAAATTTGGGGGTAAGTTATCTTGTTGCTTCAATCTTCGTCTTTGGGGCATTGGCAAATTTTGATAGTGGGATTAATGAGATAATTAGTGAAATAGGAAAATTGCAATTGATCGCGATAATATCGGCATGTGCATTTTTTACCACATTCTCTCGAGAGATTGTAAAAGACATTGAGGATATTGAAGGTGATAAAAAAGAATACTCTGTAACATTACCTATAAAGATTGGTGTAAAAAGGTCTAAGAATATTGCATCCATATTTATTTTAGCGGCGATTCTCTTCAGTGCATCCCCTTTTTTTATACCCCAGGAATATTTTAATCTACTCCCCTACGGAATCTTTATACTAATTGCCGATCTCATATTCCTGATCTCACTCACTATGCATCCCGCAATTTGTCAGAGACTCATGATAGTGGGGATGATAATAGCACTTCTGGCATTTTTCTTGGGGGGATTCCCATAAGGGGTTTTATTTTGATATAATCCAGATTATTATCCAAGTTCATCCAATTCTGAATTGCCCCAGTAGCTCAGCTGGTAGAGCGTTGCCTTGGTATCGCAAACTCGTTTGTAAGAGCGAAAAAGACAAAAAGGCAGAGGTCGTGGGTTCGGATCCCACCTGGGGCTTAAGAAATATAAGAAATTATAAATGTATAAACCTAAATAAAGAAATGATTTACGAGGGTGAGATCTCGGGAATTGTGGAAAAGGAAGAGAAAAAGTGGCTTCTTCTGGATACTGAAAAGACCGGTAAATGTTCTAAGGGTTATTCTGACAGGTGCCTATCTCTTGTGGAATTGGGAGATTTGGAGTATGAGAGACTCAAGGAAGGATATATCAGAAGGGCATTGGAACTAAAGTCCAAGGCGATGGAGGATAAATTCTATCAGACCAAAAATGTAGAAATTCTGGACGGACCATTTGAACTCTATGCAGAAAAGGAATTCTTTATATTTGTCTCCTCTCGGGACTTCATAGACAAATTTGCAGATTTTTATAAAAAAGGAAAGGGCGCTCCGTGTCTGAATCATGTCACGGTAGAGGATGTAAGAAAGATCGAGGGTATAACGTCCAAAAACCATAAGGTGGTTGAGGACACCATTGATATGTTGGGGAGGATAAGGGCGAAGCTTTCAAGGACAATGGAGTGGCGAAAGATACTTAAGGAGAATGAGATAGATGTTGCATTAATTTTTCCATACTATAATGAGCCGACTATAGTACCAAATATAAGGGATGTGTGGGATTTAGTAGAAGAGGGGATAGTACGGGAGATAATTGTTGCAGACGGCTGGTCTACGGATCCTTCGGTGGAGGTAATTCAGCACAGATTAGATGCTCCACTGACCTTTGTAAAAAATCCCGGCACGGGCAAGGGTGAAGCCCTTGAGGCTGCAATAAAATATGCTGTATACAAAGACATTGACCTGGTAATCTGCCTCGATTCGGATATAATCCCTCCACTACATACCATAAAGGATATCCCTCCACTGCCTATAGATATAACCTGCAATTTCTTTGCCAGAACATTTATAAATAAATTTATAAAAATTCTTGAGGAACATGGAAAGGAAAAAGCCTTGGAGACATTTTACAAGGTAAGCTATATGAGGGTTCCGAAATCGGATGTGAAATTAACCCCATTAAGATTTGGAGGCACTACTAAATTTGTGAGATATCTCTACCAGACTATTGGATTCAAAACAATGACTGAATGTGTTTACCCCCTTTCGGGGGAATACGGTTTTAATCCAAAATTCTTGCTTGAGGAACTGACAATAAGCAAGGGATTTCATGAATTGTATGGAAAACCCTTCTTTGGACATACCCTACCAAGTGGGTTTACGATTGAAAATTTCTGGAACACCATGATTGAAATTAAAGGGATTCCAACCGCCTTTTGCAATGGATTTGTTCATCATCACATTCCAAGAGGCGAGAAGGTCAAGGACACGATGGCTTACGCAAAACAGAGGGCAACCGTCTTCAGAGGGGGCTTCGGTGCAATGCTCCAGAGCATGCCCAAAGAAGGCTTAGAAGAATACATAGAAGCATTTGACTTCGATCTTTTCAGGTTACCGAGACCAAAGATGAGGATAGAACTTGATGATAATAAGGTTGATTCTCTGGAATTTATTGAATAGAACCGAGCGGGGGTTTAATTATGAACATGGGGAAAGGTGAGATAACTATCTTTTGGATAATCCTGCTCTCCCTAACCCTCAGTGTCTACTTCTATCCTCAGATGCCAGAGAAGATGGCATCACATTGGAATACCAAGGGACAAGTAGATGGATACATGTCAAAATTCTGGGGATTGTTTTTGATACCTTTAATTCTTATTGGACTTGCTTTACTTTTCGTTGCAATTCCTAGAATAGACCCATTAAAAGCGAATATTGAAAAATTTAGGAAATATTATGATGGATTCATCATCATATTTTTTATCTTCATGCTTTTAATCCATTTCCAAGCAATTCTCTGGAATCTTGGAATCAAAATAAGTCCTAATGTGACCTTTTCTGCCGGTATCGGAATTCTGTTTTTCTATGTCGGCATTCTCTGTGAAAATGCAAAGAGAAACTGGTTCATAGGTATAAGAACTCCCTGGACATTGAGCAGTGAAAGAGTATGGGAAAGGACCCATAAAATTGGTGGAAAGTTGTTTAAAATTGCCGGTGTGATTGCTCTTTTTGGTGTTCTTTTCCAGGGTCATGCAATATTTTTCGTTCTTATTCCTGTAATTTTGGTGGCAGCCTATACAATTATTTATTCCTACTTTGAATACCAAAAGGGGGTAAAATGATGGAGTGCTCGGAAACTTTCTCGCTTCGCTCGAACCCTTCTGGGTCATATAACATCCCTTAGAACCCTCTTAATCCACAAGCATGCTCAAAAATCGTTCTATACCACAATATTTATTCATACCTATCAAGATTTATTAAGTGAAGGTTCTACTACCATCAGGAAGATATGAGGTTTCGACTTCGGCTACGCCCAAATTTCGGCTTCGCAAACTTCACATATCCCCAGAACGTTAGCAGAAATTCGGGGGCTCGCCTTTGGAGAAAAAAAGCTTAATAAATGATAAGAGTTTAATTAGTTATGATGAAATCAAAACAAAAATATTGGTTAATTGGGGTTTTAGTATTGGTGATTGTTGGAGTAATTATATTTGTTTCTACTCAACAAGAAACCAATTTAAGAACGAATGAGATAAAAAGCATTCCGAAACCTGTAGGAATAATATGCCCCAAAGTTCATGAGAAAATGTCTCACTGTGAAATAATAGATGGTAAATGTTATTGCCATTACTGGGCTGCTTGGGGATGCAAGAAAGACAGTGATTGTGCTGTTCCGAAGCATGGAATTTATCGATGCACAAACATAAAAATGATGAAAGAGGAAGAAATTAAAGGAGGCTTTTATGATATAGAATGTTATTGTTTCAAAAATTCATTCTGCTATGAAAAAAATATTGAGGACATCAATCCTAAAAAATAATTAGGCTCACCCTGAACTCTGCGGCAACTTCGTTGCCTTGCCTCAACCCTTCGGGTTTCGGTCTGCTAACAGGAAGATATGAGGCTTCACCTTCGGCACGCCCAAATTTCGGCTTCGCAGAAGTTTGTGTATGCTGGTTCCGTTGTGATCATGGACATATCCCCAAAGACCCTCCCAAATGCAGATTTTTCCATCCCAACATTATCTTTCTCTACCATTCTCTCAGGATATCCTCTCTTCCGATTTACAATAAAAAACTCTAATAAAAAATATGTATGAAATATAGAGGAATTGGAAAGAATATGAAAACCCAACTTACAT
>Ga0190363_1000407_pt1 | contig 25139 bp, 28 predicted proteins | sample 48721867_MG_FD_161272 | JGI IMG/M metagenome (GOLD analysis project Ga0190363, IMG submission 161272) | Hydrothermal vent microbial mat bacterial communities from Southern Trench, Guaymas Basin, Mexico - 4872-18-6-7_MG | ecosystem: Environmental > Aquatic > Marine > Hydrothermal vents >... | reverse complement strand
CCACCTCTCGTATATCAAATTCTGGAACGTAGGGTTTAATATCCAGTAGAGGGGTATTATCCAGAATGTCCACATCCCGGATATGGAGTGTGCAACCCTCAACCCTAACGAGACGTACCACGGAGATACCTATGGGGTTTGGTCTTCCCGGGATTCTCGTGGCAAATACTCCACGTCTGTTATTATCCATATATGGTCTGACCTCCAGTGAGTATTGCCCGGATATATGGAAGTGATAGATCAGGATGATATGCGAAAACCCATCCACATCCTTGAGCCCCGCACAGTATTTAGGTAATATCTCTACCGTTCCAGCAACCCCTCTGGCACCGGCTGGTTGTATTGGCATCCCTTTGACATCCCTGAAAGGGGAATGGATAACCCCTATAGGTTTGTATCTGACCTCTTTCATCTCATATATACTTAGATTTATGCTATATTAGATTCTGGATAACCTGCATAAATTTAGCTGGATTGAATTAAAACAATTTGGGAATCATTCTCCATGGAACCTTCTTTCTATAGTCTAGGTATTCTCCACCATTAGAGAATAAAAAGGCATATAATGATCTGAAGAGGATTGCCATTCCCATAGCCAGTAAGCCATTACTCAGGTACAGGGGATTTCTAACAATTCCATATGGGCCGAGATTTTTATAATGAAATTCATCCCAAGGAGGGTTATCCCCGTAATTAGTGCAACGGGTGTTGAGATTTCCATCCTTGGTCCCTCGGTAAACGGTAAAGCTTGGGAATTTTATTTTCAACCCGGTTTAGTAGTTCTGGCAGGCTAAGCACTACTATTGCTATTGTATAGCCAGTTAGATAGATGCCCATCCAGAATACTGGATCGATCAAAAAATTATCCGACATTTTTCACTATGAAATAAAGCACATTATCCTCCGGGCCAAACCGGCAAATGAAATACCATAGATTAATGACGCTAAGGTTAGAAGTATCGCCCTTTTGGGTCCAAATTCCCTCCAGAGCACGCCAAAGGCTATTATGCACGGGATTTGTAGGGTAGAGGCTACACCGAAGGTGTATATCTGAAGTGGACTTAAGGCTAATGATACTTTATTACCTAGGACCGATAAAAGCATTGCCCCAGTTAAATCCTTCTGCAAAAATCCAAATGCCAGTGGGATAATAGTTAAAGGAGGCAGCCCCAGCCAGGAGGTAATTGGTGAAAGGGATTCCACTATGGCATCAGTAAAACCCGCTGTATCCAGGATACCATAGACCATTCCCCCCAGAGCCAACAGGGGCATGACTATATATACAAAATCCTTCATCCTGATCCAGCTCTTGGCAAGAACATTTTCGATTAAAGGTTTTCTATAGGGGGGCAGTTCTAAGAGTAGTGGTTCGCCCCTTATGTGAATAACTTCTTTTATTACAACCCCCCATATCAGCCCGGCAATTAATAGAGTAAGAAAAACAGAAAAAGCCATGCTTATCCCCGAATAGAATCCAACTACCCCCATTATTATAGCAATCCTCGAAGAGCAGGGTACAAAGGTAAAAAATGACGCGGTATGAAACCGTTCTCTCCTGGAAGATAAAACCCTCGTAGATATAACCGCCGGTGCAGTACAACCCAGACCTAACGCTAAGGGAATGAATGATTTTCCCGGAAGACCAAATCTCTTCAAAAATCTCTCTGCATTAACGATAAATCTGGAAAGAACGCCAATATCTTCCAATAAACCCAGAAGCAGATAAAACAGGAATACATAGGGTAAAGCAATGGAAATTCCAGCTGCAAGTCCACGTATGCCATAAGCTAATATTATAATAATAGAATCCTCTCCCGCACCAAAGATGGACAAGATATCCTCCGTCAGGGCCATGAAGATATCCTGTATAAAATTACCAAGGTATAATAGAATTCCAAAGAGGCTAAGAAAGAATAGGATAGTGATCACAGGACCATAAATTTTATGCAGGAGAATATCATCGATCTTATCTTCCAACTTTCTTTCTTTTTCTTTTTCTAGGGGGATTATCCTGGTAATTTTTTCCGCTATAAATGAAGCCGTACCGTATCTCGTTATAGAGATGTCCTCCGCAACCTTCGGGTGTTCTTTTAGATCTACCTTAGTTCTCTCGATTATCTCTTCATCTTCCAGATATTTATAAAAATCTTTGTCTCCCTCTAAGACCCTCAGGGCGATAAATCTCTTTGGTTCCCCTTTAACATGGACGGAGATTCTATCTATTGCCTCCTCTATATGATCATCATATCTAACACTAAAACCCTCTGCCTTTTCTTTAATTTTCAAGACAGAGTCTAAAAGCTCTGGTATTCCCTTCCCAGTTAGGGGATTTATGGGGATAACCGGAACATTGAGGAGTTTTCCCAATCTCTCGCAATCGATCCTTATCCCCTTCCTCTCTGCCTCCTCTATAAAATTTAGAGCTATGATGGAGGGTATTCCTGCCTCCAGAATCTGCAGAACCATATAAAGGCTTCTCTCGAGAGAGGTTGCATCGGCAATTATTATTGCCCCATCTATTTTTTCTTCAAACAATGCCTTTTCGGTGATTTTCTCCTCTTCGGACCTGTCTGAGATAGAATATATCCCCGGGGTATCCTCGAACCCTATCCTTCTCCCCCTAAAAACCTTTTCTGCCCTGGTAATCTCAACCGTGGTTCCGGGATAATTGGATACGGTAACCCTTGGACCGACCAGGGCATTGAGCAGGGAGGATTTTCCCACATTTGGTTGTCCGATTAAAAGTATTTTGAGCATTTTCATCTTTCATCTTTCAGCACTTCAATCCCCTTTGCTATATTCTCATCCAGGGCAATTTTTTTGTTTCCCGTATTAACGATGATGCTGGTGGAAATTTTATTATTTACCTTTATCCTCTCACCAGGGAATATCCCAAGACTCACTACCCTCTCAAATAATCCCGGATCAGAAAACGTGAGATCGGTGATTATGCCCTCTTCGTTAAGTCTAATTCCCGTCAAGGAAACACCTCTCCTTTTTAGGGTAGATAATTTCTTTATATTACCAATAACCTCCTTGGAAACGTAGTGTTCAAGTATATGGGCCATTTCATGTGCCTCTCTCTCACCTCTCGTTTTTTTAAAATAGTTTTCGAGGATGAGGTGTTTTTTGACGATGTCTCCTGCTTTAGCTCGTCCCTTCTCTGTTAATAAAATAAAATTTTTTCTGGTCATGATAAGAGACTCATTCTCAAGTTCTTTAACTGCCCGGGATATGAATTGATTAGAGACCCTGATACCCGATTTTATAAGGTCTACCGAAATTTTACCGTTGGCTTCACCCAATATCCTCAGAATATCCTCCTCTACTATCCTTAAAATACTGGATTCTGAAGTCATTTTACATACCTAACCTCGCCAGTTTTTACCACATATTAGGCGGTATAGTATTAATCGAGAAGGTAGAAAAAACGTTTCGATCGTCTGAGATCCTCCCCAGCACTGGCGGAAGAACCAAAAAATGGGCCGAGTGGCGAACTCAGGGTCCAAATTATGGATAGAGCCCATGAGGGATAAAAAGAAAACAAAGCATAGCTACCAGACAATTTCATCTCCTGAGCAGGCAGTGAAAACTTATAGTATCATTTCAAATACTTATATGAGATGAGAGATGTTATAGCTTATAAACACGAGGGAAAGGAAAACCCACTGAGAAAATGGTACAGGTACAGAAATCCTCTAAGGGTTGTTCTTAATTTTCTGATAATCTATACATGCAGGTATCTCCCATCCATAGGATTGAAGAATTTTCTTTACAGATTAATAGGTGTTAAGGTTGGTAAGAACGTATCCGTTGGCCTGGGAGCCATATTTGATATATTTTTTCCCGAGCTCATAGAGATCGGCGACAACTCTGTGATAGGGCATGATGCAACGATCCTCACGCATGAATTTCTAGTGGATGAGATCAGAAAGGGAAGAGTCAGAATAGGGAAAAATGTATTGATAGGGACAAAGGCTCTTATCCTTCCCGGGGTTAAAATAGGGAACAATGCCAAGATCTCAGCGTATTCTCTGATAAACAAAGATATTCCCGAGAATTCATTTGTTGGAGGGGTTCCGGCAAAGAAGATAAGAAGATGATCTCGGAGTTAAGTAAGAGAATTCTGGAAAATAAAGCTATTGTTTTATTTCTAATCCCGATAAACTTCCTTGGCTTTCTCTTTGGAATTTATTATTACATGCCACAGCTTGGGGATACACCACAATATATGTGGTTGCTTGTAATTGACTGTCCACTGTATGTCCTCCTTTTTTCAATTATCCTTTTCCTAGAGCTTCTAAAGAAACCATTACCGGATATCCTGAAATTCATCACCTCTGTCGGCCTCTTTAAATATGGTCTCTGGACGGTTATCGTTATTCTGTTATATTTTGATTTCTTCTTTTCGATAAATCCTCTAGCTTACAGCTTGTTATTGCCGATGCATGTCGGGATGATTCTGGAGTCTATCCTGCTTTTCAGTTTGTTCCGCTCAACTACCCCCTCCACCCTTTTTGTGATACTGTTCTTTATCTTGAATGACTTATCCGATTATGTTATCGGAACCCTGCCGAGAATTCCGGAAACATGGGTCCAGCTTCTGTTTCTGGAAAGCATTATCGTAAGTGTTATCTTCCCGCTGACTCTGAATTTTTATACCCGCAGGGTTAGTGCATAACCGATGAAAACAGGATCTGTGATATACATTCACCGGGGTATTGCTTGGATCCCTTTTATTGTCCTCTTCTTAATATGTATCAGTGAAAAAATGAATAAAATTTTTCCCGGAGTTTTACTACTTTTGGTTATCTCGATCGGATGTATCGGATGTGTGGAGCAAAGGGAATGTAGATTGCCCAGTGACTGCGAGGGAAAACCTCACCCCAATTGTACAAGCGACTGGCTGTGTATAGATGGAAGATGTGTATGGGGGTGTGGTGAATGTTCCCTAAGCTTATGCGATTGTAAATGCTATCCCAAAGGTGAAACGCCGGAGGAAAAAACTGGAAGGATATGCGGGATCAACTGCCTCGATGAATTCAATGTTTCGGGCTGCGAGTACAGAAATGGGAGGTGTGTTGAGATATATAAAGAAATTAAAGAAATGGAGTGCACTCAAGATTCCGATTGTGGAACTGGAGGGTGCTCTGGCCAGATCTGCGGATTAAAGGAGAGGGTTAAGGATATTATAACTACCTGCGAATACAGGCCAGAATACGATTGCCTGAGGCTTACCTCCTGTAAATGTATAGATGGGAAGTGCCAGTGGGAGGAGAATAATGCCTATCTGGAATGCATGAAAAATCTGAGTAGAAAATCAATTCCCCCTCAGCGGCTGCAGTGAATATTGTAGAGCCTCTCAAAGGCCCCGGGCTTCAGGATTTTTATTCCTTCGAACTCCTTCATATTCAGTAGATCTCTGTCGCTGGTGATTATGTAGTCTGCTTTTCCGGCGACTGCAACCTCAAGAAATCGATTGTCGGCTTTGTCGGGGCAGGCGGTGATTTTTCTCTTTGGATACACCTTCTTGGAGACCCTGTAGAACTTCAGTATTTTGTCTATGTAGTCCTTGGGTGCCTTAACCTTTTCCAGGACGTACAGATTCTCGTTTTTTGTTTCGGTGGTGTAGACCGCCTTGAGTTTGCCTTCAATCACCCGGTCTATTATCCTGTTGGAGCTGCTGTTCCTTTTCCATCTTCCCGCTATGATGAGGTTTGTATCGATGACCACTACTGGCATGTTTATTATTCGGGATTGGTGATTTATATTAGCTTTAGCTCCTGACCGAAATAAACCGATAAAGATTTATATGCCTTTGATAAATTCTTTATCGAGAAGATGAAAATCGATAAAATCTTAATTCTGGTTATCTTTTTGTTTTCGATCTCTGTAAACGCTGTAGATACAGATGACTGGATGATATGTGCAAAATACCCAAATTTAGATGTATTATGCGGAAAGGACAATGTTACCCTGCCCGAGAAACCGCCCGTAGATTTTATTATCTCTGGAGCAGAATACAGGGGTGTGGTAAAAGAGAAAAGTGCGAGTATAACAGCCATCTACGACCTCGAGGTATTGAAGGATGGCTGGGTAGAGATACCACTGCTCTCTTCAGATGTTGCGATAGCAAACGCCAAACTTGATGGAAAGAAGATCTCACTATTGACGAAAAATGGAAGGCACGAATTGATCACGAACGAAATTGGAAAACACAAGCTGGAGATCGATTTCTTAGTTAAGGTATATTCGGATGTTGATTCCAATAATCTGAAATTTAACATTCCAAGAACCTCCGTATCCAAGGTCTGGTTTGAGATTCCAAAGACGAATATAAGTGTTTCTATTGCATCATCATTTAGTGCCGAAATAACCGAGAGCAATGGAAAAACCTATGTTTCCGCGGTTTTGACATCTACCGATCTATTGTCGATGAGATGGTCAAGAAAGATAGAAATTCCTGAACCCGAGATTCTAGAGCCAAGAATCTATGCAGAGGTCTTTACACTGATGTCTATTGGGGAGGGTATAATAAATGGGGATACAACGGTACAATATTCAGTAGTGCAGGCGGGGACCGCTCATTTCACCGTTTCATTACCTACCGATGTTGACGTCTTAGATGTTACCGGAAATAGATTGAAGGACTGGAGGGTTAAGGAAGACAAAGGTAGAAAGATTCTTGATGTCTATCTGAGTTCGGAGATTAAGGGAACGTATCAACTGAATGTCAAATATGAGAAAACACTGCAGGGTACATCTGCAGTTTCAGAGATTCCGAGAATTCAGATTCTTGGTGTAGAACGGGAGAAGGGATACATTGGAATAGAAGCCAGGACGAATGTCGAGATAACAGTAACTGATGTATCTGGAGCTAATAGAATAGACGTGAAGGAACTTCCATATCCCATAGTCAGTAGAACCAGTAGACCGATACTTCTAGCTTATAAATACCTGAAGCATCCATACACGATCATTCTGGATATCAAGAAGCACGAGGAAATACCTGTTCTCTCAGCGGTAATAGATTCGGCGTCATTCATCACCCTCGTCGTTGAGGATGGAAAGAGCATTACGAAGGGAACCTACTATGTGAAGAACAACAGAAAACAGTTTCTTGAACTGGATTTACCTCCAAACTCAAGAGTATGGAGTACCTTTGTTTCCGGAGGTCCCGTAAAGCCGGCAAAGAGTAAGAGGGAAACCATCCTGATTCCACTATCGAAATCTATGGGGGGTGAGTCAAGGATCTCATTTCCAGTAGAGATAGTCTATATCACAGAAACGCCGGGGATGGGCTATCTCGGCACCTCGGGCTTTATGCTCCCACGGGTCGATATCCCGATAAGTCGGGCCGATCTAATTCTGTACCTGCCTGAAGAATACGATTTTTTGAGATTTGACGGGAACATGAAAGAGGTTAAAGAGAGAAGACACTATATCCCCGAGATTCCGGCACCCGCCGCTTTTGGAGGGGCAACATCTAAGGCCATGCTTGAATCTCAGGTGAAGGAAGTGGAGGAATTCCGCGGCGCGGTGCAGAAGGCTGCCGAGAAGGGGGTATTGCCAGTTCAGGTTAGTGTTCCCCAACAAGGCAAAGTATATAGATTTAGTAAGTTGATGGTTACGGAGGATCAAAGGCCATGGGTACAGACAATCTATATAAACTCAGAGATATACTTCTGGTTCAATTTGATAGTATTCCTTGCCGTCTTAATTACTGTCTTAAAGGTCATGAAAAGGCTAACGACGGTGGTGAATATCTGGGACTGGATCGGGCGAAAGAAATCCTTAATTATTCTGATAGCTATTCTGGCATTTATCGTCAGATATACCTTACCATCAACATTTAATTCTGCATTGATTGCGGCAGTAATTGCCCTGCTCCTTGGGTCCGTATACCTCGGATACAAAAAGATCTTGAGGATGGGAAAGGTGAGGAGAGAGCGCAGATCTACCGAATCCAGACTCAAGGAGGAGATAATGAACGAGAAATAAATTTGATTGGGATTTATAGAGATCAGGTTTCGGTTCTCACCGAAAAAAACCGAAAATGCTTTATGTCGGAGTTTGCCGACGACAAAGGTGCGTTTCGCCCTTCGGGCTCAAGCGCACTTAATATGATTTCATGATTAATATTCAGTGGGGCTGAATGGGGTGAATGCCCCACCTTTCGCCAGCCTTTATTAAAGGCTGGTCGGAGTTTGCCGACGACAAAGGTGCGTTTCGCCCTTCGGGCTCAAGCGCACTTAATATGATTTCATGATTAATATTCAGTGGGGCTGAATGGGGTGAATGCCCCGAGCGCAAGCGTAGGTTTCGGTTCTCACCGAAAAAAACCGAAAATGCTTTATATATCCAATGACAATATGCTAATAAAAAAGAGGTGGCTCCGATGAAATCTTTTAGGTTATTCGAGATTTTTGTACTGCTCTTATGCATAGGCTTTACAATTGACTTGGTATCTGCGGATGGCATAATAATCCCGGAGCCGATCCCGGATATAGAGCACATCCCCCCACTGGCGATAAAGTACCACCACGTTGATGTAACGATAGACAACCAGTATGCCAGGACGGAGATAGATCAGGTATTCCTGAATGATTTTTACAGGGATCTGGAAGGCACTTATATTTTTCCACTACCGGAAGAGGCGAGTATCTCAAAATTCTCGATGTATGTCGATGACGAAGAGTTAGTAGGTGAAATTCTGGAGAAGGATAAAGCCAGAGAGATATATGAGAGTATTGTCAGAAGACTTGAGGATCCGGCATTGTTGGAATATGTCGGCAGAAATATGTTTAAAGCCAGGGTTTATCCCATACCCGCAAAGAAAAATAACATTCCTGGAGAGAAGAGAATTAAACTTTCATATGAGGAGATAGTAAAATGTGACTCTGGAATCTGCAGATACGTCTATCCATTAGAACCGGAGGGGTTCTCATCAAAACCGTTGGAGAGTGTTGTCATCACCGTAAAATTGAAATCAAATCAGCCGATAAAGACGATATACTCCCCGACACACAAAATATCTATTAAAAGGAAGGATGATTACAGCGCCGAGATAAGCTATGAGGAGGAAAACCTATTGCCCGAAAAGGATTTTGAGCTATATTACACCATCTCTGAAGGAGATTTCGGCATAAATTTATTGACCCACAGGGAGAGAGAGGAGGACGGATTCTTTATGCTCATGGTAGCCCCAAAACAGGATATCGAGGAAAAAATTATCGGAAAGGATATAGTCTTTGTAATTGACACATCCGGGAGCATGTCGGGAAAGAAGATCGAGCAGGCAAAGAATGCCCTGGAATTCTGTATTAAGAACCTGAATGAGGACGACAGGTTCAATATAATTACCTTCGAATCTAACATCGAGAAATTCTCCGATGAATTGGTTTCAGCGGACCCGGATGAGATTTCTAATGCATTAGATTTTGTGGATAGGATAGAGAGCGGGGGAGGGACAAATATCAACGAGGCTTTATTAGATGCATTAAAGATGATGAATGAGGATGAAAGGCCGAATATCATCATATTCCTGACGGACGGAAAACCAACTGTGGGTGTGAGGGATATCGAGGAGATCCTTGAAAATGTAAAGAACGCAAATACAGAGAACACGAGAATATTTGTCTTTGGGGTTGGCTATGAGGTAAATACGCACTTGTTGGATAAGATTTCTCAACAGAATAAAGGCGTTTCTGAATACGTGAAGCCAGAAGAGGACATAGAGATAAAGATTTCGAATTTCTATACAAAGATAAAAAATCCTGTGCTATCTGATCTAGAGCTTGAATTTGAAAATATTCCGGTAAAGGACATGTATCCCAAAGAGCTTCCAGACCTGTTTAAGGGGTCTCAATTGATTATATTCGGGAGATACTCTGGAAGTGGGGATTCACTGATAACCCTGAAGGGCAGGATTGGAGATAAAGAGAAGACATTCACCTATGAAGCTACCTTCCCACGGCAGAACCTAAGGAATGAATTCATCCCGAGGTTATGGGCAACCAGGAAGATAGGCTACCTCCTTGATGAGATTCGTTTACATGGGGAGGAGAAGGAGCTGGTAGATGAGATCATTGAGTTGAGTTTAAAGTACGGGATAATGACGCCATATACCTCTTTCTTGGTGGAGGTTGACACAGAATATGGAAGACCGGTTAGAATGGAGGAGACGAGAAACCTCTTCGATTCAATACTCCATACGGGTGAATTCTGGGCGCCGACTGGAATTGAAGCTGTAAGATCGGCCAAAAAGACAAATGAATTAAAAAGTTCAGATGTCTATGAAACGGGATCGGAGAGGGTGAAGTCTATTGGTACGAAAACCTTCTACTATAAGGACGATGTATGGACGGATAACAGCTATTCCTCTGATATGAAGACCACGGACATTGTCTATGGAAGCGAGACATACTTCCAGATGCTGAGAGATTACCCAGAGATCGGGAAATATCTGTCACTGGGTAAGAAGGTCAAATTCTGCCTGGGTGATGAATGCTTCAATATAGGTGAACACGGCGTTACCACCTCAACAGTTACGATACCGACTACAACAACCATCCCGAAAGGAGAAGAGGAACCCGATGTTCTCTCCCAGACCCTGCTCATTGTGGGTTCTATCGTAATAATCTGTGCGGGGATTCTGATCTGGAGCAGAATAAGGGAGTGATAAGGGAGTGAGATGGAAGACAAAATCATTCTTGACAGAGAAACGTTTAAGGCGTTGGCTATCGACACCAGGGTTAATATTCTAAAGAAGTTAGATGAGCGGTTTCAGTTAACGTTGACCGATTTAGCCAGTGAACTGAACATGGCTCCCTCAACGATCTCGGAGCATCTGGATAAGCTGGTTTCTGCCGGCTTAATCCGGCAGGTGGACAGGGGTATGAAATGGAAATATTACAGGCTGACGCCGAAGGGAAAGGGAATATTGAACCCGTATGAGAAGAGGGTATGGATCATCCTCACTGTTTCCACATTAGCTCTCTTTGTGGCGGTCTATCATCTTCTTCTGAGGTTGGGTCAGCTTGCAGGCCCACCACTGGCTAATCTTATTACAGAGGAGGGCAAAGGTGTTGGAGGTGCTCCGCGTATGCTGGAAGCAGAGAAGGTGATGGAATATAACGTAGTGAGTAAAACATCCCAGATACCCTACTCCGAGCTCATGATCGTGCTCCTTCTGGTCCTGGTGACTGGAATCTGTGTTGGTTATTTAATTAGGAAAAAGAGGATACTATAATATGAAAATTGGTATCTTTACAGACACATATTTTCCACAGGTTAATGGGGTTACCTCTACCATAGCGGAGTGGAAAAAGAAGCTGGAGAAATATCACGACATCTATATCTATTACCCAGAGAGCAGCTATGTTCCAAAGAAAAATGAATTTCCCTTCAGGTCATTTGAGTTCAGGTTTTATAAGGGATACAGGATAGCATTTACCAAAGGGATTTCTAAGAAGGCAGAGAACCTGGATATAGTTCATATTCATGGCTTGTTTACTATGGCTATGGCGGGTTTGTATGTATCGAAAAAATATAAGATCCCCAGAATCCTTACCTATCACACCCCTGCTGACGATTACATAGACTATGTAACAAAAAAGCCCGCATTGAAGAAAATGTTGATGAAACTGTATAATTTCTGGGAGAAAAGACTGCTGAATTCCTGTGATCTCGTAACCGCGCCGACAGAATCAATAAGGGAGAGGCTTCTGGAAAAGGGTGTAAAAGAGGTAATGGTACTCTCCAATGGTATTAATTTAGATTTTTTTAGGTACAAAGATCCGGAATCCTTCAAGAAAAAATACGGAATATGGGAGGGAAAGGTTATTGGCTTTTGTGGAAGGTTTGGGTACGAAAAACACCTCGAGGATCTGATAGAGATTTCAGATAGATTTGATGGTCAGATAATCATTGCCGGAAAAGGCCCCGCAACGAGGTACTATAAAAAACTGGCAAGAGGCAGAAAGAATGTTAAATTTCTCGGCTTCCTCTCGAGAGAGGAGCTCCTGAGGTTCTATTCCTCTTTAGACCTTTTTATATTTCCCTCGCTGGCGGAAACCCAGGGTCTGGTTGCCCTGGAGGCAATGGCCTGTGGGGTTCCGGTGGTTGGTGCAAATGCCCTGGCGCTAAAGGACACGATAAAAGATGGCAGGGTCGGATTTCTATACCAGCAGGGAGATACAGAGGATCTCATGGAAAAAATAGAAAAGGCCTATAAAAAAAGGGATGAATTATCAAAAAACTGTCTGGAATATGTTAAAGAACATTCATTAGATAAGACAATTGAAAGACTTCTTGAAATTTATGAGAGTTTAATCTGATTCAAGACCGAGGCTCTGCCTTACGATCTGTATGATCTCATCCGGGGGATAGCCCAATCTTATCAACCTTGTTGTACCCCGTATTCCCTTTCCAGACAACCTCATTGCAATCAGGCCGGACATCTCCAGTTCATTTAGGTATTCAGAAAATTGTCTCATTGTTCTCGGATTTCTATTCAATGCCCTACAGTTTGCTTCATAGGCCTCATAGACCTCCCCCGTTAGAAGATCCCCCGTACTTATACCGGAGAGCCTCTGATAAAGCCCCCCCTTCAGAGCGAGATGAGCAATTGAGTAGATAACGATCTGCTGATGTTCTGGCAATAAAGCTATCGATTCCGTCATAATGTCCTTTTCAACCAGATGTCTGGCCATTCCAACATCATCCAGATCCACCCTGGTTTTGAGTTTACTCTGTGCTATCTCTCCTGCCTTCTGTAATAGCTTTAGAGCATATCTTGCATCACCATCCTGTGCGGCGAATGCCGCAATCTTTCTAATTGCTGAATCATCGATCGTACCTGGTTGAAAGCCGTGTTCGATCCTCTGCCTTAAAATTGTTCTCAGTTGAATTGCATTATAATGGGGAAAGATCATCTCCTCCTCACACAGGGTACTTCTACTCCTTGGGTCCAATCTACTCTTCACCCGTCTATCGTTAGATATGCCAATTACAGAAACGTGTCCAGAACTGAGCTCGTCATTAATCCTGGTAAGGATGTACATCAGATCATTCAGGCCCTTCTTCACCATATCGATCTCATCGAGAATTATAATGAGATTCATGCCGTTGCTTTGGACCACGTTAAAGAGCCTATCATAAAGATCAGCGGGATCCATACCCTTCAGGCTCCTTTCAGTACGTCCCTCCAACGGGGTATTCTTTAATCTTTCATCATTCAGTGAATCATCCTCGAGAGTCTTCAGGAGAACCTGATATTTACTATTCCTTATCTTGCAATTCATATATACTACCCTCACCAGAATGTCTCTTAGATCCCTCCCCGGACTCCTCAAGAATTCCTCCAGTTTACGGATAACGTATTTGACAACACACGTCTTACCGGTCCCGGTCCCGCCATATATAAAGAGATTGCTCGGCTTCTCATTCCTTAATACCGGGGCAATGATCTTGGTAACACCCCTTATCTCCTTATCCCTATGAGGCAATTCTTGTGGAACGTAGTGGGGGGAAAGAATGGACATATCTCGGAAGATTCTCCTCTCCCCGAGCTCGTATTCGAACAAATTGGTCATTTTACCCCAATCCACACTCTGAATTAATAATAATAAAAATAAAAATAATAAAGATAAAAATAAAATATGAGATATTAAAAAGCAAAATCAGAACGTCAAAAGAGAGATTCTTGGGGGATTTATATACAGAAATTTAATAATTATTCATAGGCTTATTAGGAATAAAAATAAATTATATATAAGGAGTCAAAATGCCGTTTAAAAGATTTTTCCGTCGTGCTGAGGAAGAAGAGGAAGAGGAGATCGATATAGAGGATTACTTGAATGGATTGAGCATACGTGAGGGAAAGCTAATTGAGAGAGAGGACGTAACCTATATAAAGCCCATGGATCTGGATCCCGAAGGGGGTGGCATTGATGAAGCCAAAAGAGAGTTGGAGAAGAACAATATAGTTGTACTGAATGTGAAGCAGCTACTTCGCAACAAGATCCTATTGAGAGACGTGGTAAAGAGGTTGAAAGATATCTGTATGGATCTGGATGGCGACATAGGTAAGATATCGAATGAAAAAATCCTTCTTGTCCCAGCGAACATGCGCATAATCCATAGAGGCTCTTAAATTAAAGGAATACAATTCTATTCAAAACTATTCAAAAAGTGTATCCTCTGGGAAGACAACTATACCCTTATTTGTAATCTTCATAGGCCTTATGTGCCTGTCAAAATCGCTGCCCCTCATCTTCAGTATACTTATGCCATTCATCATCTCCCCCTTTTTCTCCATTGTGTGTATCCTTATTACACCACTGGCAAGAAATTCTTCCATCAGGACATCTTTTCTGGATTGAGTTCCGATCTCATCGGTAATTACAGTAGTACACCCCGTGGTGGAAAGGAAATTCATGAGTGACAGGATGCCTCTCCTCATCTCGACCTCATTTTCATACAACGACATTATGCTCGTTAAAGAGTCGATTACGATCCTCTTTAGATCGCGCGTATCCAATTTCTTGTTTATTATATCTATCAGACTCAATAAGGTAAACTCTGGATGTGATTCAAAACCAGATGGCTTTATGAACAATTTTCCCTCCGCTATCTCCTGTGCTGTGTCCACTATATCTATCCCGCGAATATCCCAACCAAATTCAGACATATTCTCGATCAGTTGCCTGGATGGCTCCTCAAGGGCTATAAAGAGACATCCTTCATTCTCCTTTAATCCCTGCATGAGAAACTGAATTGCAAGTATCGTCTTTCCGGCCCCGGGACCGCCACAAATCAGATATGGTCTGTTCTTAATGAGCCCACCACCGAGCATTTCATCCAATCCGGGGATGCCAGTCTTTACCTTCTCCATCGTTTGTTTACTATATTATATTGTTTACTATTATTATATTTATTCATGTATTTATATCTACGAGAGTTCAAAGGTATGAATTATGGAGTATATGGGGCCTCCGGGGCTTAATTTGCTCTCCATCAGATTTATCTCTGTAACCTCAAAACTACCAAACTCGAGGGTTTCATTGTCCCGTAAAAATCTTCTTATTTGCTGCTTATCTACCGACCTTACCCTCGCCAGGGTGAAGTGGGGGTGAAATCTCTTGTCCCTTTCGAATCCATGAGAACTCAGTTTATCGTCAATCCCCCTCTGAATTATCATTATCTTATCCGAGCCCTTATCAACACCGATCCATATAACCCTCACATAACCCGGGCCCGGGAAGGCACCGATACCCCTCAATGATATCTCAAATTTTCTGTTCTCAGAGATAAAATTCAGGGCATCAATAAGCTTATTAAGTTTGTTATCCTCTATATAACCTAAAAATTTAAGCGTCAGGTGTATGTTCTCCGGCTCGACCAGTTTCATCTTTCCAAGCTTATTGATGGCTCTCTGAATCTCCAGTATATTTTTCTTCAATTCATCCGGGCACGGAATGGCTATGAACGCCCTTACCATAGTAACTTTTAAGCATTCAAAGATAAAGAATAAGGATATAAAGGTGATCTTATGTTTCCAGGAGGTTTAAATCCGAGACAGATGAAGCAGATGATGAGGCGTATGGGTATCAGGACCGAAGAGATTGATGCGAATACCGTAACAATTCATGGGTCTGAGAGGGAGATCATTATAGAGGATCCAGAGGTAATGAAGATGGTTGTGCAGGGTCAGGAGATTTTCAACATCACGGGTGGGAAGATCAGGGAACGGGAGGTCGAGGCAGCTATAGAGATAGAAGAGGATGATGTGGAGATGGTTTCCAAGCAGGCCAACGTCAGCAAAGAAGAGGCAAGAAATGCTTTGGAAGAATCCAAGGGGGATATCGCTGCTGCAATTATGAGGTTGAAGGGGTGAGAGGTATTATTTTTCTTAAGAGATTGTGTTGAATATGTGCGGAATCGCTGGTTATGTCGGGAATAGAAATGCGCCAGAGGTACTGTTTGATATGCTAAAACGTTTAGAGTACAGAGGCTACGACTCTGCCGGAATAGCCTGTATCTCTGATCAAGATGTCGTTATATTTAAGGACAGGGGCAGGGTAGATGAGATAAGGGAGAGTGCGGGCTATGAGAGAATCCTCTCAGATATAGGTATCGCTCATACGAGGTGGGCGACTCACGGAGAACCTTCAGAGTGGAATGCTCATCCACATTCCGATTGCACAAATGGGTTTATAGTAGTCCATAACGGGATAATTGAAAACTATAGGGATCTGAGGGAGGGGTTAATGGAGAGCGGTCATAGATTCGAATCAGAAACAGACACCGAGGTGGTACCCCATCTGATAGAAGAGCTCTATACCAAAAGCTTTGAGGTAGCCTTCAGGGAGGCAATAAAAAAACTTCGAGGTAGCTTTGCGATCGCGGCCATATCAACCCATGAGCCAGATAAGATCCTGATAGCGAGAAAGGAAAGCCCTTTAATAGTAGGTCTGGGTGATGGGGAGAATTTTATCGCCTCAGACACGCCGGCAATTTTGCCAAATACAAGGAGGATTCTGATCATGGATGACTTCGATTATGGCATAGTGACAAAGGATCGTGTCAAGATAAAGGATATCCGGACCGGGGATGAGATAAAGAAAGAAATACAGACCATTCAGTGGAGCATGGAGCAGGCAGAGAGGGGGGGTTATCCCCACTTTATGTTAAAGGAGATATTCGAGGAACCCGAGGCCGTGAAAAATGCAACGAAAGCTATAAAGGAAATTGAGGATATAGCGAAAAAATTAACTGGATATAAACGAATTTACTTCGTAGCCTGCGGTACTGCCTATCATGCGGGCCTTCTGGGAAAATATCTACTCGAGAGATTCTCGATTCCATCGGAGGCTGCTGTAGCCTCGGAGTTTCGCTATTCTACCGTTAATACGATAGACAGTGATTGTGCGGTAATAGCCATTTCTCAATCTGGAGAAACTGCTGATACCCTCGCTTCCGTTAAGGAAGCCAAGAATAAAGGGGCATATATTCTGAGTATTGTGAATGTAGTGGGTTCCACTTTGACGAGAATTTCTGACGATAACATATATATCTACTCTGGACCGGAGATAGCCGTCGCATCGACCAAGGCATATCTCGGACAGTTAACGGCAATAACTCTATTGGGGCTTTACCTGGCAAAGGAGTCTGGTAGGATTGAAATGGATTATGTAAACGAGATCATTGATGATATAAACAATTTGCCCGGAAAGATTCGACAGATCTTAAACAACGAGGATGAGATCAAAAAGCTTGCGAGGAGGTTAGCCAATAAGGATACATTCTTTTACATCGGACGAAGATTGAACTATCCGACGGCGCTGGAGGGGGCCCTGAAGATCAAGGAGATCTCATACGTGCACGCAGAGGCATATCCCGCCGGAGAATTGAAGCACGGTCCTTTAGCCTTATTGGAAGATGGCATCCCGGTCGTGGCGATAAATCCAAATGATGATCTCTTTAGAAAGATGGAGAGTAATATACAGGAGGCAAGGGCGAGAAAAGCCACCATTGTCGTTGTTGGAGAAAATGGTGATCTAAAAACCCCCGTAATAGATCCGTTGCTCTCACCCATACTCTACATCGTTCCCCTGCATCTATTTGCCTACCATATCTCGGTCCTTAGGGGATTGGATCCGGACAAGCCAAGGAATCTGGCGAAAAGTGTTACTGTGGAATAGGATATTTCTTGATGTACTCCAATATTATCTATGAGATGGGTCTTTTAGATCAGATATCCTCCAGTGTCGACGACATGCAAAGGAGGTGGTTTAATACCCTGTTCGGGGGCGGCTGTCCGATCTGCAAGGGGGATAACACATTGGATAGAAAGAGGATCCAGGGAGAGATGCATGCCGTATGCGAGCAATGTGGGGCAGTGTTCAAAAGCGTAATTCCACACGGCATAAAGCTGATCGAGGGGGATGAAAGGTACATCGATATGACATTCCCCATCAATGTCTGGAGGACTGTAAGATTTTTACCGGAGGATGATCATATCTTAGCAACATGTTCGGATAACCTCGTAAACTTTTATGCAACCACCATTGGGATAGTAAGGGAGTCTAAAGGGAGGAATTTTCTGAGTTACGATGATATATTTGATATATCGCTCGTCAGGGTTTGGTGCCCGAATATACTCCATATAATTGGGTTCCTTCTTTTTCTTTTTGGAGGGACCCTGATTGCTATCATGATGGGGCCATCTCTGCTTGTCCAGGGTGGGGTTATTCTTCCACTCACCATACTTGGCATCGGGTCTGTTTTTTTGATAATGGGAAGAAGGAGAGTTTATCAGATAGAATCGCCGGTATTGTCCAAAAAAGAGAGGAAAGACTGGAGACTAAAAAAGACAGATTCAGAAGCAGTTAGGAATTTCGTCGATGTAGTTAGAGAGCAGCTGGAGACATAGTATAGATCAGAAACTGCTTATCTTAAGCTGTTTTTCACGTCTCGCAGCATCTAAATCTTCCAGATCAATTGTCATTCCATCTCTCGCTGCTATCGTTTTCACGCCAGTTTTCCTCTCGATAAAATTTGCCTCTCTGTTCGGGTTTGCATTGAGCATTGAGATACCAAAGTGCTGAATTACAGTCAATTCGGGTTTTATCTCTCTGACTATCCTGGTCGCATTTTCCGTGTTCAGGTGGGTCTTTATCTCCTTGGAATCCGGAAAGATCACATTCAGGATAAGGATTCTCGAGTCGCTATAATATTCCATTAACCTCTTAGAGTAACCGGTATCCGATGCATAGGTCACAGTGCCCTTCTCTGTAAAGAACTTGAAGCCAATCCCCTCTTCATGGTTAAATGTAGGCAGTGCCTGAATTTTTAATTTACCAACCCTGAATTCCTCCCCCGGCTCTGGAACAACTACCTTAACGGCATTTTGATGATATTCTGAGATATATCCCAGGGTATTCTTATTTATCACCAGAAGACCCCTCCTCTTCTTAGTGCCACAAGTCATCGCTTCGATCATAACCTCTGCGTCATTGTAATGATCCAGATGTCTATGAGATACAAGAACGGCGTCCAATTCCCCCGGTTTCTTTCCAAATTGCAGGGCCCTGATCAACGCTCCCGGACCCGGGTCCAGGATCATCCTGGATCCAAGATCCAGCCAGATTCCACCAGAGTACCTCCTCTGGGTCAATAGCACGAATCTCCCACCTCCCGTTCCAAGGAAGGTAAATGAATACATTTCCTTAATTTATTTGGTTTCAAATAATATTACCTATGAAAATTCTATGTATCGCAGACATCCATGGGGACAGGGAATCCGTTCTGAGGTTAAGGAGGTACGCAATAGCTAATAAATTTGAGAACGTACTGATCCTCGGGGATTTTCCCGACTATGATACATTTAGAAACAGAGAGAAAAGTCTTGAGGAGGTAAGATTTGTTCTGGATTCATTAAGCAATTTTAGGGTCTTAGCCATACCAGGAAATTGTGATACTCCAGAGATCCTCAACCTATTTGATGAGTATGGTGTCAATCTCCACGAGAATATCGCTGTCTTTAATGATACCACGATAATTGGGTTTGGTGGCTCCGCACCAACGCCATTCGACACACCCTTTGAGATGGAAGAGAAAGAGATCTATGAAAAGCTTGAGAAACTCCTGAATGGGATTAAGACGGAAAGGGTCGTTCTTGCAGTTCACAATCCTCCTCTGAATACAGAGTGCGACATAATGACACCAGGGGTCCATGTGGGAAGCAAAGCCATCAGGGATATCATCGAAAGATTTCAGCCGGAGATCCTCCTGAGCTCCCATATCCATGAATCCGGAGGTTCAACGGATACCATAGGAAAAACAAAGGTTGTGAACGTGGGTCCCCTCACACACGAAATGTTTGGAATCCTCCATCTAAATAAGGATATAGATATCGAACTGAGTGATTTGTGATGCCAGAAATACATGTTAAAACCAACAGAAGGATGGAACTAATAGATATAACTGACATGATCAATAGTATCATCGCTAAATCTGAGGTCGGGGATGGAATTGCACTGATATTCACAAAACACACCACAGTAGCTCTAATTGTGAATGAAAATGAGGCCGGTCTGATCTCGGACATAGAGGCATCGCTGAAGAGATTGATACCAAAACTGGACTATAAACACGACAGGATCGATAACAATGCAGATTCTCATCTGAGATCCATCTTGCTCCAGAGCAGTATCGTCCTGCCCATAAAGGACTCCCACCTCGACCTCGGAACGTGGCAGAGAGTTATACTAATTGAATTGGACGGTCCCAGAGACAGGACAGTAACGATAAAATTATTGGAGTGAAAAGAAAGGTATTTAAAGGAAAAAATAAAATAATAGATAAGAAAATGAATTACAAAAAGGTTTTACCTACAATATTAGCATTCGTTCTTATAGTTGCTCTTTCTGGGATATGCGTAGCTGAAACGAAGATACTCTTCTATGAAACCAATAAGGTATCGGGAAGTTATAAAATTGAAACGGGATATTCCAAATTTAAAGAGGCCCTGGAGGATAAGGGTTATTCTGTTTCGCGCATAGAGATACCCCTGTCCAGGGAGGTATTGAGAAGCTATGACCCGGATGTGCTGGTTATAGCGAACTTAAACAGTCCATTGGACGCAGGCGAATTGGCTGCCATCTTTGAATTTGTCATGCAGGACGGCAAAGGGCTTTTCATAGCTGGCGGTACCCCATCCGCGAACCAGATTACGATACCCTTTGGAATGACAATAGATACGGGTATACTGGAAGATGAAAGCAGCCCCGTTTGGGATTCCTCCAGTGGTGCAGAAGTAGCTGATAAGAGAAGCTTTGTCATACATACGATCAATAGACAGGACCCATCAATAAGACTACTTATACAGGGTGTAAATCAATTGGCTTTTTTTGGCGGTAACGGGATATCCATCTCCGGAGATGCAAAATTAGTTGTAACTGGAGATTGGGATACATACTCACCGAGGTCACCCACCTTTCCAAAGGGGAGTAAACCACCGGTGGCATCTGCTGCATTGGTAGGTAATGGTTTAGTCTTTTTATTAAGTGATGCCGATATGTTAACAAATGATAAGATTGACACATCGAGGTACAGGTATGACAATCTGAGATTCGGTACCAACATAATAGACTGGCTCAGAGCCTCAAAGGAGAGACCCCCGAGGAGTGTGGAGATAGATGAGCTCCGGATTATTGTTGGACAATTAATGATTGATATCGACAACTTAAATAGAACAAAGATTGCCTTAGAAAAGACCATACAGGAAAAAGATAAAAGGATAAATGAGCTCACTCAGGAAAATTCTGATAAGGATGAGGTGATCAGGATGCTACGGAGTCAGCTACGGAGTCAGACCGATCCACTATTGCACATTAATTATACCACATGGGCAATATTGCTCTTGGCAATTGCTATCATAGCTCTGGCCGTAATTATGTCAAAGAGAGCAAAAAAACCGGAAGCCAAGGAAGAAGAGGAGGTTGGTGGATTTGGATATGAATTTGAGGAAGGTGAAGCAGAAACCGGTTTCGAGACAGGCACAGAGGAATTTGAGGATCTGATGGAGATGGATAAATCCAAGAAAAAATAACTAACTTTATTCTGATTTATTAAATTTTGATGCGTCAAGATCCTCTGGAGCTTGAATCTAAGCCCTTCTTATCCTTATCTCCCTTTTTTTACTCCTCAATTTTTCTAACATCTCCTTTAATCGCTCGTCTGTAATCTGTTTTGGCAACCTCCCGGTCTGATATAACTGGATCAGGAGGATTTCAATCTGTCTCGCAAAATCCGGTCTCGCGATCCTTATATTTGCAAGTCTTTCCCTGGCCTCTGGCGTTAGGATCTTTTTTATAATTGTCCTTATCTGAGCCTCTATCTCTGCCTTCCTCAGCTGTTGCTGCACCAACTCCTGCTCCTGAGCGACTCTTTGCTGTTCTATTAACTGTCTTATGCGCTCCTGTCGCAGCCTTTCTAAATCGTCGGGCATTTTCAGCTTATTTGGATTTTCTAGAAATTTCAGTCGCGAGCTTATCGAGATAGGACTGCCCCTTAGGCGTTATCTTTCGCCCATTATCTACCTTCTCCGTAAATCCGATTCTGTCAAATTCCTGCAGAATACTTCTAATTATCTTTCCACCGGCGCGATAGAATTTCTCTGGTTTTACCCCCCTGTTCTTTTTACCACCATAAGCAGTTCTTAATCTTTGTACACCCACGGGACCATTGATATATATCTTCCTAAGAATCGATGCCGATCTGATCCACCACCAGTCATCGTTCTGGGGCATTCTCTCTCTGTGGGCCCCGGTCTTGACAAATTTTGCCCACTCTGGCATCTTGAGTTTCACATTATTCTTTAGGTCATCGGCAACTATTTCAATCATCTTATCCGGTGGTATCTCATATACCGTTGTCATTTTCAATATTCCACTAACTCATCCTCGTCAAAGAATATTGGTATCTCATACTTTGCAGATTCGGTCGAATCGGAGGCGTGAATAACATTTCTATCGATCCTTAAGCCAAAATCACCTCGGATGGTGCCCATCTCTGCTTTGGCTGGATCTGTCGCACCTATAATCCTTCTAACCAGTCTTATCGCCCCTTCGGGATCATCGATACCTATATCCAATACACCAACGACTACTGGTGAGGAGGTAATGTGTTTTATGAGACTTTCATAGAATTCCTTACCCTTATGTACCGCGTATAATTTTTCTGCCCTCTCTCTATCCACCTTTACTACCTTTAATCCAGCGAGCCTGATTCCCCTCCTCTCAAATCTACTGAGGATCTCACCGACCAGGCCCCTGGAAACTGCCCACGGCTTTATAATGATAAGGGTTCTCATTTTTTCTTCTTTTTAGTTTCCTTTTTCTTTTTTGCCTCCTTCTTAGCCTCCTTAGTTGCCTCTTTAGCCATTCCTCTCCTCTTCTTCCTCTTCCTCTCCTCTTCCTTAGCTTCCTTAGCTGCCATACCTGGTCTTGTAGCCTTCTCCGCCCTGTAGGCCTCCGTCCACTTTATCTTTCTGGGTTTCCTCCCGAGTTTAAGGAGATTCTTCTCGCATTTGCTGGAGCAAAAGTAAAATACTCTTCCCTTCTTTGTTACAAAAATTGTCTCCGTTCCCCGTTCTATATCCCTACCACAAAAGCTGCATTCCATCTTACCTACTTAGTTAATGGTCTTGCTTCTCTTTCCGCCTCTCTCAGATCGATTATATCATCTTCTTGAACCGGGGATCGTACATTCCTTCTTATTACCCTGCCCTTGTTTTCCCCTTCCAGGATTTTACACATTACCTGCATTACCTCTCCATAAATACCGGTTCTTCCTATAATCTTAACGACCTGTGCGGCAACCATTCTATCCCTTTATCTCCTTTACCTTTTCCACTACCTCGGCAATAAGTTCCTTTGCCTTTCCCTCCTCAACGATGCAACCAGCAGCCGAAGAGACGTGAATCCCAGCAGCTTCGCCTATTTCTGCCTTGGGTATAAACAGGTAGGGTGTATTCTTCTCCTCACATATCATAGGGAGATGCATGACGATCTCGGGTGGGTCCACATCATTTCCGATAAGAACCAGTTTTGCGATACCTCTTTCAATCGCCTTTGTGACCTCATTAACACCCTTTTTAATCTTTCCCGTGTCTCTGGCGATCTCAAGAGCCTCTAAGGCCATATCGGCAACTTCCTTAGGTACTTCAAATTTCACATAACTCATTTTAATACCTCCAAATCCATAACAGATGAATTTTCATCGGCTCGATTTAAGATTTAAGATTTAAGACTAATAAATAAATTCTGAGCATCACCATTTTTATACCTCAATTTCTATGTCTAATACTATACCTCCACCTCTATCACCTCCGTATAATGATGGTAAATCATAAAATGCAGCAGTAAACCAAAATAGTGATAGACATCCTAAGAATTGATTCCCGGCGTTGTCTCAATTCATTCTTTGAATTATCACCTTGTTCATATTCATCGTTCGAAATGGCAAAACACAGCAAACCCAGGGCGGGTTCACTGGCATATGCACCGAGAAAAAGGGCAAAGAGAGAAACCCCCAGGATACACTCCTGGGTTGATTCCGGAGAGGTAAGCCTGCTGGGATTCGCTGGCTATAAGGCCGGGATGACAAATGTACTGGCGATAGATAATAGAAAGAACTCTCCAACATCTGGAATGGAGGTCTTTATCCCGGTAACGGTAATTGAAACCCCTCCGATGGTGGTTGCAGCCGTAAGATCGTATAAAGATGGCTACCTTGGTAAAGAAGTAGTTGCTGAGGCCTGGGCCAAGGAGCTCAGTGACGATCTGAAAAAAAGGTTGACAGTACCAAAAAATAGGAATCCCGATAAGAGATTAAAGGAAATGGAGAAAAATTTAGAAGAAATTTCGGATATAAGAGTAATTATGCATACACAACCAAGGCTTACCGGAATGCCAAAGAAGATACCTGACCTGATGGAGATCGCAATCGGTGGAAATTTAGATGAAAAATTTGAGTTTGCCAGGAATCTCCTTGGGAAGGAGGTGAGTGTGGATGATGTATTTGATGAAAACAGATTCGTTGATGTTACGGCGGTAACAAAGGGGAAGGGTTTTCAGGGAGTGGTTAAGAGATTTGGGGTAAAAATTCAGCCGAGGAAGGCGGGAAAGGGCAGAAGACACATCGGAACGGGAGGTGCATGGAAACCTGCCAGGAAGCTTTGGAGAGAACCATTGCCCGGTCAGCTGGGGTATCATACCCGTACCGAATATAACAAGGTAATTTTACAAATCGGAAAAGATGGCTCTAAGGTAACACCCAGAGGGGGTTTCCTGCACTATGGTCCGGTAAGTGGAGATTATATCATCCTGAGTGGCTCCGTTCCCGGACCGGCCAAAAGGCTGATACGGTTAACCTACCCAAGACGCCCTCCGGGGGAGGTAAACTTTGAGATAACCCACATAAACCTCGCATCGAAACAAGGCGCTTAAGATGGTAAATGTGTATTCGTTAAGGGATTACAATCCCTTTACCCTTGGGTGTGGCATTCACTGCGTTCAGCCACACATTTAAGATGGAATTAAGATGGTAAATGTGTATTCGTTAAGGGATTA
>Ga0190363_1000406_pt1 | contig 25157 bp, 22 predicted proteins | sample 48721867_MG_FD_161272 | JGI IMG/M metagenome (GOLD analysis project Ga0190363, IMG submission 161272) | Hydrothermal vent microbial mat bacterial communities from Southern Trench, Guaymas Basin, Mexico - 4872-18-6-7_MG | ecosystem: Environmental > Aquatic > Marine > Hydrothermal vents >... | reverse complement strand
TAGGCTTTAATATGATAATATCCTCGCATATTTTCAGACCTTTGAAGTCGCTGTATGATAGTATATACGCTCTAGATGCTGGGCAGCTTATTGACGTGGATGAATATATACATAAGACGCAGCTTTATGGGGAGTGATTTGACTTCCTCCCTGCCCTAAAGCGCGAGGCTTTCTCAGCGGTAACTTATTAATATAGTAAGCCGTTTCTCCCTACTGCTTCGTTTTGTATGGATACGTATCATTATGTATCGGCGGTGGGGAGTTCCACCTCAGCCACCTGGACTTCATAATCCGGGTGGCCTCACTGGTGGCAGTCGAGCCCAACGGCACGGGGCTCCCATCTAGGCAGGGATCCTCCAGGGCTCGGAGCAATCCTCCCATTGCCCTAGAGGATGCTTCGGCGTGAGCAGCCTCTCCATGACACGTCCACGCAATGATACACAATGAAACTTACAAAGTTTCTGCCCCTATAATAAAGCTTATGAACCTTCCCTTTATTACTACTTTACTGATGCTTTGGGATGTTTTGTGGGCCCGTGGTCTAGCCTGGTTATGACGTCGCCCTTACGAGGCGAAGGTCCCCGGTTCGAATCCGGGCGGGCCCACCAAAAAGGTAGCCCCGTGGTGTAGCGGCCTAGCATGCGGGGCTCTGGACCCCGCGACCCCGGTTCGAATCCGGGCGGGGCTACCACCTTTGACCTAATCCTCCTTATTTTATGCTCGTTTATCTAATAATTAACAAGGTTCTTACGCACATTCTTGAATTCATATTAGATGATAATCGAAATATATATAACGTGAAACTGATTAAACCTTATCTTAGTGAACCCTTGGAGGGAGCGAAAATGCTGAAAACAGGAATCATAGGGTACGGTGGATACGTTCCCATGTACAGAATTAAGAACGAGGAAATTGGAAGGGTTTGGGGAAGAGGGGAAGGATTTCCAATAGTTGAGAAGTCCGTCCCCGGGCTTGACGAGGACTCCACAACAATAGCTATCGAAGCTGCAATTAACGCCCTTAAAAGGGCAAAGATAGATCCTAAGGAGATTAGTGCTCTATTTTTTGGAAGCGAATCAAAAGTATATGCTGTTAAGCCCACAGCTACTATAATTGCTGAGACTATTGGGGCAACTCCAGAGATAAACACTGCAGACTTTGAGTTCGCATGTAAGGCTGGTACTGAGGCTATGAGGGCTGCTCTGAACTACGTAGAGGCAGGAGAAGCTAAATATACTATGGCCATAGGGGCTGACACTGCACAAGGTGCACCAGGAGATGAGCTCGACTACACCGCTGCAGCAGGGGGTGCAGCTTATATATTTGGTGCGGAGAATAAAATAGCGTCAATAGAGGGTTGGTTTTCATTTGTGACAGACACTCCTGACTTCTGGAGGAGGGAGGGACAAAGGTATCCTAGGCATGGGTATAGGTTCACTGGAGAGCCTGCATACTTTAAGCACATTGTCTACGCTGGAATAGAGCTCATGTCAAGGCTTGGACTTAAGCCCTCTGACATAGATTATGTAGTGCTTCACCAACCTAACACTAAGTTTCCCATAAATGCTGCTAAACAGATGGGATTCCCCAAAGAAAAAGTTCTTCCTGGCCTTTTAACAACGTATATAGGAAATACTTACTCAGGAGCTGTGCCCTTAGGACTTGCCAGAGTATTAGACGTCGCAAAGCCTGGAGAGAGAATACTCTGCGTTTCATTTGGTAGTGGTGCAGGAAGTGATGCGTTCACGCTGATAGTTGAGGATAGGATAGAGGATGTTAGAGATATTGCTCCTAAAATTGATGATTACATAAACAGAAAGAAGTACATTGATTATGCGCTTTATCTCAGGTATAGAAGGCTCATAGACAGGGGTTGGATGGAATGAGGGACGTGGCAGTCGTTGGAGTTGGGCAGATAAAGGTTAGTGAGCACTGGGAAAGGCCACTCAGGGAAATGGCTGTAGATGCTGCTATGAGAGCTGTGATAGACGCTAACAACATAGAGCTTAAGGATATAGACATGCTAGTCGTTGGAAACATGCTTGGTGAGATCACTGACACACAAGCACACCTAGGAGCTCTTATTGCGGATTACCTTGGCATAGATGGCATTGAGGCATATAGGGTAGAGGCAGCATGTGGCTCAGGAGCAGCTGCTTTTAGGGCAGCTTATATGGCTGTTGCTGGAGGGTTTGCGGATATAGCCCTTGTAATTGGTGTAGAGCAGCAGACGAACGTGTTCTTTTCCGATATAACTTTAGGGCTTGCAATGGCAGCAGATGCCGAGTATGAGATTCTTCATGGAGCTTCCTTCTTGGCACTTAACGCTCTTCTTAAGAAGCTTTACTTGGACAAGTATAGTGATGTGAGTGAGGAAGACCTCGCCATGTTTCCAGTAATAGCACATGAAAACGCTGTGCACAACATATATGCAATGTACAGGTACAAAATTAACGTGAGCAAGGTAATAAATTCGCCTTACGTGGCGTATCCTATTAGGCTCTTTGAGACAGCTCCCATAAGTGACGGCGCCGCTGCAGTCATATTGGCTCCCTTGGAGGACGCTAAAAAGTATACAGACACGCCAGTTATTGTGAAGGCATCAGAGGTGTCCACTGACAGGATATATTTAGCGAGTAGAGATGATATATTACTTCCCAAGGCAATAAGGATTTCCACTGAGAAGGCCCTCAGAAGAGCAAGAGTGGAAAGAAAGGACATAGATTTCTTTGAGCTTCATGATGCTTATAGCATAATGGCCGCTTTATCTCTTGAAGCATCGGGATTTGCAGAGCCTGGAAGCGCTCCAAAGATGGCTACTGAGGGCGCTTATCACATAGGTGGAGACCTTCCCATACTAACCATGGGAGGGCTAAAGGCACGTGGGCATCCTGTGGGAGCTACGGGTGTATATCAGATCGTTGAAAGTGTGATCCAGCTTAGAGGAGATGCTGGAAAGAGCCAGGTGGATGGTGCTGAGGTAGGTATGGCCCAAAACGTGGGTGGTGTTGCTACTACTGTTATAACGACAATCCTTGCAAGGGGTGATTGAGTTGCCTATAATTCCCGAAATAGCCAGAACTTGGAGGATAAGATATCAAAGGTATCGTCTTGAGGGTACGAGATGTAAAAAGTGTGGAAAAATACACTATCCTCCAAGGCTTGTGTGCAATAACTGTCATAGTACTGATCTAGAACCATATAGGCTCTCAGGAGAGGGAGAGGTTGTAAGCTATACTATAGTGAACAGGGGATCAACGGGATTTAATATATACACCCCATATGTCTATGCAGTAGTGAGGCTTAAGGAAGGAGTTCTTGTAGAGGGACAGATGACTGATGTATCTCCAAGTGACATCAGAATAGGGATGCCTGTTGAGGTTGTTGTCAGAAAACTGCTAGAATATGGAAAAGATGGGCTTATAATTTATGGATATAAATTTAGACCAAAGATTAAGTGACATTTGGTGAGAGTTATGAATGAAGAGGAACTTGCTAGAAAAATCGCTGGAGAAATAATAATGTCTAAGGATCCTGGGAGAACTATGAGAAAGTGGAGGGAGGCATTTAACATAACAATATCAGAAGTAGCGTCCAGAATGGGAATATCACCTTCCGTGATAAGCGACTATGAGTCCGGAAAGACGAAGTCTCCAGGGGCACAGTTTATAAGAAGATACGTGAGTGCCCTAATAGCTATAGATAAGGAGAGGGGTGGAGAAAAGCTGCGTGTATATACCATACTTGAACAGAACGACGCCATAATAGACATGTATGACTATAATATACCTATAAAGGCCAAGGAAGTCGTGGATGTCCTTGAGGCAACTGTTCATGCATATGAAGAAGGCTTAGATAGGACAATATTCGGATATACGTTTTTAGACAGCATAAAGGCAATTTTGAGCTTTACAGCGCTTGACTATCTAAGAGTCTATGGACTAAGTACCGATAGAGCCCTGATATTCTCTGGAGTCAAATATGGAAGATCGCCAATGATCGCTATTAGAGCGCATCCTATTAAGCCTGCGATGGTAATATATCACCAGCCCGAAAAGGTTGACGAGCTTGCAGTGATGCTTGCATACAAGGAAAAGATACCACTAGTTGCCACGTATCTAAGTGCAAAAGAGGTAATAAGTAGATTAAGAAGGCTTGAAAAGAAGGACTAAGTTCGGTAGGCTTTTTGTTATAGCCCTGCGTTACCCTTAATTTTTGAGCTACACAGCATTTCAGTCCACACGTTAATATGTGCCTAGGAGCTAGTTTTCTCAGAAAAGACTATAACTTAATTCGTGAAATTTAGCTTATAGGTGATCACGCTATGTCAAAAAAGGCCGTGATCATTGTGGATATGATTCATGACTTTGTATACGGAAAATTTGGCTCAAAGCAAGCTCAGAGCATAGTTCCTAAAATCAAGGAGCTTTTAAAAAGAGCTAGAGAGAGTGGAGCATTAATAGTGTACACAAGGGACGTCCATGAGAGGAATGATCCTGAATTAGCAATTTGGGGGGAACACGCGATGAAAGGGACTAAAGGATGCGAGATTATAGATGAATTATCTCCGGAGGAAGGAGATATCATCGTAGAAAAGAGAACTTATGACTCATTTTATAACACCAAGTTAGAGCGCATTCTAAGGGAAAGGGATGTTAAAGACGTGTACATTGTAGGTGTAGCAACGGACATCTGTGTTCTTCACACGGCCTTTGGGGCCTTTGCTAGAGGCTTCAATGTTCACATAGTCGAGGACTGCGTTGCAAGCATTAGCGAGGAGGGACATAAGTGGGCAATAGAGTACATGAGTAAGATTTACGGAGCAAAGATCATTAGGTCGGAGGAGTTGTTCCAATGAGAGGAAGATTTAATTCTGCAAACTATAAGGAGATAAAAAACGGGCTGACGACGGACATTTACTTTGTAAGAACGGTGGAGATACTGAAGAGGGAAGGTGTAAATCCAAGAGTCCTTGCAGAGTTCACAATGCATAGGCCTCCAAGAAAGTGGCCATGGGTTGTCTTTGTAGGGCTTGATGAGGTTCTAGAGCTGCTAGAGGGAGTTCCTGTAGATCTATATTCCATACCTGAGGGCACAGTCTTACCTTATAAGGACTCACGTGGGATAAAAGTTCCAGTTATGTACATTGAGGGACCTTACGCAGACTTCGCAGTTTACGAGACCCCTATTCTTGGCTTCATATCTCAGGCTACAGGAATTGCTACAAAAGCGGCAAGGATAAAGAAAATTGCTGGGAATAAGCTTGTGTTGTCATTTGGTATTAGGAGAATGCATCCTGCAATAGCTCCAATGATAGATAGAGCAAGCTACATAGGAGGATGTGATGCTGTATCGAGTGTTCTTGGTGCTAAGCTTTTGGGACTTAAGCCAACTGGGACAATGCCTCATGCTCTAATCTTAGCACTTGGGTCGCCGGAAAGGGCTTGGCTGGCATTTGATAAGCACATGCCTGAGGACGTGCCAAGAATAGCGCTTGTTGACACGATATCTGACGAGAAAAGAGAGGCTCTAAGGGCTGCTGAGCTACTAGGCGAGAAGCTGTATGGAGTGCGCTTAGATACACCGTCCTCTAGAAGGGGCAACATGAGGGATATAGTGCTTGAAGTTCGCTGGGAGCTTGACTTAATGGGATACAGACATGTCAAGATTGTGGTTTCTGGAGGATTGGATGAGGAAAGTGTTGCAGAGTTAAGGGACGTTGCTGATGCATTTGGAGTTGGTAGCAGCATATCCAACGCTCCGGCAGTTGATTTTGCAATGGACATTGTAGAGGTAGAGGGGAAGCCCATAGCTAAGAGGGGGAAGCTTGCTGGTGGAAAGGTCGTCATGAGATGCAGATCCTGTATGCGGTACTTTGTCTATCCAAGAAGTGATGTAAAGGATGTGTGTCCAGTGTGTGGCGGAGAGCTTGAGAGTCTTCTCAAAAAGTACATTGAGAACGGAAAAATAATCAGAGAGCCTGAGGATCCTAAGGACATAAGAAAAAGGGTCTTAGAGCAAATAAAAAGGATAAGCCTAGAATCTTATCCATAACACTATTTTTCACTCTTTAAAACAGATTTCTTTAGTCTCTCCGCTCTTTCTTTTGCAGTATATCCAGTAACAACGTCTAAAAATCTGTTATATCTTCTCAGGGTTTCAAGGGCTTCTTCTTTACTGTAGGTCTCCTTGGGCGTAGTGCTCACGACTAGTGTTCTCTTGTCCTTAAGGTATATCTCAATCTTAGCAAGACTCCCAAATGAAGTATAATACTTCCCGTTCCTCTCCTCTACATGCCCAAAAAAGTCCTCTATTATCTTTCTCAGTTTATCACCCTCTATGTGCTTATAGTGCCCTCTCTTTATGGGATACTCTCTAACCATTAGGTACCACCATCAGTATCCAGTATGCGATGCTTTATGGGAGTCATTCTAAGCCATGATATTTCTGGGACATATATCTTTCTGATGTCATCAAGGCCTAATATCAAGGCAACAAGCCTTTCAAGGCCAAGGCCCCATGCCAGAACCCTACCCTTTATGCCTAGAGGCTCTGTGACTTCTGGTCTGAATATTCCAGCACCACCTAGTTCAAGCCACTTTCCCTTATACTTAACAAATATCTCAAGGCTTGGCTCCGTATACGGGAAGTATGAGGGTCTTATTCTTACGTCCTTAAATCCAAGTCTACGATAAAACTCCCTAAGGACGCCAATAAGCATCCTAAGGTTGGCATCTTCCTCGACAATTATTCCGTCAACTTGCGTGAACTCCGAGAGGTGTGTTGCGTCAATAGCCTCTCTTCTGAACACCCTCCCTATTATGAAGGCTCTTAATGGAAGATCATCGGAGTGCTCCGCTAGATATCTTATAGTTATAGCAGTTGTATGACTCCTTAAGAGAGCTTTTTCTGCAATCTTAGGATCCCATGAGTACCTCCAACCAATAGACCCCGTACTTCCACCATTCTCATGAACTTCCTTTATTATAGATGCTAATCTCTGATCCACTTCTATCCTCGCTGGTTCAGAGAGGTAATACGTATCTTGAAGGTCCCTTGCAGGATGATCTTGGGGTACAAAAAGGACGTCCATGTTCCAGAATGCAGACGTGACAAAGTCACCTCTAATTTCTCTGAACCCCATCTCTAAGAATATCCTTCTAATTCTCCTTATTATGTACGTCATTGGATGAATGCGACCTGCATAGATCATTCCCACGTACCCTTCCAGACTATACCTTCTGAACTTGACTCTTCTCCATGATCCTGTTCTTAACATGTCTAATGTTAGCGCTCCAACTTCTGTCTCTGCAGATCTTACAACTTCTTTTCCAAGATCTTTAATTTCAACGATAATTCTTGGTTTAATTAAAATCTTAATTACATTCTTTCTAGAGCTTAGATCCTTGAGAACTTTAGGGTCAATGTCCTCAACAGGAAGCTCTCCGAGCTCATTAATCTTTAAGAGCGTTTTTTCATCCGCTCCAAGGGTGTCTACTGAGCTTCTGCCTAAGTCAGTTATTTCCATGATTCTTCTTCCATTAACTTCCTTTATCCTAGCCCAGCCTTTCCTAATGGCCCAACCAATAGCTGGTGAAATAAGCTCTTTATCCATGCCTGTTAACTCCTCGAGCTTCTCTATTGGGATCTCTCCGTGCTCATATAATGCTTTGAGGATCCTTCTCTCTGGAAGACCCTCCTTTGAATACCTAATACCTTCCTTGTCAAGCGTTACGTACTTCTTTTCATGTCTTATTACGTTAACGAGGCCCTTTGTCTCAAGTTTTGCAACTATAGCAGCAGCTTCGCTCTTATCTTTAAGGTTTGCATCCTTTACAATATCATCAAGGCTACACTTTTCAAGCCTTTCAAGGACTCTCAAAACGTCAAGCTCTTTAGGACTTACAGATGGAAGTTCAGTCATATCTTACTACCTCTCTTATAATTTTATCATCAATTGCAGACATTTTTTCCTGTATATCATTAAGAAGCTCTTCTAATCTTTCCGCTGCCTCTTTCTTACAATAACCACAAAGCCTTTCTCCTTTTAGACACTCTTCCCTAATCTTAAGAAGTTCCGCATCGTCGCTGATTAGATGATAAGCATAAAGTTCATAGACTGGGCATATGTCTGGATTTCCTCCGTACTTCCTCTGTTCCTCAGCCGTAACCCTTCCTCCCGTAACTGCCCTAAGTATCTTTTTCTTCGCCTCTTCAATGTCATCTGTTAGGAATATCGCTGTCTCAGGCTTTGAACTTGACATCTTCGCTCCTGTAAGGCCTCTCATAAGCCTGTGGTATGTTGCTGAAGGCTTAAAAAGTGCATAATCATTCATTGGTCTTTCTATACTCGTAATAATCCTCTCTATCACATATTCATCTTCGCCTGCCGCTCCATAGATCTTAATAACTCCATATGGAATGTTCACGTCCAGGTCATTATACCCATGATCTCTAAGTGCTCTCTCTGTCTTCTCTAAAAGATCCCTTTTATTCCTATCGCTTAGCGTTATCATGATTCCCTCCTTAAACAGCCTAACATTAAGCACTCTAGACCTGTTTACTAAATCCCTAGAGAGCCTTATATGGGGGTCCTGATCAACCCCTACTGGAACTATTGTCGGCCTTGGCGTGTATCTTTTCCACTGTACGTGGAGTATATCCCCTGCTTGTATAAGAGGCACCATAACATGCCCAACGCTCGTTGACTCAGAAAAACCATATATTGATGACATCTCTCCTATTTTTACCTTTGTAGCAAAGTATATTGCCATATCCAATATATCTTTCCTCTTTGATTGAAAATAGAACTCAGTTTTTTCTGGATTTAGCCCAAGAGCTATGGCTGCTCTCACGTACTCGTTGACTCCTATCTCATACCCCTTATTAAGGGACATTCCTCTTGCAGCAAGGGCCTCTAAGTCAGCTATTGTTATTATCGCATCAGCTCCTAAGGACTGATAATATGCTATCTGCTCAAACGTCATCTTATGACCAAAATGGACGCTACCAGATGGTGAGAATCCTGTTAAAACCACGAACTCCTCTCCTCTTCTTATAGCCCCTAATACAACTTCGAATCCCCTGTGACCAAAAATTATCCCTCGTGTGAAGAACCTGTGAGGCCTTGGTAGCATGTCAACAAGGTCTGACATTGGAGAGATCCCAAACTCCTTTATAAGCCTTTCATAGTTTTCATAAACACTTGATCCCCATGGGTCTATTCTCTCTGGCACTAGTCCCACCTCTTTACGGTTTAATGTACTCTAAGGCTATGTATTGAACTGTAAGGTTCTCAAGAACCACCGCTAGCAAGAACTTCTTATTCACACTTTGAGAGAGCCTAACCATGCTGCTCACAATATGGGGCCTTAACTTATCTTCTGGCGTAGTCACAGTCACTAGGTAGTTCGAATGTGCCTCATTTGGATTATCTTTATAGACTCTAAAGTGAGCACCATATTTAAATCCAGATTTTACGACATGCCCTCTACTTCTTAAGTCCTTATAGACTATGTACTTTGCTTTAACGCTTTTATCGTACTTATAAAGTTTCTCAATAAGATCCTCCTCATGCTTAAGTCTCTTAAGGACCAAATATCCTTTCTCTCTCAGGAACTCAGTCTCGAGGGGGGAGAGCATTAGCATTCCAAATAGTTTTTTGCCAAAGAACGTCTCATTAAGTTTTTCGGAAGAACTATCTGCTATGGCTCTGTCTCCGATAAATACTCCACTGGCCTTCTCCTCTGGAACTTTTGAAAGTCCTCCAATAGGGTCTACTTTCTTCACATCGTAGTATAGAATGTCACCCTCTTCATCAACTATTCCAATCATGAGCCTCTTCTTGCTATAAAGAGCTCCTTCTAAAATCCTAAGAAGATCATTAACGCTTATCTCTTCATAGTCATAGTAAAGCTTCACTCTTATTTTTGGAATGCTATTTTCAGGCTTCTCCGGTTTTTTCCATAGTGAAATATCGTACGGATCTGGGCCTATATGTCCTTTGTATGATCTCCTTCCGATTAAGTCCATTAAGGCAAGAACTTTCTTAAACGTTCCTGGGTTTCTCGATGTTTGTTCCCATATAGAATCTAAAACATGATCACTAAGCTTTATTCTGCCCATGAGGTGTAATGCTATTGCCTCCTCTGGAGACACAACAAGTCTATCTTTTTCAATTCTTCCAAGTCCTGTAGTACTCCATATCTTCTTATAGCGTTTCCCACTGATTACCACCTTGCTATTCACTAGGGATATCTGCACCATTCTTGGCACCCTCTAATGTTCCCATGCCCACGTGCAAATATTCTTAGAGGTAGATATTATATTTAGGTTAGCGTTACTACTTTAAGGAGTTTTGTGCCTCATAATACGCTGAGATAGGGAACTTCATATATCACTATGCGTGTTAACTGTATGTCTGAGAGTGAGTGGTGAGAGTCATTCAAGATCACTTGATCATATGGCCCTCAGCAGCATCAGTACGAGATTAAACGCTTAAGATAAAATTATAGTACAACGAGTTTGAGGTGATGATTATATGAGTAAAGGTAAGAAAAGACCTGAAATAGAACTAAGAAGTGAGGGCGCTAAGGAAGGCACTGAGGAAGTAATAAGAGTTCCACTTCCTGACAGAAATAATAATGAGATGTTTGCTATAGCAAGTGAAATGCTAGGAGGCAATCATCTTAGAGTAATCTGTGAGGACAAAAAGGAGAGATTAGCTAGGATTCCAGGAAGAATGCTCAGGAGAGTCTGGATAAAGACGGGAGATCTTTTAATAATCAAACCGTGGGAGTTTCAGGATGACAGGGCAGATGTTGTCTTTAGATATACAAAGGTGCAGGCATGTAACCTAAAGAAAAAGGGTTTGCTCCCAGAGGTGTTAGAATTACAGCTAGAGTGTTAATGGTGAGAGCGTCACATGAGTGTAGAGTTTAATGAAGAGGAAAACTTAGAGGATGAGATCTTTGAGGTAGATGAGGAACTTTTAAGGCAGATACTGCCTAAAAGGTTTCGAAAGGAGAAGACTATAGAAGACAGGGAGATAGAAAATTGGGTTTTTGATAGGCCCACTCTTATAGCCCTTGCAAAGCTCATAAATAAAGGGTATCTCTCTGAATTAGTATCCACAATTTCTATGGGTAAGGAGGCTAATGTGTTTCGAGGTAAGGACTCTGCTGGTTTTCCTGTAGCTGTTAAGATCTATAAAAAAGACACAACTCTTTTCAAAGACATGATGCCATATCTAGACGGCGATCCTAGATTTAAGAGGATAAAGAGAAAAAGATCCCATATAATATATACGTGGTGTCAAAAGGAGTTTAAGAACCTTCAGGAGTTTTATGAGATAGGTGTGCCTGTTCCTAAGCCCTTTGCTTATAGGGACAACGTTTTAGTTATGGAGTTCATAGGGATTAATGATATCCCTGCTCCTAGGCTTAAGGACACTGTACTTGAAGATCCAAGAGAAATGCTCAATTCAATAATAGAGGACATAAGAAAACTTTACGAAAACGGGTTTGTTCACGCTGACATGAGCGAGTATAATATATTAGTAAAGGATGAAAGCGAGTATTATATAATAGATGTAGGACAAGGAGTTCCTCTAGCACATCCTATGGCATATCGCTGGGTGGTTAGAGATGTCGTGAACATCGTAAATTACTTTAACAGGAGGTACAAACTTGGCCTTGACCCAAAAAAGTACGTATTAGAGGTCATTGGAGAGGAGATCTTAGCAGATTATCTTATGCTCTAGCAAAGCGTTGTTGAAAAAGGCTTTGCCCTTTATGTTGAAGAAAATACCAAACGTGAACTTTAATAATCTTCCAAATTGTAATATACTAAGCCACTACTAGTGTATATAGGTTAAATTAGTTGTCAGGTAATCTTGCCTGCAGACAAATTGGTGACCAGAGATGTTCTTTCTTAAAGTTCCTGTTGAAAGAGTTCCCATACTAATTGGAAAGGAAGGAAGGGTCAAAAAATATCTTGAGGAAATAGCGGGGATTAAAATATATGTGAACTCAAGAACGGGAGACGTTACAATAGATCCGCAGGACCACCCATACGAAGCTCTTAAAGTCAGAAACGTCGTCATGGCAATAGGCTATGGGTTTTCTCCAGAAAATGCCATGAAGCTTCTTAACGATAACTACATCATGGAGGTTATTGATGTTAAGGACTTTACGAGAAAAAAGAGCAGAATGATAGAGTTAATGGGTAGAGTTATAGGAACTCGTGGAAGGGCTAGAAAGGAGCTTGAGGAGCTTACTGACACTAATATAAGCGTTTATGAGCACTACATAGCGATAATTGGCGAATATGAAAACGTGGACATTGCAAGAAGAGCCATAGAAATGTTGCTCAAGGGATCAATGCATCAGACAGTGTACAGGTTTATAAGGGAGGAAAGGAGAAGAAGAATGTATAGGGATGTTGGGATCTATGCATACTATGAGATGATAAATAAAGGCCCTTAGGTAGGGGGTTAGACTATTAGTATGGGTTTGGGTAGATTATAGAGAAGAAAGATCTGATGTGCCAAGATATCTAAAGCTTTTAGGAGCGTATGTAATAGTTGACAATCTTCCTGTGGGAGATTATGCTCTTAGTAAGGATGTTATTGTTGAGAGAAAGACTGCAGGGGATCTTGTGTCCTCTATAATTGAAGGTAGACTTTTTGAGCAGCTAGAGAGACTTAAAGGTGTTAAAAGGGCATATCTTATTGTGGAGGGAGACTATAGAGATATTCTATCTATGAGAAAGTTCTCAGATAACGCATTTTGGTCTTCCATAATAAAGGCCACTGAGCAAGGAATTTTTACAGTGTTCACGCAGGGACCTGAGGACACAGCTCGCTTTATTTATAACCTCGGAAGGCGCGTGCAAACCCAAGGTCAAGAGATACTGCTAGGTAGGCCAGGAACCTCAAAGAAGTCAAAGGATGATTACCTACTAGCACTTGAAGTCCTTACATCCCTTCCTTACATTGGTCAAAAGAGAGCAGTTGAGATATTGAGAATCTTCGGAAGTCTTAGAAGATTCTTTTCAGCAAATCAGGTAGAGCTCGAGACTATATTTGGCGAAGATATTGGAAAGAGATTATATGAGATTATAAACAAAAATTTTAAGGAAAAGCAAAAAAAGAAGGGACCTAGTCTTCTTGATTTTGACTAAATAGCTAGAATACTGCTAAAACTATTCAAGGATAATTATATTAGGACTTGCTCACATACCTATTTTGGGTGATGATTAGGAGGTGATCTGAGCCGGGTGCAATGATGACGTTTCAGCATGCTGAGGGACATGCGGCGGATCAGATATCCACCATTTCACTTTATACTTCATTCTACGTAGTTAGGGATGCTATGATTGCTAACATACATTGCTCCACAAGGAATATTTAGAGGCATCCATTAAATTAAAGAGCTATTTAGCCTAGAGAGGAAACTTGTATCATGATGGTATTCCTGAGCTGTTGTTATATAGACATATAGCCCGTACTCATGCATTGAAGATAAAGGAGGAAAGGATAAAGGATGACGCCGGACGAGAACCCATTTGACAAGTTCCTTCAATCAAAAAAGAGTAAGATATTCAAGAATAAGGACACACTTCTTCACACGTATACTCCAGAGAGACTTCCCCACAGAGATGAGCAAATAAATACATTAGTAGACATACTTGGTGTCGCCCTTGAAGGACATGCTCCAAAGAATATAATGGTATATGGAATGACAGGGAGCGGAAAGACTGTTACCGTAAAGTACATACTTAAGAAGCTTGAGGAGAAAGCATCAGAAATTGGGGCTCTAGTTCGAGGGATCTACGTAAACTGTGAGGTGGTAGATACCTCTTACAGGGTTCTTCAGACAATAGCAAATAATTTAATAAGTGAATGGGAGGAGAGGATCCCTCCTACGGGACTTCCTACCGATGAAGTCTATACGAAGCTCATAGAGATCTTGGAAAAATACGGGGGGATAGTGGTAGTAGCTCTCGATGAGATAGACAGGCTGGTTAAGAAAAGCGGCGATAGTGTCATATATATGTTAACGCGCATAAACGAGAGCCTTAAGCACTCTAAGCTTTCATTAATAGGAATTGCTAACGATATAAATTTCATAGATCTCTTAGATGTAAGAGTTCGTAGCAGCCTTGTTCACGAAAAGGTTTTGTTTCCTCCCTATAATGCAAGACAGCTTGAGGATATATTAAGAGATAGAGCTAAAATAGCGTTTTATGAGGGGGTTCTGGAGCCCTCGGTTATTCCATTTTGTGCAGCTGCCTCTGCTAGAGAATATGGAGATGCAAGAGTTGCTTTAGACCTTCTGAGAACGGCAGGGGAGATCGCTGAGAGAAACGGAGAGAGCAAAGTTAGAGAGGGTCATGTAAGACTTGCCATAAAGAGACTTGAGATGGACACCGTGATAGAGGCTATAAAGACCTTACCCACTCATGGAAAGGCCGTGCTTTATGCCCTTTATAAGAAGACTCTGAGCGAGATGAGAAAAGGAAAAAGGTTCTCAGAGATAGAGACAACAACAGGAGAGTTGTATCAGGAGTACTTAAATGTATGCTATTTTTTGGGAATATCTCCTGTAACTCAGAGAAGGTTTACGGATTTCGTATCATACTTAGACGAAATAGGTCTTCTAAATGCAAGAATAGCGTCAAGGGGCAGGTATGGGAGGACAAAGATTATTAAGCTTGCTTCTGACATAAGTTACGTTGAGGAGGGACTAAAGAGCGATCCTGAGTTCGGCAGCCTATTTATGAGGAGACCAGTGCAAACATCCCTTGAGAAGTATTTTTCATCAATTTAATTTTAGCCCATGAGATATCTTCTTCTTTCTATCCACATCAGTACTTTTCTATAGATCTTTATTACGCCCTCTATTATCAGTGGAGAGAGAAATATTACGCCGTATAGGAGTCCAGCCATGATCTTACATGAAGTTGGGATCTTAGTTACATACTTTGAGCCTATAAAGTATAATTTTAGAATTCCTAAATATGGGATCTCAAGCCCGACTTTAGCTATAATCCACTCAGGTTTTATTGGCATGTGATATGATATGCTTGACTCCTGATCCGTAAAGGGATTATTATCCCCCTTAGTGATGAACCCGCTATATGGTGCCCTCCAGATGCCACTTGAATCTATGATCAGATCTCCTTTGTTCACCCATCTTATCGCTCTGTGAACTATTAAAACTGAGCTGTTATACCTGCGATATACTATGACATCTCCATAGTTTCCAAAGGTCTTGTATCCAGTTTTTCTTCCCTCTTCCCAAGTTATTATGTCTTTTGGCCCACTAATGGACTTTAGCACAACAATGTCCCCCGGCTCTAGGGTTCCTATATAAAGCGGATCGTTATCGGCATGCATCATGCTTGTTGACTCGACTACTGCAAGAGGCTGTGGCCATACGCCAGAGTAGGCGTAAACGGTTCCTATTAGTACTAAAAATATAAGTAAAGCATCTATTCCAGGATTCCTAAGTAATCTTTTTATAATCTTCTTTGTGCTCATTACAAGGCCTCCTTAAATGCTTTACTAGGTTTTATAACGTTACACATCGTGCCTCGTAACGATTTCATCTATGTACAAAACATAGTCAGATAAGTGGCAGTACTTTCAATGGGTATTTATTACCTTTATTAATGAAGTGTTCAGTCTAAAATTTAAAGCAACAGGACCATTTATAGTTTGAGTAAACGTTTCCTCTATAAGTGTTGATGTTTTAAACGTAATAGGAAAAATATTAAGAAAGTATTGCATAACTTAAGGACGGAGAGACGATTAAGCCTGAGACAGCAGGTAAACGAGATTTTGCTAGGGGGCATTTTACGTGTATGCACTCACCAGTAGCTTGGTCTCAAAGAAGATTAGAAAGGAAATTGCACAGAAATTTGCAGCTATAGGATTTGCTATAAGTAAGAGTGGACTTCAAAAACTTCTAGAGCTGAATGTAGTAGAAAGAGAGCTTGATAAGTTTATAGATAAGCTTTCAAAGGGATACTTTCCAAGAAAGGAAAGAGTCCTCTATCGGGAAGATATTGAGGTGCTGTTCAATGGTAAGTCCATAAAGAAAGAGCCCATTCATGATATAGAGCCTAAAATAAAACCAGCACTAGACTTATTGAAGGAGAAAATTCACCATCATGAAGGAATATCAGAGAATAAAGAAATTGTAGAGCAACACTCTAAAATAGAGGCTCTAGAGGCTGAAAAGGAAGAAATACCAAAAGCTGATACTTTTAAGGAGGATACCATCTTACAAGAAGCTTTTAAAGAGACTATGGCAGAAAGTGGCATTCCTGTAGGTATTCGCATTAAGAGGACACAAGGTGGTGTAGCAATAGAGGTTCCTGAAGAGCCCTCTCCAAGTGTGGAAAGCACGGGGATATTATTGAGTAGATTATCATCGCTTAGTAAACTCCACGAATTAGTGAAAGAAGAGTCCTTTGGAATAGAAAATCAAAGTACAAGTGAGGTAGAGTTAGAATATGACTTCTCCGTGAAGACCACTAAAAAAAGAAAGCCTAGAGAAGAATTTGACGCAGAATATGTATTAAAACACTTTGATCCTCAAAAAATGTTCTCAAGAGGTGTTGAGGAGGATTTTATTAGCCTCTTTAGGAGTAGATATGAAAAGCTCAGAAAATACATCGTAGATAGAATTAATAGGAAAAAAGCTCTAAATCCAAAACTTAAGGAAGTAAGAATTCTTTATTCCTCAGAAGTCTCCATTGTGAACAACTCAATAGTAGCCCTCATAGGAGTTGTTAACAACTTCAGAGAGTTAAAGCAAAAGAACATGTACCTCATAGACATGTTTGACAGAGATGGTGTAATACTAGCCCATGTAAGGAAGAAACGGGGAGACCTCATTTTATATCCCGGTGACGTTATTGGCATCATAGGAAGAGCTAAGAGATCCTCAGGAAAAGTAATTGTATACGTTGAAAGTGAGGATTTAGTAGTGTTTCCTGAGATAAATCGTAGAAAATTGCCATCTGAGGGTGTATTAAAGGACATTCCTGACTTTAAAGTAGCGATAACGTCGGATATACACGTTGGCAGCAAACACTTCATGAAAGATTCATTTAAGAAGTTCATAGAGTGGCTGAATACCTCTGAGGAGGCTTCAGATGTTAAGTTCTTAATAATCCCTGGAGATCTCGTAGATGGTGTAGGAGTATATCCGAACCAGGAGAAAGAGCTTGAAATTCTCGACGTCTATGCACAGTATGAGGAGCTAGCATCGTACTTAGATTTAATAGATGATTCCGTAGAGATTATAATAACCCCCGGAAACCACGATATCGTAAGGCCTTCATTGCCTCAGCCGCCACTTCCTAAAGAAGTTCTTATAGGCATCTCTAGGAAAGTGGTCTCTGCGCCAAACCCTGCACTCATAGAGCTATGGGGGAACATGAGGATACTGACACTTCATGGAGTGCCTTTGGAGGATATAATTGCCACCGCACCAGGGCTAAGTCACGACAATCCCACGGATGCCATGAAGTTCCTTTTAGATAGAAGGCATCTAGCGCCCTGCTATGGGGACAAAACTCCTCTGCAGCCTTTACCTGAGGACATGTTAGTAATGGAAGATGACGTCATTCCTGATGTGTTTGTTACGGGTCACGTACACAGGTTTGAGTATAAAGTATACAAGGGGGTCCTTCTCATAAACGGATCTACGTGGCAGAAACAGACCCCATATCAGAAAACCCACGGGATTCATCCAATTCCTGGTCATGTCGGCATTGTTGATGTGAAGAAATACGTTCTTGGCCGTGATGACTACATTTCCGTGAAAAACTTTGGTGAGTAACATGGCTCAAAACCCCTATACTGACAAGGATATTAGGGAATACTTCGAAAGACTACAGAGAGAAATTGAGAGAGCCTATGAGATAGCTGAAATGGCACGGAAGAAGGGATATGATCCAGAAAGGCATGTAGAAGTTCCTAAGGCTGAGGATCTTGCTGCAAGAGTTGAAGAGCTTGTGGGTCCAAGGGGCGTTGCGAGGGTTATAAGAGAGCTCACATCCCAAGGAATTGAGAGAGAGCTTATAGCCTTTAAAGTTGTAGAGATGATTGCTAACAAGAAATTTGACGAGTTAAAGAACATAAATGATAAAAGGATCATTTTAGAGATGGCTATTAGAACAGGGCTTGCAATACTCACGGAAGGTATAGTCGTAGCTCCTATAGAGGGTATTGCTGATGTTAAGATAAAAAGAAATCATGATGGAAGTGACTATGTTGCAGTGTACTATGCAGGTCCGATAAGGTCAGCTGGTGGGACAGCACAAGCTCTCAGCGTATTAATAGCAGATTACGCGAGAAGACTTCTTAAGGTAGGAAGATACATCCCAACAGATGAAGAAGTAGAGAGATATAAAGAAGAAATAGGTCTGTACAAGATCATACAACACTTGCAATATGAGCCAACTCCGGAGGAAATAGAGCTAGTAGTCAGGAATTGTCCTGTATGTATAGACGGAGAGGGCACAGAGGACAGGGAGGTATCGGGATATAGGGATCTTCCAAGGGTGGAGACTAATAAGGTTCGTGGGGGAATGTGCTTAGTAATAGCAGAGGGACTGTGTCTAAAGGCATCAAAGCTTAAGAAATACGTTGAAAAGCTTGGAATTGATGGATGGGAGTTTCTAGATAAGATCATAGAAATTCAATCTCATCAGGAGGAAAGGGAGGAACCTGACGAGAACAATGAGGAAGAATATGAAGAGGAAGAAGTAGTAGGGAACATAGAGGAGCTTGAGTCCAAGTACCTTAGAGATATAGTAGCAGGAAGACCTGTTTTTGCACATCCTGGATTTAAGGGAGGTTTTAGGCTTAGATATGGAAGAGCACGCACAGGAGGGATCGCTGGTACAGCGATACATCCAGCAACAATGTACATACTGGAGGAGTTCATAGCCATTGGTACGCAGCTTAAAATAGAGTTCCCAGGGAAGGCTACCGTAGCAACTCCCTGCACGTCTATAGAAGGGCCAATAGTGCTTTTGAAGGATGGATCTTTGGTTCAAGTAGAAGACGTAGAGGAGGCAAGAATTCTCGTAAAAAAGGATATGATAGAGAAGATCATTGATCTAGGAGAGATTTTAATTCCATTTGGAGAATTCTTGGAGAACAATCATGAGCTCCTTCCAGGAGCTTATTGTGTTGAGTGGTGGATACAAGAGGTTAAGGAAATCGTGGGGGATATAGATGAGGACGAGTGGATAAATATAGACGACCCGTTTGATGCATTTTACAGGGCAGAGGAGTACGGAGTGCCCCTTCACCCAAGATTTCTCCTCTTCTGGGGAGATATCAGCGCTGACGATGTAGATCTTTTGAGGGAGTACATTTATAGAAATGGAGAGTGGAGAGGAGAGAATCTTTATTTAAAGAAGAATGAAAGGATTAAAACCATACTTATAGAGCTGGGAGCTCTACACAGGGAAGAGGGGGACTACATTGTCGTCGATAAGAGGCTTTCATATCCTCTGCTTAGAGGGTGTGGCCTGGAGCTAAATGGAAACGTAATAGTCCTATCAGAGGACAGGATCAACAGGGCTATAGATAAAAGGGAGAACACAATCGAATATGTCTCAGCCCTTTCTGGCGTTGAGATCAGAAATAAGGCTCCAACGCGAGTTGGAGCTAGAATGGGAAGACCTGAAAAGGCCAGAGAAAGAAAGTTAAAACCTCCGGTACATGGTCTTGTTCCCGTAGGTCTTATTGGTGGAAGCACTAGAAGCATAATAAAGGCCCTAGAGAATGGAGGCAAGGTGAAGACAGAGGTATCAATGCGTGTATGTGAAAAGTGTGGATACAGAACTCCTTTTCCAAGATGTCCTTCATGTGGAGGTCCAACAGCCCTTATAACAAGAGGTCCTGTTAAGACCACTATTGACTTAAAGTTCGCTGTAGAGAACGCTGTAAAAAGGCTAAAAACCCCTCTGCCCCGAGAAGTAAAGGGAGTAAGAGGCCTCAACTCAAGGCTTAAAATACCTGAGCCCGTGGAGAAGGCTATACTTAGAGCTAAGCATGGCGTATACGTGTTCAGAGATGGCACGATAAGATTTGATATGACGGACGCCCCTCTAACACACTTTAAACCAAAGGAAATAGGAGTTAGCGTTGAAAAGCTAAGAGAGCTTGGATACACAAAGGATTATTTAGGAAGCGAGCTCACGTCTGACGATCAGATAGTTCCTCTTTTTCCGCATGATATAATAATATCAAGACAGGCCGCAGAGTACTTGATGAAGGTTGCAAAGTTTATAGATGATTTATTGGAGAACTTCTATGGACTAAAGCCATTTTACAACGTTAAAAAGCCTGAGGATCTCATAGGTCATCTAGTAATAGGATTGGCGCCTCATACCTCTGCAGGTGTCGTAGGAAGGATTATAGGATTCACTGATGCTAGGGTCTGCTTTGCACATCCGTACTTCCACACTGCAAAGAGAAGAAACTGCGTATCTCCAAGGACAGAAGTGTTTGTGATAGATAGCGAAGGGCTACACATAAGAAGGATAGAAGATCTCTACCGAAGTATTCCAAAAGAGCCTATAGAGCTTGATGATTTTGGGACGTTTGGAAAAGAGCCGGAGGATATATATGTCATATCAGTAGATAAATCTGGAAGAATTACTAAGGGAAGAATAAAGTACGTTACTAAGACCAGAGCTCCTGAACATATGATAAAGATAAGGACACTGTATGGGCGGCTCATTGAGGTATCCCCAGAGCACAGATTGCTCGTGTTTAGAGATGGAAAAATCATTGAAATAAGGGCCATGGAAGCTAAAGTTAACGATGAACTAGTAGTTTATGGAAAGGAACTTGAAAAAGCTCTTGGAGATGTCTCTAAAGATCCTATAATCGAAATCAGGATAGTAAAACCATCATATGAGTGGGTATACGACATAGAAGTCGATGACTACCATAACTACGCAATAAATGACTTTGTGTTCGTACATAACTGTGATGGAGACGAGGACTCAGTGATGTTACTCCTTGATGGACTCATAAACTTCTCAAGGCACTATCTGCCTGAGAAGAGAGGAGGACTGATGGACACGCCACTAGTCCTAACAACAAGAATAGACCCCAGTGAGGTTGACAAGGAGGTACAGAGTGTAGACCTTATGCCAAGATATCCACTAGAGTTCTACAAGGCGACACTAAGGAAGGCTAATCCAAAGGACCTAGAGGGATCTATAATAGAAACTGTGGGTACAAGGCTTAAGGATGGAAAGGATCTATATGTAAACCTGTGGTTCACACATGATAACGGAGACATCTCTCTAGGACCAAAGGTTACTTCATACTCTGATCCTAGCATGAAGAACATGCAGATGAAGGTAGAGAGACAAATGCGGCTTGAAAGAATGCTAAGAAGCGTTAACCCTGATGATGTCGCAAGAAGACTAATAGACAAGCACTTCATACGCGATATATCCGGTAACCTTAAGGCCTTTTATACACAGGAGTTCAGGTGTACTAATTGTAATTCTAAGTTCAGAATACCTCCCCTCAACAACGTGTGTCCCAACTGTGGAAGAAAAGGATCTATAGTTCTTACGGTCAAACAAGGAAGTGTTGAGAAGTATCTAAGCATTGCTAAAAAGCTTGCAGAGGAGTATAACGTAGGCGTGTATTTAAAAGGAAGAATAGAAGTCATCTCGAACCAAGTTTCAGCAACCTTCGGGCTATCTAAGGTTAGCCTCTTTGACCTTGACGAGAAAAACAACAAAAGACAGACAATAGACGACATATTAGGAGGCTAACACCTCTGAAATAATTTAAACATCATGTATAAGCCCATCTTTATCACATTTTAGACTATTATTGTACGATAAGTGTCTTAAATTGGGATTTCAATGTATTTAGGAATATCCAGGGGTTTCAGTTAATATTCATCCCCATGCCTAAAGGATGTTTTTCTTGTATTTTATCCAGACTATTAGGACTATTACGCTAACTATTACCACCATAATTAGCGCATAGTGTAGAAATCTCGCACTGGATGTCTTCTCTACTTTAATGCCTGTATCAAAGAAGATTACAGTTTCATTTTCGTTATCAATAAGTAGGTATGCTAGTTTTGATCCATCCTTTGAGAGATCTATTGCTTTTATGCTACCACTCAGATTCCAGAGAACTCTTCCATCGCGGCTTATGAAGTATACAGCACTCGGAAAGAGCTCTTTCCAAACCCATAAACATATGTATTTTTCATAACAATCTGTAAAAACTATCATACCCGATAAGTTTTTTATAAAGATCCTTCCCAAAACGCTTTCATTCTCATCTAATACCATTACCGTTTGTTCCTACCGCTTCATTCTATCTAAAACTATAGCATAATGTATCCGCGGTAGGGACTTCCACCTCGCCCATAGGAACTTACTTATCCATATGGGGTCATGGGTGGCATTCGAGGCTAACGGCACGAGCCTCACATCTATGTTGCTTCCTGCGGAGTTTAGAGCATAGCTCCCATCACTCCGCAGGGCTTTAAGAAGGAGATTCCAACAAGCAACGACATCCCTATGCCATAATTCACAACCTTTATTACATTTACCTACCCTAGAACCGTTATTGTAGATTATTGGAGTATTATGTATTGGACATAACTTTGAGGTATTCTTTGGATTAACATAGATTACTGGTACACCTAGTTCCTTTGCTTTCTCTTCAATAGCTCTCTGGACACTTTTGAAAGAAGCTTGGAAAATCCTATGTCTTAGCTGTTTGTCTTTTATTCTCTTTACCATGTTGTTAGCTACATGTTTACCAAGCTTCTCAAGAACAACAGCATATTGTTTCTCATAAGCAGTTTTAACAATTATATTTGCTATCTTCCACCTTATGTCTTGTTTCTTTTTCCTCTCCTTAAGCTTCCTCAAAGCTTTCCTCTTAATCCTAGATTTTACACCATATAGTCTGTCATACTTCTCCTGTATTCTCTTCCTACGATAATAATAGCCAAGAACAAGCTTTTCCATATCAGTCTCAAAGAGAAAAGCTACCCCATCAACTAACATAGCAGTGTTGTTTTCATTCACATCAACAGACAGATAGCCTCTAGGCTTGAATTCTTCAACTTCTTTGACGAAAGTCAGGTAAATTACTAATTGTCTGTTCTTTCTATTCAGTTTTATCTTAGCTTCACTAGCTAACTTCCAACCACGATTAATGTATTTCCAGTACTGTTTATGAGGCTCGAAATCTATTACTACCCAACCTTTGTGAGTTGCTATTTTAATTGAGGTGTATCCATCGGGTTTCCATAGGTGGTCGTCAAGCCAGATACTAACACTCCTCACTTCTGGGTACTCTCCTCTAGCTAATCCAAGTTTCTTCAACCTTAGGAAGCTCTTGGCTCTAGTACTAGCGTCCTGACAAGCGGTATAAACGTAGTGTGATGGTACCTGTGGGTAGAGACTCCTCATCTCACGGTACTTCAAAGCCTTTAGCTTGGTGAAGCTCTTAATATTGTTACTAACAGCATACATAGTTAATTGTTCAACCATGTTGCGGTACATGCCCTCAAGCTCAACGAATATATTAAACACCTTTCTTAGTGGCTTTACGCTCCTCAATATAACAGTCCTTGTTACTCTAGCAATTCTTCTCAACCTCTCCTAAAAGCTTTTTTAAGCCTTCAACAAGCTTCTTTTTCCTATGACTCCTCATACCATAGAGCTTACCAGCAAATGAGGTAACTATTGCTAACAAGTCTTCAACTAACTCTTGATAAGCATCTTTAGGCTCCTTTCCATAGACAACCTCTATCCTTACACCATGCTGTTTAAAGAAGTACTCTAGATACTCAAAACCAAAACGGGTAAGTCTATCCTTGTAGGTAACTACAACTACGTCTACTTGTTTGTTTACTACATAGTTGAAGAGCTTCATTAAGCCTTTACGGTTAGTCTTAAGTCCACTTGCAACATCGCTTAGAACATCTATTACTCTATATCCTTTAGCACTACAGTATTGTGTAAGGTACTGTATCTGCCTTTCAAGGTCTGACTTCTGGTCTGAGGAACTGACACGAGCATAGATAACGGATCTAACTTCTTTAACTTCTGCTTTTCCACCTATGATTCTCTCTACCTCGCTCTTCGGAATCATCCATCTACCAGTAGGAGTCTTAACAGCACGTATCTTGCCAGAATAAATCCACCTCTTCAAAGTAACAAAATGAATACCAAGCCTCTTACAAACCTCCCTAGGTGGTAGCAGTCTCTCACTCATACGCTACACTTCACTATAAAAAGATATACTTCGCTATATTTAAAAATTTCTGCCCCAAACTATTTCAGATGCAAAATTCAATGCTTCATTAATGCTCATTCCACTAGGATCAAGAAGTTTCCACTGCTTTAAAAGTGCAAAAAAGAATAACTTTACAAACCAATATAATGGCGGATTATATCCTGGAAGCCCTTCATTAATACTCCCTCCAACATACGTAATTATTGATGCATATCTTAAAAATCCTATAAAAACCCTGCCATAATCGCCGCCAGGGTTTGTATATCCATCTGTACTCAGTTGGGTTGTGTGTAACCATGCGTAAGACATGCTTTGCTCATCAGTATCATAATTCTCTAAGTCTCCAATCCCTCCTGCTTGGAAACATGCCCAGAGGAAAACAAATCTTTCATCGTACATTGCAAAATAATTATTAGATGCTGAGCTGATTTCTGTGTGGTAAACCTTCTCGCCATTATCATCTCTGATATAATATACGATATAATAAGTCTGAAGCTCAAAACGCCCATGGCCACAATAAAAAAACACATAACTCTCCTCTGAAGCACTTATTATCGCTGATTTGGTAGTTTGTCCTCCATAAATGTTCTTGGCAATGTATCCTGCCTCACGTGCCATGGAGGTTATTTCGGCCGTCAAATTATTGCAGTAAGATTTCTCCATTTCATCTATCTCATACGTCGACCCCGCAGTAGTAAACACATTTCCTGCTGTACCTAAAATAGAAGGTGTATTTAACACTGTAAGTGTGTAACATGCTAACAGTATTATTACTAAAAACAGAGCATACATCCCAGCAGATTTCGCCCCCATCTCATCCCATCCTCAT
>Ga0190363_1000405_pt1 | contig 25187 bp, 33 predicted proteins | sample 48721867_MG_FD_161272 | JGI IMG/M metagenome (GOLD analysis project Ga0190363, IMG submission 161272) | Hydrothermal vent microbial mat bacterial communities from Southern Trench, Guaymas Basin, Mexico - 4872-18-6-7_MG | ecosystem: Environmental > Aquatic > Marine > Hydrothermal vents >... | reverse complement strand
CTTATCGTAACAGGTTCAGCAACAATATTTGTAGAACCAAATAGAGTATATCTTAGATTAGCTGTTGAAACAGATAAGCCACTTAAGAACGCTACAGAAGCTTATACAGAAGTTATCATTAAAGCTAAGAGAGCCATAGATGAGCTTAAGAAAGAAGAAGGAGTAATTTCCATAAAAACGGAGTACGTGAACCTTAACCCCCTATATGATTGGGTTGGAGGAGAAAGAATACTTAAAGGCTACGTAGCCAGTTACTCATTCCAAGTGGAAATCAGCGATTTAGAGAAAGCAGGTGAAATAGTTTCTAAAGCTGTAAGCTTAGGCATAAATAGACTATACGGTCTTTCCTTCGGCTTATCCGATGAGAAAAGAAAGAGCGTTGAAAAAGAAGCTATAGAGAAAGCAGTTAATGATGCTAAAGCTAAGGCTGAAAAACTTGCTGAATCATTAGGAATTAAAATCGTAGGTGTTAGAAGTGTTGTTTTAGGAGCACCAGTAACCGCGCCTTACTATTCAACGAGGTACTCTTATGCAGTACCGTTAGCTGTAGTAGAAGCAATGCCGCCAACGCCTATTGAAACAGGGAAGGGCGTAGCTGTTTCAGCAACAGTAACAGTAGTTTATGAAATTAGTGAGGAGTAAGTTAAAGTATTCTTCACATTTTTCTCGCAACATATTCTATACTTTTTATCTTTCATAAGGGATGTTCCCAGCTTTTCTAAAATAGTTTCTGATCTGCTAAGAAGTAACCTAGCTTTCCTATTCTATGATAAAACTATTGGGAAGAAGCTTTTCCTGTTAATTTCCTCTTCAACCTAACCATTTCCCTAACATATTTTTCAATTTCCTCTCTACTTAGCCCTGTAAGTTTAGCTATAGCTTCTTTCCCTAAGTGAAAGTGTTGATAAGCTAATATATTGTTGTTTGAATAATGTGGTATTGGGTGTGTAGTTTAGTGGAGAAGGGCTTATTAAAGTTGTTAAAGGAAGTTGAAAAGGTTGAGAAAGAAGCTAGGAAGAATCGTAACATAGTTATTCGTTGGAAAAGAATGAAGGTTAAGGTGTAATTTGTTGGCTTTAAGAATAAAAGTTAAAATATGTTTTAAAAATAAATGTGTTGTATCATTAGCTCTTCTAAACACAGGTTTCGAAACCCCTACGCCAATGGTTTCTTTACCTATTGATTTAGCTGAAAAACTAAGTTTAGAAGTTGGTGTACCAATAGAGTTTGAAGGACCAGGCCTTACACGGGGAGCTTCATACCACGGTGGAGAAGTAGAAGTTATCGCTAGTTTTAAAGGTGAAACTAGGAAGATTAAAGCACAAGCCCTCATAACTCCGGGTGAAGAGGAAGTAATTATGTCGGATAAGTGCATTGAAGCTTTAGGCATAGTAATAGATTTGAAAAGTAGGAAATGGTGGTTTACATAATTTCCTAAAACCATTGGGAAGAAACTATATTTCCACTATGGAATAGTGTTTTACTGGAGAAAAACAGTGTTTGCTAGGTATGCTGCATTAGTTAAGAATCTTAGAGGAATAGTTCTTTTCGATTTAAGCGAGGAAAGCGTTAGTGAAGCAATTAAGTGGCTTGCAAACAGGTTTAAATATAGGAATTTAGGATTACCGCCGACACTAATTGAAAAATACGGTGGTGAAATTAGAAAGTATTTGGGAGGAAACCCTTTTAGAAGAATAGTTTACCCCATACCTGAACTTGAAAAGCTATCCTCTATTGTTTCGGAAGAAGCAAAAATACCTTATGAGCTTTCAGAATCACTGGTTCTAGCTTCAACATATATTTCGCCTCTCCTCGTTTTGGGAAACAAGTTTATAAGGTTCATTGAGAAACTTGCTGTTGAAACAGTTAGGGTATGTGGGAAACTGAATGTTAAGCAGTGGAAACTGCATTTAAGAATAGCTGACTACACAATACTAGACTTCTACGAGAAATCAGTTCTTGAAGCCATGCAGTTAATCACTAAACCACATGCCCCTACGGAAAAAGAATTAAACACTATTTTAGAAAGTAGGCTTAAACGTATTAGGGAAGACACTAAAAGGTATTGGAGAATAAAATGTTCTAAAGGAAAACCATTCCTATACTACATTGACATGCTAAATGTTTTAAAGAACAGAATTAAGCAGTTAAGCGAAAACCATTCAGCAGCATTATCAATAATTCCAGCAGTTCACGTAGCACCATAAACAGTTACCAATTAAGCTTCACATTAGCTGCTTTTAATCTAAGCAGAGTTGTATCGTATGGGTCAACATTTTCTTCTTCAAGTAAAAAGGCAAGTGTAGGTTCGATCCCCCTTAGCTTCTCAATTAGCATGTTTTTCTCCCTTTTACTCATAACTCTAGAATCGGTCATTGCAGCTACGTGGAATCTTATGTTGCTTTTAGCAAGGGCTTTTACTGCAGAAAACTGCAGGTTTAATGCGTTACCTTGAGCTCCCGTTCTAAATTCGAATCCTTCAGAAGTACCTCCCTTAATCGAAACCCTAACGTATAGTTTCGAAAACTTCTTTAACTCACTAATTAACCCGGGGTTTAAGCCTAAAACTATTCCGTTAGTTTCAAGTATGAATAGGTCGAAGTAAGGTGATTCCTCTATAAGCTCCAAAACCCCTAATAAATGACTCCAGCAAATCGTTGGTTCACCGCATGAAAGCCTAGCTTTTCTAACACCACTTTTCCTTGCAAGCTTAGCCATTTCATTAACAGCTTTCTCTGGACTATAGTATTTACCGTAGAACTCAGGGAAATCCCTTGAAATAGGGGACCAGCAGAAAAAGCATCTCAAATTACATCCAACAACACATCCAGTAACAATTCCCCTATAAACTCCGGCAACGTAGAAGCTCGTATACTTTCTCTCTTCAACGCCTCCGATTTTCCTACATACAATTTTCCTTGTAAGCTCAGTTACTTCAACAACATCGTAAGGCTTCCAATTATGCGTTATAAACCGTGGATACTTCAATTTATAACATCAGCCTTTAGCTCTGCTCTCTAACTAGTTTTAAAACATAGACACTACTATTTAAGCTCCAATTGGCATTAAAAACAAATACCTTGCTTCCAAGCAAACCTTTAAACTTCAGGAAATTCAACATTAACCCAGGTCCCGTTTAATTTAAGTTTCAACTTATTTATTATCTCTCTACCTACAAGAACTTCGTCAGATAAGTATTCGGGTTCAACTGGAACATACACGCTAACTTCCCCTAACGGAATAGTATGGTCTAGCTTAGGATGAACTAAACTTGCTTTTACTTTGAAAATTTCGCAAACAACAGGTTCGTATAAAGGGTTCTCTATGCGCTTAATTTTAACCGGTTTTAAACCTTCCAGAATGCGAACTACTTGAATATTAGGGTAAATTCCTCCATCAAATCCTGTGTCAAGAACAGCTGGACCCCTAGCTCTACCGCGTTTAGTTTCCAAAACAAGATAAACTACAGGTATGTCGGGAATTTTCTCTCCATCCTCATCTAACCCGTTTACTTCATATCTATAGTTAAAACTCTTCAACAACCCATTCACCCTTAATTCTTCTCCCAACTCTCCTAGGGGACCTAAGCTTAATTCCTCCAGTAGCTTTAAGTTTCCATAAGACTGTCGGATAACCTTTAGCTTCTTCAACTTTAGCACGATACCTACTTAAATAAGCTTCAATAGCGTAGACAATAATTTTGCTTCTAGAAAGACCTTCTGCTTTAGTAAACTCATCTAACCTCCTTAAGAGTTCTTCAGGAATACTAATGCTTATTTTCCTAATACCCACGATACCACCAGGTAGTAAGAGGTAGTAAAAATATTTAAACACGCTCTTAAACTAATCAGCAACGATAAAAGAAGCCATAGGGAAAATTATTATGTTAGTTTATTCTTAAACGTAAGTAAGTATTTTAAGTGGTCCACATGACTATTATAGTTGATGTTGAAAGGAAAGGAAGTAGGGAATTAAGTGGAGGTTTTAGGGTTTCAGGTAGGAAAGTGAACTTATGGATTAGAATATATGATACTGAATTTGGGAGAAGAGTGAGAATAACCATGTCCTACCATGACGGGGTAAGGTGGGTTAATACACCACCAATATGGCTTAATAAGGACTTATGTGAAGAAGTTTCTAGAAGGCTAAGAAAAATATCTGAAAAACTAACGTAATCTTTTCCTTCCACCTAGATTTCAGGAATTAAGTATTGCTGAAAACTTTGCTCTTTTAAGAAACTGCTTAGAAACTGCTGGTTCGAAAAATATTAGTTCATAATTTTTCAGACCATTAGTTAATGGAGGCTTCCATAATGTACCATACTTACTTATGCTTAAATTTCTAAGCCATATCGTCTAGTGTATTCGATGATTTCTTGAGATGTCGGTGTTGTGTGCGACCCTAATTTTGAAACTTTCAACGCCGCTACTATTGAAGCATATTTTAATGCTTTACTTAAGTCATAGTTTCGTATGAGTGCTGTTAGGAATCCTCCGGCAAAAGCGTCTCCGGCTCCTGTCGTATCTACGACTTTAGGTGGAGTATATGCTGGCATGTCTATTTCCATGTTTCCACATTGCATGTAAGCTCCTTCTGAACCTTTCTTAATAATAACTATTTTTGGCCCTAGTTTTCTAATTGCTTGAGCTACTTTCCTGTAATCTTCCATTCCTGTTAGAAGTAATGCTTCCCTCTTATTTGCGAACACTATGTCTACATGTTTAATTAAGGTTTCGAGTTTAGCTATGCCTAAGGAGGCTAAGCGCCTACCTGGATCCCATGAAACCTTCTTACCTAGTTTCTTAGCTAGCTTAGCTACGTAAACTGATGTATCAGGCCTAAGACTGGATATGTGAATAAACCTTGTTTTCTCAACAAGTTTCTCCTCTATATCTTCTGGTTTGAGCTTTTCAGACGCTCCCTTAAACCCGTAAATAACTATTCTTCCTTCAGAATCTCTTGCAACAACAGAGAAGCCTGTAGGTAATGTTGGGGAAATTTTGAGGCCTGAAATGTCGACTTGTTCTTTTAGCAGCTCATCTACAGCTATTCTACCGAATCCGTCAAGCCCTATTTTAGCTATGATAGCTGATTTAAGCCCTAGCCTTCTAATAGCTATTGCTACGTTTGCTGCTGATCCTCCAACACCATGTTTTTCTTCAAGTATTCGCGCTTCCTCATCTGGTTTTGGAAACCTGTCGACAAGCAATCTTATATCTACTAGGACATGTCCAACTGTAACTACATCTATTTCTTCGCCGCTCAATCCTCTTACTCCCTTATTTCACATATTTTACAGCTTCCTCAGGATCCTTATTCTCATGAACTACTGCTATAACTGCTTTCACCATTCCCTTAGGGTTAGGGTGTTGGAAAACATTTCTACCCACAACAACACCTTTGCCCCCAGCCTCCATTACGTTAGCAACATGTTTTAGAAAATCTAATGGAGTGTGTGCTTTCGGCCCACCGCTCATTAGCACGGGAATTCCTGAAGCAGCTTTAACGACTTCAGCAAATGTTTCACGTGAACCAGTGTAGTATGTTTTTATCATGTCAGCTCCTGATTCTGCAGCTGCTCTAGCACCGTATCTTACGATTTCAACATCATATCTGTTCTTAATTGCTGACCCCCTAGGATAAGCTAGTTGTAAACATGGTAAACCATACTGTTCAGCTGAAGATCTAATAGCGAACCACTGGTTAAGCATAGAGTCTTCAAACTCACTGCCCCAATAAACTGTTGCTGCAACAGCGTCAGCACCTAATGCAACAGAGTCTTCAACATAGCCGAAAACGCTCTGTAGCAGCCTAGCATTTTCCGGTCTTAAACTCGTTTTACTTGTCACCTTAACTATTAATGCTACTTTATTAGCCCAAACACCGTATGTTAACCTAGCCATTCCGGGAAGCATCATTACGGCATCAACACCTCCTTCAACGACTTTACTAATAATAACCTTAGGGTCAATATGTTCTGGTGGGAAATCGCCAGGGCCATGCTCAACTCCATGGTCGAACGCGAAAACGACAGCTTTACTGTCAGGCATTATCCTACTTAACCTAACATACTTACCCACATATTGGAAGGGATAATGTGCCACCACTAAACCACCTGGTCACGGCTATGTTAACGCCTTAAGAATATAAAAAACTACTCATAATTTTATACTAAAAACCACCAATGAAAATAGTTGAAGTTTACCTTTAAAGCACTAAGTTAACACTATAGCTTAGCGTAGTATTTTTTAGAGAATAAGCAATATTTTTCATTGAACTTACAAAGCATAGTTTAATAGTGAGTTAATATTTAAACCGATTTTACTGCCCATGCATTCAATATTGTTCTTGAAAACATAGGTAGGTAATAGATATAGGAGAGCACAGGTTATTCGTGGTTATTGTTAAGAATCAGGAAGAGGCATTAAAGTCTATAAGGAGCTTATTAAGGAAGGAATATATTCAGTAATAATTTGCTTAAAATCCTCGTAGAGTCTTCAAATGAATTAAAAAGATTATTAACACATAGGGTATTGTGAAAAACTTCAGTTAAGCAAAAGAATCAGCTTTTAACTACTTCGTTTAATATTTCCTCCCATTTAACATCTTTCTCTATTACATCAAGTACGTCTTTATCCCTAACCTTTAGGGATTCCGGAGTTATAATCCTCTGCACTTCCCTAAGTTTCTCAACTGTCGTGTATGTGTCGTAAGGTACTAGTAGTATTGGGACTTTTGCTTCCCTAGCCCTTATAAGCACCCCTATTGCTGGATATAGGTTTCCAGTTAAAATTACTACGCTAGGCCTGGTCTCTATTGCCTGTATTATCAAGTCTGTTCTATCACCACCAGTAACTATTGCTGCATTAGTTGCTCTCCTAAACCATCTTATAGCGGCTTCGGGGCTCATAGCGCCAATTAGGAAGTCTTCAACGAAATTGTTAAGGTATTCTTCGCCCTCCAAAACTTCGGCACCTAGGGATTCAGCAATATCTCTAACAGTGGGTGCTATTAGCCTAGGTCTTTCACTAACTAACCCGAGAATTTTAACACCTAACTTCTCAATTGAAGGAGCTATGAATCCCTTTACCCTTTCAATGTAAGGTAATGGTATGGTGTTTAAAATTACTCCATGAAGTTTTACACTATGCTTCTCCAAGAAACACTTATACAAAGCTACTTTATCAACTAAAACATCAATCGAGTCTTCGATTTTACAGCTAACGATCAAAATAACTTTGGAACCAAACATTTTAGCTAATTCAGGAACACTACATCCAATAGTAGATAAAACTTCAGGATACATGTGGCCCTCAATAACTACAACATCTTTCCCTTCGCTTAACAGTTGAAAACTACGCTCAATTTTCTTCTTAACATCTTCCGCTTTATCCCTTAATTCAAGATACCTTTCAGATAACACCACAGGTGAAATAATATCTAAAGGTTCCTTAAGGTTTAAAGCTCCCTTTAAAGCAATAACATCTGTGTCAACAAATTTTCCCGTAGACAATCTCCTCCTAGCAATAGAAATAGGTTTAAAATATGATGTTTTCAATCCCTCGCTTCTAAATTTCCTTATTAACCCGTAGGCAATTACTGTTTTACCGCAGCAGCCAACTCCAGTTACATATATTGACTTAACCATTTACTTTTCACCTTAAGAAATTACTACCTTAACATCTAAAGCTATGCAACCTTCTCCCTCCTCATATACGAATAGAGGATTAATATCCATTTCCACTATCTCAGGTATGTCTTGAACAAGCTGGTTTAACCTTAATAACACGTTAATTACTGACGCTACGTCGGCGGGAGGCTCCCCTCTAACACCTTTAAGCATAGCGTATGCTTTAGTTTCCCTAACCATATCCTTAGCTTCATCCGGCGTTATCGGTGTTAACCTAAAAGATACATCCTTAAGTATGTTTGCGTAAATTCCTCCGGAACCAAACATTATTAAGTGGCCGAAGGTTGGGTCCTTAGTTATTCCAACAATAACCTCCCTACCTTTAGGAACCATTTTCTGAACAGTAATGCCGTAAAGCGTTGCTCTATGCGCAAACCTACGAACCCTACTTAGTATTGTTCTGAAAGCCTCCCTAACTTCATCGTCAGAGTTTATGTTTAAAACAACACCTCCAATATCGGTTTTATGAAGTATTTGAGGTGAAGCCACTTTCAACACTACAGGGTAGCCCATTTTATTTGCTGCTTCAACAGCTTCATCCTCTGTTTTTACTAAAACAGTAATGGGGGCCGGTATTCCATAGGCTCTAACAAGCTCTTTAGCTTCAACTTCAAGTAGAACTTTTCTACCTTCACTCCTTGCTTTATCTATTATCCTCCTAGCTCTTTCAAAATCAACATCGTAAAACTTAACTTGTTTCTCAACAATTTTCTCAAAGAATTCAAGAAATTCTCTATACATGCATAGCCCACTCATAGCTACTACTGCTCTTTCGGGCAGGTCGAAACATGGAATACCGTGTTCAATAAGCATTTTCACAGCTTCCTGTACAATGTCACCGCCAATAAATGCGGCAACAACTGGCTTATCAGGGTATTTGCGATGCATTTTCACTATGACTTTAGCTGTTTCAACAGGCTCCGTCATTGCTTGAGGAGTCAGTATAATTATTAATCCATCAACGTTTTCATCGCTTAACACAGTGTCTATCGCAAACTCGTACCTATCGGCTCTAGCATCACCTAAAACATCAACTGGATTATATATGGCAGCAGCTGGAGGAAGTTTAGACCTTAACTTATTTATAGTGACCATGCTGAAACCTGCTAAGCTTAACCCATACTTTACGCTTAAATCAGTAGTTAGTATCCCAGGTCCTCCAGCATTAGTTATTATAGCAATTTTTTTACCTGCCGGTATTGGCTGGTTACTGAACGCCATAGCGTAGTCGAAGAGTTCACTTAAAGTGCTAGCAGCTAAAACACCTGATTTCTTAAAAGCAACCCTATATGATGTGAAGCTACCGGCCATGGCGCCTGTATGGCTCATTGCAGCTTTAGCTCCAGCCTCCGTTATGCCGCCCTTTATCACCACTATTGGCTTTACTTTCGATACTTGCCTAGCCACCTCTATAAACCTCCTACCTTTCTCGATAGATTCAACGTAAAGTAGAATTACCTTAGTGTTTCTATCCTGACCTATTGCTTGAATGAAATCTACCTCATCTAAGTCGGCTTTATTTCCTAAGCTAACTATTTTAGAGAATCCAAGACCCCTTCTAATGGACCAATCCAGAATAGCTGTTATTAAAGCTCCGCTTTGGGAAATAAATGCGATTCTCCCCTTCTTAGGTGTTACAGCAGCGAAAGTTGCATTTAAAGGAGTAAACGTGTCTATGAATCCAAGGCAGTTTGGCCCCAAAATTCTCATACCATACTTTCTACCGATATTGATTAGCTCCTTTTCCCTATCTACACCTTCACCTCCTATTTCCTTGAAACCAGCCGATATTACAACTAAGTATTTAACACCTTTCTCACCACATTCCTCAGCAACATCTAAAACTATTTGTGCCGGAACAGTTATTACGACTAAATCAACATCATCGGGTATGTCAAGTACGGACTTATAGCATTTTAAACCAAGAATTTCATCGGCTTTAGGGTTTACAGGGTAAACTCTACCCTTATACCCGCTTTCAACAATATTTCTAAGAATAGTGTGCCCTACTTTAGCAGGGTTTCTTGAAGCACCAATAACAGCTAAGCTCTTCGGACTAAACAGGTCGCTAACCACAGCACTCATCTCCTTTAACCACTACATCTCTAGGCAGTTATAACGTTTATTTTCCAAGGTTTGAACACTAAATAAACAATTGCGAAAACATGTTTGAACCTTAATACAGCACAGTGAGTAAACAATGCACTGTAATGTGCTAAATAAACATAGCTTAGTTACTTAATAACATTGTAGCTTAAGGAAAAATATAGTCGCTGAAGAACAATGTTGAACATTTAAATAATTTCTGCTTTTAGCTTCTATTGAAAGCGGGGAGTTGGGGACATGATTGCTTATGTTCTTATTTTAACTGAAGCTGGTAAAGCATTCGATGTTCTCGAAAACGTTAAAAAATAGTGGTGTTGTTGAAGCTAATGCTATTACAGGAGAATTCGACATTATAGCTAAGGTTGAAGTTAAAGACCTTAAAGAGCTTGGAGACAAAGTTGTAAAGGAAATTCAAAGTTTAAAAGGCGTTATTAGAACAGTAACAGCTTTAGCTGTAATGTAACTAAAACTACAACACTCTTTTTTACATAAACTACTTAGTATTAGGCTTAAAAGGAAATGTTTAAGATAGAGCCACTAAAGGCTTAGCTATGAATTCGCAGTAGGGGTCTCCTTTAGCAATACATTTTAACTCCACTACAATCATTTTAGTGTTTAAAAACACTGTTAACAATCCTGCTAAGAAGCCTCTTACAAAGTGGCAGTGGGGTTTATCCTTCCTACCCCTTACATGAGCGCTTTCAAAAAGATCATAGAGTCTAATAATTACCTCGGGTTCTTCAAGATCTATTTTTACTATTTCCAAAACACCCCATCCGTAAGCTTGAAATGCTAGCAAATCTTCCCTTATAAAGTCCTCAGTTAATTCCTCGGGAGCATATTTTCTACCAGCAATTTCCCCTAAAGCATACCCTATATGGTATAGAAGTGCTTCTCCACCTGTACCATAAACTTCTTTTACCTTTTCAAAAACACCACTCATTTCGTCAACTCCTAAAACAAGTACTGGATATTTTCCCTGACCAAAGGTTGGTGTTGCAAACATGTCGATAATTTTCTCCTTAACCACCTTAACCCTGTATTTAACATTTAAAATGTGAGGATTTTCTTTAAGTTCCCTAATTAAAACCTCTATTGGATACTTTGCTTTCGAATAATCTATGAAGAAAACAATGTACTGCCTATTGTCTGTACATGTAGTGTTAAACGTTATTACTTGCATGTTAGCTTTCACTAATACGTTTGAAACAAACCTTAAAGCTCCAGAGGAGCTTGGAAAGTTCGATTCCAAAGCAATTTCCGCTATGTGAGGGTTTTTTGTGAAAACAGTTCCAGGAATGTCTTTAGGATAAAGTTTAGAAGAACACACAATAGCCACCAAGGCAATTCTACATTAACTTACCAATATTCGTTATCAAGTTAAAATATTTAAATCCTTACACCAGTAATTAGGAAATGAGTCAAAATAATTGCTTAACAAAAGTGTTTTGGTGAATCAATTATGGTTACTTGTAGGGAGTATCAATACTTCGAAAAAGGGCATAGCGTTGATTTGTGGATTGAATGCTTCTACAGTTTAAAAGTTAAATCATATGATGCTGAACTTAAGTTTGCTCAGAAAATAAATAATCCGGTTCTAAAAATTATTGCACTAGCTGTTGCTTATGAGCATAGGAAAATAGCTGAAATACTAAAGGTTCTCTTTAAATTAGAGGAAACAATTAACCCCTATTCTGAAGAGTGTAAAAAGGCTTTAGGAGCAAGCACTATAGAGGATTTAGTTAAAGCTAGGGACTTATTTAGGAAAATTTTAAGAGGCGAAAAACTATCCGAAAACGATGTAAACGAGTTGGTTAAAACAGCTAGGAGGCTTGCTGACACAATGAAGGGAACATTTCTTTCACTAGCTAAAATAGCTCAGCCACCAGCATCTAAAATCCTGATGGTTATAGCTGAAAGCTACGGTGCATACTATAGTGTTTTAGAAAAATACTTAATGGAGGAACTGAAAAGTGCTGCACAAAGATAGGAAGCCCTTAAACTTAGATAGAATAATAGTTGGAGAAGGAATTTACGGATTCCTAGTAGAAACAAGCCGCGGACTTGATGCTGTAGCTGAAGTTTTTAAGGTCCTTTCGGAACTTAATTTAACCCTCGTACATATGGCTGTTCCTGAACCGGTAAGTAAGAGAACTAAAGGCTCGTTTATGCTTTTCCTAGATTTTACAAAGTCTAAAATGACACCTTTTGAAGCAAAAAATGCTTTAGAAAGAAGAGTTAGTGGAATAAAAATTGATATAGCCGAACCTGTGCTTTCAGGAGTAACTGTTGATTCATTCCACTTCCCACTAATGTTTCTAAATGAAAGAGCAGTTATTTTTAGAGAAACAGCGCTTAAAGCTTGGCTAATAAACATGAGGGAAAGATTTGGAACAGGTGGTGAAGCATTCCTTTTCCATGAAGGATACATTATAGGAAACAGTATCTACGATGCATGCCGTGAAATGTGCGGTAAAGAATGTGACATATGGACGCTTTTCGGGGCAGTGCTTTTCGCATCAGGTATAGCCGAAAACGTCAGTACAGATATAGGTTATGAAAGAATAATAGTTAAAGTTTGGAACAACATCGAATGTTCACTTGCTAAAACAAAGAATTTAAATAAGCCATTTAGTCACTGGCTAAGAGGAATACTGGCAGGCTTCGGATCACGATATTTTGGAAGAAGAATTAGTGCTGTTGAAGTAAAATGTATTGCTAAAGGAGACCCCTACTGCGAATTCATAATAACATAACTGTTTTTACTAGTCTTTAGCTATTCTACCACTAATCCTGTAAGATAAGTAAGTATCTTACTGAATCTTTCCATACCACATGGGTTTATAACGTATTTTTCACCATTAACCTTCTCTATTAAAAGATGCTTTCCAACATTAGTTACATATAAATGCACTTTCTCTGAAGAACTTGTTTCGAAAAGAGTTAGAATTATTCTGAGAAACCATAGGGCAATATGTGATAAAGCCCATTCCTCACACTTAACATATCTAATTATGTCATCGAAATTCACTATTTTTAGCTTCACAATTTCCCTGTAAGGTATGAATACGTTCCCAACAAACCTTTTAATAACGACTCCTCTAGTCGTTAGCGTATAAGCTTTAGGAAGCCATAGGTAAGGTAGTGTTAACCCTGAAAAAGCCATTATAAGCTCAAGTAGAATTGCGAATGAAAGTTTTTCAGACAAGAAAAGCATTAAGCCTATGGTGGAGAACGTGAATAATAAAGGAAAAATGGTGCTTCTAAAAACTTTTACAAAGAATCCAAAAGATGGCTTAGTTACGAATATTACGCATCCTAAGTCATCACGCATGGAGAGAGCCCTTAACTCATTAGGAACTCTCTTCCCAATAATATAATGACGAATTATAAACTTAAATTCTTTAATGGCTAAAGAAGCCTTTACATTAGGAAGTTTAGTGAATATTTTAAACAAGTTATTGCGGTGAAAATTTATTGCTGAAAACTTATTAGCCCCAATTATTACATCGTGTATTAAGAGCGCTAGGTGGTAACGTACTGTATTCAGAAAAATTCGGTGAAGTATTTAGTGTTTATGTTAAAAATTGTTAAAAATTTAGGCAAACTCATAGTTCCAACGTTAACATTATTCATTGTTGAAATAGTTTTAGGAGCCATAGTGTTTTTAACTATTCTCACATCACTACCTTTAGCACCAATAAACGTTTTCACATTCGGAGTAACAGCTATTCTAGCAACCCTTATAATACCACTTATTATAGCATTTGTTTTCGCAGGTGTCATTATAGCGTTGATTTCGAAAATAATTATACTAAACGTGTTTGCATTACCTTACTGGTACTCTTCTTAGTGACCATAGAGTACTCTAAAGGCGAACATAAGTGAGGTTTCGTAAATTATGGAAATACTTGGCTTTTTAACTAGAAAACCGTTTTCAATCGTTGGCCATAGAGGAGCTAAAGGTTTAGCCCCGGAAAACACTTTGAAATCCATAAGGGTTGCTTTAAAACTGGGTGTTGATGCAGTAGAAGTTGATGTTAGATTAAGTAAGGATAAAAAGCCTATTTTACTTCACGATGAAGATTTCGGAAGAGTTTCCGGAGTTAAACTGAAGCCTAGAGACATGCTACTTGAGGAAATAAGGTCTAAAATAAGGGTTAATGAGGAACCAGTGCCCACACTTAATGAAGCACTTGAACTGGTTAGTGGAAAAGCCGGTTTACTTATTGAAGTTAAAGAGTCGGATTCAACAGAAATAGTGCTTAAGGTTTTAGAAGAATATGGTTGGCCAAAATGGGTTGCTATAGTAAGTTTTCACGAGGAAGTACTAAGAACCGTGAGAAGCATTAACGAAGAGGTGGTTTTAGGACTTATTTACGCTAAATCCCCTGGGAAAATAGTTGAAGCGAAAAAGCTTGGAGCAAAAATAGTGTTACCACATTTCAGACTAGCCTCCGCTAAAGCTGTTTCATTCGCACATAGGCTAAACTTAAAAGTTGTAGCATGGACAATAAACGATATTAGAAATTTGGAGAAAACCATAAGCAACGGTGTCGACGCAGTAGCTACAGATTACCCCAATTTAGTAGTTAAGTTTAGAAGCAAAGGCGGAACCGGTTTAAATAAGTACCTATAGGGGATTGAATAAATGAAGCTAATGGGCAACATCGAATTTTTTGAAGAATAATTTTAAATGTAAAGGAAATGCTCGTTACCAATAAATTTTCTAAGTGAAAAAGTCTAGTAGAGTTTTACGTTTACCCTCAATCTTTTTCTTCTCAATTTGAATTTCCGGCTTAGGCCTTTTACCCTCAAGTATTTGGATTATGAACGTATCCCTTATCGGCTCATAAACTATTTTATAGAATCTTTGCGGATTTTCAAGAACTTCCTTTGGGAATTGCTTAACATACTCTACAGCTATTTCCCATACTCTCTTAGGGTTTACTAGCTTAGCTACTCTCCACATAACTTCTCTATCAAAATCTGTTGGCTTCTGCTCCACTCCTCCAATCATGAAGTATCCTGCCTTACTTATTTCAACACATTCCCCAAGAACTTCAACAAATCCTTCAGGACATTTCGTTTCATCCTTCTTTGCTTCCCTTAGCTTTCTAACTGCCTCCTCTATTTTAGCTACATTAAAGAACCTCTTTTTAGGGCCATGATGCTTTGCCCAAGCATAAAATATCGCTCTGTTTAGTCCGAAACTTTTAGCTTTACCTTGGTCCCCGTGGAGAATGTAGTGTCTTGCCGCTTGAAGTAGCGCCATAACCTGGAATCTTCCTATGCCAGCTAGCTTAACTCTCTTTTCACTCAACACAAACACCTGGTTTTCGTAAATATATTGCAGTAATGAAGTATGCTTTAAACTATTTCTCCTCTAAAACTCTTTCCTCACTAATGTATGGTGCAAGAATATCTGTTGAACTTAGGAAAACCAGTGTCGCTATGAAAACAATTATGGGTGAAGCTATGATGTGGTATCCCAAGTGCTCAACTATTAACGTAAGAATTTTGGGGTCAATAATCGCTAGCGTTGCCATAGGGATTATCATGAGAAATGTTACGTAAACTCCCCCAGTAGCTAAAGCTGCAAATACAGGTTTTAAATGAAACTTTTTAACTAAATAGTCTTCTAAAGAACCAAAAATAGCACCTATTATTAGCATTTGAATGATGTAGAGTATTGGGGAAAGCATCATAGCGTAATTAATTATTGGTTTTACATACTCTATGGTTTCAGGAGGAGCACCTTCCAAAACTATTAAATCATATGTTAACTTAATTATGGATTCTCTATTAAAGTAAACTACTAATCCAGAAACTAAACCCGATATTACGCCTGAAACCAAGCCGTAAACAACGTATTTACTTTCAACCATACATACCTATGCCTCTTTATAGTTTAAATTGAAATAGCTAATATAGTATTGTGTTTTTAAGCTATTTTAGAGGTTTTAATAGTTGGCTCTAAACATGTTGCTAATAATACCGCTGGCTTTAGCCATACTCCCTAGCTTGCTAGTCCTAGTTTTCACATCTAAAATGAAACCTAGACTTCTTCTTACAGCAATAATGGGTGGTGGTGGATGGTTCATAGCTTTAATTGCTAGAATGCCCATATTAGCTCTTGTTTCAAGAGGTTTTCAAGGAAACTACGTTATAGTTGCTGTAGCATCATCTATTTTAGCAGGTGTTTTTGAGGAACCTACAAGATATTTTTTACTTAAACATGTTCTTAGGGGTAGGGAAAACTTAGACATTAACGCTTTAGTATCGTTTGGTTTAGGCTGGGGTTTAACAGAGGCCTTAATAATATATGTTTTTCAAGCAGCATACGTTGGGCTTGCTCTCAATATTGACTGGATTAAGCTGGTTCCAGGAGCTTTAGAGAGAAACATTGCAACATTATTCCATGTTGCTTTAACTTTCATTGCAGCTTACGTTATTATTAAGGGATTAAAGCTTATTGTTGTTCCAATAAGCTTACATGCTTTAGCGAATTTATACGCTGTTTTTCTTCTACAGGTAACTAGGAATCCATGGTTTATAGAGGGGTTTTTGGCTTTGGCTTTAATACCTGCTTCAATAGCTTTAATTGTTCTTTCACGGAAAACTATTACTTCCTCTCCAACTTCTCCCTGATTTTTCCATAGAAATCTCCTGAAGGAAAAGCTTTACCACATTTTGGACATATTATTAGTGGTGGTCTTTCCCTCTCCTCTCTTAAAGGCTTATAGAGTGCTACATTAACTACTGCTTCGTAAAGTAAGTAGAAGTCTTTGGAATCACCTACATATCCGCAGTAAGGACACTTTATCTTCATAATTTACTGTCACCCCATGATCCCTATTAGTTTTGATTTTGGAAGTTCTATGTCGCCTATGAAGTACTTAGCCATGCCAATCACCTTCCTATAGAGAGTCATAACGTCAGTGTTTGATGAAGCATACATTGACTCATCATATACTTCGAAAAAGTACTCATCATTATCATCGGTTTCTATTCTTAAATAAACCATTTCGAGCATTTGATTCCCATAGAGTAGTTTGCCTTGCGCTAAACTAAAGCTCCTAATTTTTACGTTTAATGCGTTTTCAACATGTTTTTTCGCTTCAGCAATTCCCATATTTCCTACTTTTTCCCTAAACTTCCCTACCTCTTTCCTGCCGAACTGTACTATTCCATAGCATCTTTTTAAATCGTTAAAGAAATATATGCTAAGTTTCAGAGTTAACGCACCAAGCTAACTATATGTTTAAAGGTACAGATAGGTTTAATGGTTAACTTTGGGTTAACTGTGATTTCACTTATTACCTACCTTAATACTATAGTATTATATGGGGACTGCGAGGTGATATTCTTTAAGAAATCTAGAGAAATTCATCCTTTGAAAACGCTTGGAATAATGAAGGAGTACCCTAGCTTTAAAGTTGAGAGTTTATCGTTTAAGCATAACGATAGAATACCTACTCAGTACACATGTGATGGTCCGGATGTTTCACCGCATCTTAAATGGGATAATCCTCCAGCTCCAGTAGAAGAGCAAGCGCTAATAATGTATGATCCAGACGCTCCAATAGGGATATTTTACCATTGGCTACTTTACAATATTAAGCCCGATTTAAGAGAGCTTCCTGAAAATGTTCCTAAAGAGGCAAGTACAGCCTATGGTGTACAGGGAATTAATGATTTTGGGAGAATAGGGTATGGAGGTCCATGCCCTCCTCCGGGAAGACCTCATAGATACGTTTTCCTAATACTTGGATTAGATAGGAAGTTGGAGTTACCTGCAGGACTTAGACCTAGGCAGCTATTAAGCGCTGTAAAAGACCATATAGTTGCTTACGGGGCAATAATAGGGCTTTATGGGAGATAGTTAAGTTTTAGGGAAACTAAGATACGAACTTTCCTTTTTCTATTTCCCATTAAACCGCGTTTCCGCATATTTGGTGGTTAAAAATTGTTTTAAAAGTTTAAGACTTTGTTGTAAGAATTCTTCTCTGCAAATGCATATTGCATATCAGGAATTTATGTAGTAGAAATTTTTCCTTCTAAACTATTTGGGAAATACTTTTTAACTAAACATTCCATTTTAACTAAGGTAATGTAAGAGGTACAGAGTGTCTTGGTAAAAATTCCCGAACATAAAGTAACGCCGCTTATTAGAGTAATGAATATTGAGAGAATATTTCGTATTAGAGAAGTCTATCTTAAGTATGAAGGTGTAAACCCTACTGGTACCCATAAGGACAGGTTAGCTAGAGAACACGTTATTGAAGCTCTTAAGAAGGGTTTCGACACCATAACTACAGCTACCTGCGGTAACTATGGTGTTTCAATAGCGTATTTCGCTAAACGTGCTGAAATGGACGCTATAATATATTTACCTAGAGGTTATTTTGGAACAAGAATAAGGGAGCTTACGAAACTAGGTGCTAGAATAGTCTGGGTTAGGGGAACGTATGAGGAAGCAGTTTACAGAAGTAGAACAGATGCTATAGCTAATAACTGGTATAATGCTAACCCTGGTATTGAAAATAGACCCATAAGTATTAGAGCTTACTCTAAAATAGCTTTCGAAATAGTTGATCAGTTAGGAAGCGAACCAACAACACTAACTATTCCTGTAGGTAATGGTACAACGCTCACCGGAATATTCCATGGACTACTTATGCTTAAAGAGCAAGGGAAAATAAATAAACTACCTCAACTAATAGCTGTCTCAACAATACATGGAAACCCTGTAGTTATTAGTTTTCAGAAGAAGCTTAGAAGAGTAACTAAGTTAGCGAAAGTTAGAGAAACAAAATATAATGAACCACTAGTAGCTAGAGAATCATTTGATGGTGAAGAAGCACTTAAAGCGCTATGGGCGACTAAAGGTATAGCAATAGCTGTTCCAGACTGGAAAATGGTTGAATACTCAAAAATCCTCAGTAGAAAAGAGGACTTAAGCGTACTTCCAGCTTCAGCTTCCGTCCTAGAAGCCCTAAATGAAATAGAGGAGTTAGGAAAGCACGTCCTCTTAATAACTGCAAAAAGAGTTAAATGAAAACATAAAAAGTTATAATAGCTCACAGCTAATGCGAATGTAGCAACACTTACTAAGATTTAATAAGCGATTTGCTGAGAAAATTTGTTATTAAAAAAATGGAACCTGTTTTTACTCTATCTTTTCAACTTTAACCGCGGTTCCATAAGCTAATATTTCTGCTGCCCCAGCAGTTATTGCTGAGGTAGAGAACCTAACGTTTAAAACAGCGTTTGCTCCAAGCTTTTTCGCTTCCTCCACCATTCTCCTTAAAGCTTCCATTCTAGATTCCTTAAGTAACTCAGTATATTCTTTAACTTCGCCTCCAACAATGTTCCTTAGGGAGGCAAGAATATCCTTACCTATATGTTTCGCTCTAACAACACTCCCAGTAACAACACCTAGAACTTTAACAATTCTGTAACCAGGCAGGTTCTCTGTTGTTGCGACAATTACTTCTTCAGACATTTTTCTACTCCTCCAATCTAAGGTTTCTCTAAAATCCTTTAAATATTAAAATGAAGCAGTAGTTCATAAAGCTGAATGGCAGGTAATAGGATGCCTTTAACTAGTTTTATGTGTCTTTCCTATAGTTACATACTAATTATTCTTAAAAGTAAATGTTTAAGTAAAAGTGAGTGCTTCTATGGTTGAAGGCGGAATGAAGCAATGTTGAAAGTTAAATCCGTAAGTGTTGCTGTCGAAAACACTGTAGTTGTTAAGTCAGCTACTTTAGAAGTGTGTGAAGGAAAAATCAATGTACTCATGGGCCCTAATGCTTCCGGAAAAACAACTTTACTCAAAGCTATAGTGGGTATCCCAGAGTATAAGCTAATTAATGGGAGAATATTTTTAAATGGAGAAGACATTACAGATGATCCTCCATGGATTAGAGTACGTAAGGGCATAAGCATTGCTTTTCAAAGCACACCGAAATTACATGTTAAACTAGGCTACCTAGCTAAAGCTATTTCGGAAAAGTACTCTTCAAAATCGTTTGAGGAAAACGTTGCTGAAAAACTTGGCCTCAAATACCTTTATAGTAGAAGCTTTAGCCAAGGATTCAGTGGAGGAGAGGAAAAGAGAGCGGAACTTCTAACAGTTGTTCTCCAAAAACCAAAAATTGCCTTACTTGACGAACCAGATAGCGGAATTGATGTTGAAAGTATAAGGTTAATAGCTGATGTAATAAATGAGCTAGTAGAAAACAATGTTGGAGTACTTTTAGTTACCCATCAAGGCTACATTTTAAAATACCTTAGAAATTTAGATAAAGGTTACGTTATGGTTTCAGGGGAAATAGTTTACGAAGACGCAACACTAAGAGTTTATGAGAAAGTTATGAAACATGGTTATTCGCTTTTTAAAGCACGTAAGGTGAAGTAGGAAATGGCTAAAGTCGACATGGAAAAGGTTGTTCAAAGAGCTTTAGAAAAAGCTTCAACTTTAGGTTTAGAAGTTAAAAGGGGAGGCTCATTCTTTCTTGACGAAACACTGGTTTTTAAAGCCCTTTCAGAAGAGCTTAGAAAATACAACATACTATACTTGGACATTAGAGAAGCAATTAAGGAGCATCGAGACCTTATTGAAAATTACTCTAAAAGAATAGGCATAAAAATACCTAAGAAAGCAAGTGGAGGAGTTCTTCTCTACATCCCCGAAGGAGTAAAGGTTTACGAACCTATTTTCACATGTTTTGCTCTGTCGAAACCGGGTTTTACTCAGAAAATAGCTAACCTATATATAATTGAGGATTATGGTGAAGCCGTTGCTGCTAAGGGATGCTTAGCTTATGTTAGAGAAGGAGCGCATGTTGGTTTAACAGGGGTTTATCTTGGAAAAGGAGCTAAACTAGTAAGCGTAATGTTACATAATTGGATGCCCAAAGTCGCTGTTTCATCCTATACTAAAGCGTTTATATCTGATAATGCTGAACTATATGAGTACTACATTAACTTAACATCTCTTTACAAAATAAAATATCTTATAGATCTATTTCTGGAAGGAAAGAACTCAACAGCTAGATCTGACATGGTAATTATAGGTAAGAGTTCTTCACAAATGAGTTACGAAGTAAATGCTTCTTTAAAAGGTGAAGGTTCATCAGCTGAGTTAAGAAGCAGGATTCTCGGCAAGGATCATTCGCAAGTAATAAGTAAAGCCTCAATAATAGCTTATGCTCCTGAAACAAAAGGACATATTGAATGCCATGGACTTCTCCTAAGCAGCAATGCAAAAATAGCTACGGTACCGCGTTTAGAAAGCATTGTTCCAGAAACCATGTTAACTCATGAAGCAAGTATAGGTAGAATATCTAAAGACGCCTTAAACTACCTTATGGCTAAAGGTTTTACCGAAGAAGAAGCTGCTTCTATAATTGTTAGAGGATTTATTGAAATAGGTTTAGAAAAAATACCTCAAAAATTAAGATACCTCATAGTTAAAACTATGGATATTATTGCTAAGTCTAAAATGTAAAAATCTTAGTTAGGAAAGCTATTGTGTTCTAAACTCTAGATTAAATAGGCTCCACTTGCATGTAAAGTTAGGTGTTAAAATAGTGCAGTCATTGGTTAAAGCATTAATAATAGTTGTAGCGTTAATTTTAGCTTCACTGGCTCTTACAACATTTATGAACACGCATGGTACTATGCCGGAAACACCGCAGAAAACCCCTGCAAAAACCCCGATAAGCGGAGGTATAGGTGTTGTTAAAGCATATGATAGAGAAGCATTTATGTACTCTATAGACTATAGTGGAAGAACGCTTATGGTAACTGGTTCAGCAACACTCTATGCTGAACCTGATAGAGTATATTTAAGCTTAGCTATAGAGACTGAGGAACCCGTAAAGGATCCTGTTGAAGCTTATTCAGAAGTTGTTTTGAAAGCTAAGAAAGTTATTGACGAGCTTAAGGGAGAGGAAGGTGTGGCTTCTATAAAAACGGAGTACGTGAACCTTAACCCCCTATATGATTGGTCAGGTGGAGAAAAAATCCTTAAAGGATATGTGGCTAGTTATTCTTTCAAAGTGGAAATTGATGATTTAGAGAAAGCAGGTGAAATAGCTTCTAAAGCTGTAAGCTTAGGTGTTAATAGGCTCTATGGATTAACATTCGGTCTTTCCGAAGATAAAAGGAAAAGCTTAGTTAATGACACAATAGAGGAAGCAGTTAATGATGCTAAAGCTAAGGCTGAAAAACTTGCTGAAGCATTAGGTGTTAAAATAGTTGGTGTGAAATCTGTTGCACTAGGTGCTCCTACCACAACAGCTTATTATCCGCTAAAATACGGTGTTGTCGAAGCAGCAGCAATTCCCCCTACGCCTATAGAGACAGGTAAGGGAATAGCAGTAACGGTTACTGTGACTGTGGTTTACGAAATTAGCGAGTAAGAACAATCTTAAAACATGTTAGCTTAACTATATTTTTCTTACAACATACTCTATACCTTTACTTTCCATAAGTGTTGTACCTAATTTTTCCAAGATGGTTTCAGACTTTATAAGCAGTTTTCTAACGGTCTTATTCCATGATAAAACTATGGGGAAAAAGCTTTTTCTCTTAATTTTCCTTTTAAGCTTAACCATTTCTTTAACATACTCTTCAATATCCTTAGTATTTAATCCTGTAAGCTTAGCTAAGTCACTAATGAACCCTACGTCTTCAAATGATTTTCCAACTGTTTTCTTAAAAGCAATATCTAATGTTTCATAGAGTGATTCGAAATCAGAGCTTGTGAGCTTAACCTTTCCAGCTATAACAACTCTTCTAATAGGTGTATCTACAAGTATGTCTAATTCTTCAGGAGGTCTTTCTGGTAAATCAATAACATGTTGTTTAGCACTAATTATTTTACCCATTCTCCCCTTTACAAGAAACAGTATTATTGCTAAAGCTAACGTCGCTAAATACCCTATAGACATAATGTATTGCTGAAGTAGCTTATTTTCTAATGAAAGTATTTTTGAAGCGAGCTTCGGAAACCACATTATTGGGTGAAGATATATTGCTATAGCATACAGAATGTTTTTGAAATTTAACGTTGCGGCACCTATGAGGAATAGTTCCTGAGGCGTAACAGGCTTTATAGGATATTTTGATGCTTCAAAGAGGACAAGTGTTTCTTTAGGATTTGGTGCAAGCTCCTTAGTTAATTCTAAAGCGAAATCTAAATATTTTAGCTGAGGACTCAACATCATATTCCTGTTTATGAAAACCGATCCGTCACCTAAAACGTAAACTTCAACATCACTAATTCTATAGTATATTGCGACGTATTCTCCGGAAACGTAGCCTTTAACATTAATTCCCAAAGGATTAACTGGAATTATGGGTGAAGCAAAGTCTAGAAATAAAGGATAAATTTTTCCAGCAGGTGTTTCAAGCCTAACTAAAGGGTAAGGTGTTCCTCCCGGACCATAAAGTGTTTCCTCATAGTTTATTGAAACCCTATTTCCAAATATTTGGAGAACACTGTTAGCATAAGGTCCTTCATCAGCTATTATGAAGGATATGTGTTCTGCATTCCCAATTATGTTCTCTATTGCGTCAAGGTCTTTTTGAGTATATGGTAGCTCCGGGGAAACTATAATGATGAGTACTTTTGTATAATTTTCTAGGGAAATACGCGACCAGCTTGTAACAGGAATAACACGGTAACCTAGTTTTTCAAGTTCTGAAGCATAAATTGATGTTCCATTCCAATCATTATTTAGCGGGGAGGCTCCAGTAGCTAAACCAGGCATTGTAGGTAATGTTTCTAGCAGCGCTATGAAAGCTATTACTATTAAGGAATATAGGAAGTACTTTCTATTCAACTTAGCTTACCTTTCTGCTCCCTTTCCTTAAGTGCCATAGCTATAGCGCTTAGTTTGAAAAGCTGTATGGAAAACGCCAGAAACGTAAACCCTATTAGTGCAGATAAAGCTGAAGTAGCAATATACGTTTTAGCCATGAAAGATATTGCTGACGCGAAAAACTGGTAGGAAAGAATTAAACCTATTACTCCGAGAGCTAAGTACATGTACTCCTTTACTTCACCTCTTACCTTCATGGTACCACCCCAATAACTGTTGTTATAAACCTAATAATCTTAATTAGCTCAGAGTAAAATGCGAAATATGTTTCGTAAGCGTAAGAGTCAATAGGTAACCTGATGGGTTCTCCAGTATTAATAAACACTGTAACATAATTAAATCTTAATTCTAAATAGGCCAAAAAAGCTAATGTTATGAGTAATAATGCGTAAATGGTTTTCCACGTTGGCTCAGTAGTTATAGTGAACATTATTTTGTCGACTATTTTCCAGGAAATATAGGATAGTATGAAGAAAAGAGCTAATGAGAAAAGTGTTGAAACAAGAAACCCTCCTATGGGTAAGTACCTTATGAAGTCCCGTAAAATGCTGATTAGTAAAACATAGAATATTAAAGCTGAAAATCCAGTTATAGAAGCACGATGTGGAAGCCCCGTTTTACCGTAAAATTCCTTAATGTACTTTATTTTTTCTTGAGAAATAAACGTCTTAGCCCACTGTCTTTCCCTTATTGAAAGATAGACCATTGTTTCCGAAATTTCTCTAAGAAGATAAACGCCTAAACCCGTTATCACTAAAAATATAAGCACTTTACCTATGATTTCATGAGTTATAAAGTGCCAGAAAACCATTACACCATAGCTTGCCTCTATTTGATAAGTTAAAGCGTACTCTATAACATAGTAGAGTGCTAAACCGAAAATTATCGGTAAAACATATTTTGAAGCCGAAAACACTATGAGAGGAATGTATGAGGAAAGAATTTTAGCACTAATTCTCTTATTTAAAGAACCCTTTCTTTCAACTTTAACAGTAAAGGGTATTGCTAGAGTATCGAAAATAAGGTAGGCCATGAACCCAACTACGGGTATCGCTATGTCTGAGAATCTAAAGCCAATTCTTAACCAAAGCATTGAAACTATTAGTAAAAGTATAGATGAGGAATAAGTTGTAGGTTTAGATGAAGCTACGCTAACTAAGCACTTTACTGCAAGAAGTAAGCCTAAAATGTAAAGTATGGCTCCTATGTAGTCTAAATTCATAAGCCCTCTTATGTCTACCATAGCTATTTTCACTAACATATCGTTTAGGATAGGTGAAAACCTGGGATAGTAAATAATGTAGGAGTATGTTAAGGGAATCACTGAAGCTGCCTTTAAGCTCTTAAACACCATGTTTGAGTTTATGTGCATTACACAATCACTCTAAACTCTCTTTAAAACCTTGGATTCAATGTTCCTAGCTAGCTCTAATGCTTCTTCGACATCTTTACCACTTATTTTCTCAGTTGAAAACCTATCTTTTTCGTAGAGA
>Ga0190363_1000404_pt1 | contig 25190 bp, 45 predicted proteins | sample 48721867_MG_FD_161272 | JGI IMG/M metagenome (GOLD analysis project Ga0190363, IMG submission 161272) | Hydrothermal vent microbial mat bacterial communities from Southern Trench, Guaymas Basin, Mexico - 4872-18-6-7_MG | ecosystem: Environmental > Aquatic > Marine > Hydrothermal vents >... | reverse complement strand
AGAGTATTTGAAGTTCCAATAGGCAGCCATCAAGCAATACAATTTCCACTAGCCGAAGCTAAAGCAAAGATTGAGGCCGCCCGCCTACTTAACTATAAGGCTGCATGGCTCTATGATAAGAGGCAGCCATGCGCAGCAGAAGCCAACATGGCTAAGGTCGCCGCTGTCGAGGCCGGAATACAAGCCGTTTATCATGCCATGCAAACGTTTGGCGGTTACGGCTATGCAGTAGAATACGATGTGGAGCGCTGGTGGAGGGAAGTAAACCTAATTAGGCTTGCGCCAGTAACTCATCAAATGGCTTTAGCATACATCGGACAACACGTTCTGGGGATGCCAAAATCATACTGACAATTGTAAAAGTTTCGATGGTGGGCCCGGAGGGACTTGAACCCTCGACCAACAGGTTATGAGTGTTTTTGCTTGGGTAGGCCTGTTTGTTGGAGTGATTTACGTTATAAGTTTCTTGTTTGGGGTGAGGGACGTTTTAGCAAGGGGTATTTGAAGAATTTGAGGGTTGTTTTGGATAGGTTTCGGCCTGTTATAGGTTGTGTTGAGGATGTTGATGGTTTGTTTGCGGTTCCAATGAAGGAGAGTGTTAGGCGTGAGTTATGGTTTGCTGTTCGTAACTTGTTGAAGTTTTGCTTGGAGCATGGCTGGGATAAGGAGTGGATTAGGCGGTTGATGGATGCTATGCCTAAGTGTCCTCAGAGCCGGGTTGATTTGCGTAGGCCGAGAGTTTATCAGATTTTGAATTTGCTTAAGGCTTTACGTGAGGCTCCAGTTAAGTATCAAGCGTTTTATAATTTGATTTTGGATTCTGCTGTCCGGCCTTTTCATGCAGTTGAGGTTTTGCAGGGCTGGAATGAGGGGAATTTGGAGAGGGTTAGGCGTGGCGTTTACATGTATTATGTTGGGATTGAACGTGAAGAGAAGCATTGCTGGATAGTTTTTGTTACTCGATATACGCTTGATTTGATAGAGAGGATGGAGGAGGCTCCTACGATAGCTGGATATTGCTGTTTTCAGAAGCGTATGGGCTTGTTGAGGCCTAAGCTGGTTCAGAAATTCGCCTATAACAGTATGAGAAGTTGTGGCGTAGATCGTGACATTGCTGAGTTTTTAAGTGGGAGAAAGCCGGAAGGGGTGGGGGCAAAACATTATACTGAATTGGTTTTTCTTGCGGAAAAGCAGTATCCTAAATATGCGAAGTATCTGGAAAAATTAAGAAAGACAATTTAGTCTCGCTTGGTTGCTATTGTTGATGTTGCTAATACGAAGGCGAGCATTGCGACGCAAAGCGCGATTAGTCCCCAGTTTATTGGAGCGCCTTCAAGCCATAATGTAAATTGGTAGCTTAGGCTGTGCCACATTTGCCATGGGAGAAGCGTGAATGGAAATGTTAGTGTATGCCATATCATGGTTGCTGCTTGGAATGCGTAGTTTAAGATGTTCCATTGCATTGTGTTTAGCGTGAACGGGTAGATTGTGTGGTGCCATTGCAGAACTGTAAGGTTAAAGAAGTAAGCTAATTCATGCCATTGTAGCGTTTGCAAATTAAGGAGATAGGCGAGGCTGTGCCATTCTCCCCATTTCAGTAATGTAAAGGGAAAGCCAAGAGTGTTCCACTGTCTGGTTTGCGCCACAAAATCATATGGTAGCATGTTCCATTGCATGGTGTCAACTGTGAATGGAAATGTCAGTTGATGCCATCCATAAACTGTTAAATCGTAAATATAGGAGAGTTGATGCCACTGCATGGCTATAAGCTGGAATGGGAATGTTAGGCTATGCCATGCAAGAGCAGAAAGGTCAAACGGAAAAGTCATGGAATGCCACTGCAAAACATCCAAACTGAATGAATAGCTGAGCGGATTCCATTTCATAACATTCAAAGTAAAATTAAAAGCTAACTCGCTCCATTTCCTCGTATTCAACGAAAAATCATAAACCAAAACATGCCATTCCGCCAAAACAAGAATTTGAACGCTTGTATTTCCCCAAGAGCCATAAGTGTTATTGCAGATTATATACCAAGCTATCGTAATGTCTGGCTGATTCGGCAACGTCCTTGTGAAGTTGCTCCACGCCTCCAACGTGTTGGCGGGAAACGTTATGGTTCCGTTTAGTTGCCATGCTCCCGTGGCATTCCAGTAAAACATTGCTGTAGATAATCCAAAATAATCCGACCAATATGCGTGAAATGTGCATGGTTGCCCCACAACATTAGGTTCTGCACCTATGTTGGACGCTATAGGCTTAATTTCCTGGTCGTCGCTTGGAACAAGAGGGTTTCTTCCGTTATCTATTTCTGACTTGTCTGGTTCTCCTCCACTATCCGTGTCTGGGTCTCTTGGGTCAGTCCAATACACAAATAGTTCCTCATAATCGCTTAATCCATCATTATCTGTGTCCATTCCTTGAAGTGTTGCGTTGTCTGGAAGATTTATAATGAAAAAGGTGCAGTAGGAAGGGGTTGAAATAAAGCTTATTCCACTTGTTCCGGGAGGTGCTTCTCCTTTTACTGCAAACAGGTTTATGTCGTTGTCAATAAATGTGGGGTCGTTAATGTCCCATAATCTTGCTTCTAAATAGTAAGTGTCATACGTGAAACCAGTAACATTTACTTCCTGTCTGCTTTTTGTGCTGTCAGTAGTATAGTATTCGTCAAAATCACGATATAGCTCTGAATCATTTTCCTTTTCATAACCAAGATTTATAGTTCCATTTCCTGTGTTCCACCAAATATGGAAATAGATATTGTCAATAGTCGTATTTTGAATAGTTAATGTTTCATCTATGAATATGCCAACGTATGCGGAGCATTGAATTTCATAGTAATCATCTGGTTGGTCATAGCGTGCAATGGCAGTATCATAACCGCCCGTATCGCATGGCTGTTCATGAGGTAACCATCTATCACGCACGAAATCCCCAGCATAATCATAATACATTGGTTCGGTGAAGTAGAACTGTTTATAGCTAAGAGATTCTGGAACTCCATTTAGTCCAATATATTTTCTCCATTCCTCTTCTGTGCCCCAAGAATCTTCATAGTCATAGAATGTCCAGACATATTTTGCCCAGTTCCCGCTTGTGTCATTAGCGTAAATATTGAATGTACATGTTGCATAGTTTTGTCCAGTAATGTTAATTGCATAAAGGTCATCACCTAAAGATGTCATAGTTAAGTTTTGCCATGTTCCATTATACCATTCACATAATACGGTATCCACAGCCACATCATCTGTTACATTAACTTTAATATAAATCCAATTTTCAGTCTGAATAGTTCCATTTCTGTAATAGATGTTGTTTGTGTCAGTTCCGAAGGCTGGCTCATTAGGGTTTCCTGCACAAATTAACTCATTTATTGTAGGAGAAGTAACATCAGCTTCATAAGCTATTTCTATTCTTACTTGCGTGCATCGGACATAAAAATATATGTGCAAAGAAGCATAATAATAGCTCTTGGCTTTAATCCCAAATTCGAGGTTGTTTAAATCGCTTAATTGCCATGCCTCACCCGTAGCCGGATTAACTGTCCAAGTATAACTGTATTCTATATAGCTTGCGTCCGGTCTCACATAAGTTGAAGACGTGTAAACTGTCCCGTCTATAATTAAGGCTTGATAGGCGTAGCCTTTATAACTTGAATGTGTGCTCCTCACGGTGATTACTACCGTTATGTTATGAATGGTTACTCCGCTTAAGTCATGCGTGAACGTGAAGCTGTCTATTTTGTATAGGCTGCTGTCTCCAGTTGCAATATACGTTGAGTCTCCGTCATTCGGCGTTTCATCAACCTTGTCGTAATGCGTTGAAGGCGAGCTTGGATATAAATAGCCGAACTGCGTATAGCTTCCGTCTCCACTCGGATAATAAATTGCAGTTTGAACATCTGGATTGGCTTGAACCGGAGGAACAAACGGTGGAATACATACGCTACTTACAATTGTGAATATGAGCATAAACCAAAGCAAACGTTTATGCCAGCCTTGCCTTCTCTGCATTAAACTTTCACCTTCCCCGAATTTTTACAAATGCAACGTGGATTCTCCAACCTAATAGTATTGCCTATATTCTACCGCACAATCGTAGGTTACACCTTCCTCTGGAAGCGAAGTTGACCATACACCTTCATACTTGATGTAATGGAACCCTCCAGTTGTCGTGTGGCTTGTATAGTTAAGCTCCTTTAACTCCCAGATTTTAGTGCTATTCTGATGAGTAATGTTCATGTAAACCCGAATATAGTCACTGCTCACTTCCGGAATCAAAGTAGAGTTAGCCTTCACGCAAACCGTAAAGTTCACTTGCTCATTATGAAAGATTTTAACGCTTCCCTCATCCGTCAAGTTTCCTCGCAAAACCCAAGCTCCATCATGATACTGCCAAATCTCCACATAAACAAGCGTATTGCCATAGCTGTCCGCAGTCCAACCAGGCGAAGCCAATACCAACCGTGTCCCAGTATTAAATATCAAAGCTAAAATCAAAACTAAGCAGAGAGCCAAAGCAACAGAAGAGCCAGCCGAAGCTCTAATCAGCTTTTTCCTCTCCATCTTTCCATTTTCACCTCCCTTTCAGTTTATGCATGAAAGTTATATATAAAACATATTTGATATGCCTTAATATGTTTAAGGTATGGCTGATTTGCCTTTTGGCATTGTTTCTTGTCAGTTGCTGGATTTCTTTCATTCTCTGTTTTTTCCGCTTTCCAATAGAGAATGAATTGATTGGTCCGTTGGAGGCTGCAACTACTCCTATAGCTTTCACGTTATATTTTGTTGGAATTTTAGGTGCTTTTCTTCTGGTTGAATCTTCAAAGAATTTAAACTATGATAGGCGAAAGGCTGAAAGGCAAATGCTTTTGGGCTGCAACCTTATCTTTGCCAGTTGGGTTGGGCTTGAACTTTTGCTTAGACTCGTCATTTCTTAGAATGCTCCCATAGTTTTAAGTAGGTTGATAAATTGTAGCAAGAGAATAATGATGAGTAGGAATGCTGTTATGGCAATTGAGCCTCGTTGCAGTTTTCCTCGTTCAAGGTCTCTCACTTTCTGTTCGTGACCTAACAGTTGGCTTTTAGTCCACATTTTTGGCATTAACTGTTTAAGCTTGACAGGGTTAACCAGACGTGTAATCCATAATGGATAAATGAGAATTTCCTTGTCTTTAATCCGCATTAAAGCATTAATCAAGTCTTCTTTTTTGATTTTTATTGCATGGTCTGGAAGAAGTTCACGAAGCTCTTTGAACAGTTTTCTTGCTTTTTCATATTTTTGTTTTTGCAGTTTTGACTGCAAGAATGGATTTTTCATGTCATGTGGATGTTCGATGTATGCTAATAGTTCTGGATTGACAAGGACGGCTTTTCCAGAGTAAGCTAAATAGAATGCGCTGGAGCTTCCTTCTACACGGAAGGCTTTTGTTGCAGTTTCAAGCTCATCAGCAGTCATTGTTTGCGATGTTTCTTTTGTTATTCTTGGAAGGAAATGGAATCCTTTATGGTTGTCATAGGTTATTCCTTCAGCAAAAATTGTAGGCGTGAAGAATCTTAATACATGGTCATCATATGCGTTTGCTATGACTGGTCTTGCGCCACCAAATCTTAAGTTGTTGAGTAGCAGTCTTTTGGCTGGTGCGGGCGTTTTCCACCAGAGGAAAATGATTAAGGCGAAAATGAGGATTATTATGATTGCAAGTGTGAAGCATAGCCATGCTACTGGATTTCCCTTCCACATTTGATTGAAAACTTCCATGATCAAGTCAAGCATTTTGCTCACTTACCCCAGAATTTCCACCAAGGCTTCTTCCTTTCTGATCCGGAGCCTTCAAAGACTACTCTTCTTCTCTGCTCTGTAACCACTGTTGCTTTCCATCCTCTGACGGCGTCTTGAACGGCTATCTGGCATGCCTTTTCAAGTAATGTGAGAAAGTTTATGTCAGTAAGTTCAAGTTCATCTTCATCCATGTCAAGCAAGTCTCTGCTAATGCAAAGTGCAATCTCCTTCTTCAGCTGTTCAGCCTCACTCTCGGTGAAGTAGGTGGTTCTTGTAAGCTGATTCAAAATGAAAAGATATGGACGATAACGCTTGTAGCTCTTAATAATGCTTTCAATTCTCTTCAATGTTTCAAGTATTTCCTCTGCTAATTCCTTGTCTAACTTTCCAGATTGAAAACCTGCAAAAATCAGTTCGTTCAGCATTTTCTTTTCATTTTCCAAATCGCCAAGCAATAAAGACTCAATTTTTCTGTCATCCAATAGTAGCCGTTGCAAGACTTCAACTGAAGAAGGTTCCTCTACAACTTGGCGTTGACCCACTCCAGCAGCGAAATATTGCCTTGCAATTTCAACCTCGCTTACTTCCGTCATAACGATATTCTCCCCACTCTTCTTACTTTTCTTTCAGAAAGGCTTTCTCCAAGTTCTAAAATGAAGGCGAAAATGAACATTGCTCCTACAACCATGAAAATGTAGCTTAAAGCGACAAAGACGGCTGAAGAGCCTAAATAAAAGTTTACATATCCGCATGAAATCCAGCAAATGCCACTAAGAAGCATCATTAGAAGGTTTTTCCTTTGAAGACAGAAAGCAGTAAAGAAGATTGTGATTCCATAAAGAATAAAGAATTCTATAATAGTCAACTCAGCCGTCATTGCTCAAGTCTCTCCAAATATACCTTTTATGCCTTAATATGTTAAAATATTTTCCGATTATGTTAACAGAGTTTACAATAGTTTTAAATATATTTACAAAAGACAATAACTTGAGGTAAACAAAAGTGAAGGCAGCGACTGCAATAATATTTTCAACTATTTGGCTAATTGTTATGATGCTCGTCGGCTTTCTGATTGTCAGCAACTTGCAGGCGCATGCCAATGACTCTGGGCAATTGACAGGGAACGCAGCTACACACTGGACCACTTTCATCACCTTTGTTTGGATAGCCTTTGGAATCATGGCCTTCACTCCATTAATCATGGTTCTTGTCCTGTTCAGCGGAATCTTCAGCGGGATTAAAGGCCCAGAGTAGCTCAAGCTGACGAGCAGATTAAGTTCCCCCCTTTTTTCGGGTAACAGAAAGCTCAGTTCTTTTCAGCCTCTCAATATCTTCGAGAAGTTCCTCAAGCTCTCTTCTTATCCTCAATATTGTTCTGCTAAAAAGACTCGGTCTAACCTTTTTGGCAAACTCAAAATCTCTCCTCAATTTCATATATTTTCTCATGTATTCATTGGGACGTTCCTTATGGGATTTCCCTTCTATTGCAACGATTAATTTTCTGAGTTTTTTCTCCATTTCATCGATTTCATCTTTTCTTTTTATCATTTGCCTTTCACCAGGCTCCATAGTATTCCGGCTATTCCCAGCACGAAGAGTATCCATGAAAGTTGAAGCCCAGATTGCGGAATCAGCATGCTTATTATTCCTCCGGCTCCTCCTCCAATAAGCAGTAAGCCAAGTATTGTGGCTTTGAAGTCATCGAAAATTTTGTATAGGCCTATTCCAAGCGGTAACAGAAATACTATGCCATACGCCATGAATCCGAGCCAATAAGTGAACGGAAGCATTATGAAGCCGAAAATGTCTCTATTTTGCAGTTTCCATAGCATAAGCTCGTAGGGTGTTGGCTCCGTATATTTTAGTTGAACTTTTGTCTGGTAGTTTCCTCCCCAATAAAGCATAGAAATTGTAATGCCTGAATCAACTTCCGACATATAGCTTCTTTTTGTATAGTAGGTAAATGTCCAAGTTGCTTCTGGAAGCTTGATTAAAGTTTCATTCTCCGTAATGAATGTTGCTCTAAGGTTCCATTCGTCTGTTCCAAAACGCTGATAAACTTTTATCATTATGGCGTCTATGATGTTGCTGTAGCCTGGACAGTTCCATGTTGCAGTTTGTAGGCCTTCGCCATCTGCATTTCTGCTTACTACTGCAACTGGCTGTCCGCCTGTAAGTTCTTCGAGTGCCCCGCTTGAATGCACAATCCAGACTCTAACTCCATAGTAGGTTATGCTGGCTCCCTCGGTTGAAACGATGTCGTAAGCGTCTGATGATGAAGCTGTTTCGTCGAGTCTATAGCCAAGAATTCCATTAACCGTATGTGTGTCGGCTCTGAAATACCATGTTACATTCTTTCCTTCCCCTTGAACCTGCCAGACTGGCGTTGGATTTGTCAATCCTAAGGTTATTGTTGTGCTTGAAACAGCCTTTATGGCCGTTAATGTTTCATTTTGGAATACGCTGTCTTGGCTACATGCTTGCCATTCACTGTAGCTTACGAAAAAGTCGTCCTTAGTAAAGCTTCCGGAATCAATTGTAATGTTCTCATTGGATGATTGTGAATATACGATTGCTCCGCCTAAAACTAAGCCTGCAAAGAATGCTATTATCAGTGCTATTGCATAGGTTTTGAGGCTTAACTTCTTAATTCTTTCCAGTTTCACTTCTGTTTTTTACCTTCCCTCCCTCAACACGGAGGGAACCCGATAACACAATGTTGCCGTTTGGCAACTCGTAAATTACACAGTAAACGCCAAAACTTTCAAAGTAATAGTAATCCAGAAACTTTATAAAATCTACGTTTTTTCCATGCCTCATTTTGGCTTTAGCCCCCGCAATACGCAACAGCTCATTCAAAGGAATAGGCTTCTCACTATAGATTATTACGGCTCCAATGTTTTGCCGGCTCATTCCACCCTTCTTCCTCCCAGATATTCAATTATGAAGAGCATCCAGATAACCATGGAAATTACATTTATTACTTGGACGATTGGCTGTGGAGCTCCAAGTTTGCTTGCCATGTCTCCGATTCCCATGGTTGCCCATCTTGCAGGTTCCCAGAACAAAGTGAATGCTGCAATGAAGAGTATGGCTAATCCGGCTCCAGTATAGCCTGCAAAAATTGATAGTACGCCTCCAATCGCTCCGATTCCAGGAACGATTATTTGTTCCCAGTTTGTCGGTACACTAAACTGCGTAGCAATAACTTCTGGGCTGTAATATGGCTTATTAACCATTTGGCTGAAGGTTCCGATGGAGTTTACGATGAAGATTGAAAGGTTTATGAAGATAAAGGCGAAAATCACGTCTTTTATAGTTGTCATGCCTGCGTTATCCCCCGTCTCCTTCTTCCTATGGCAAGGAGAATGATTAGGCATACGATTATGGAGAGCGTGCCCCAGCTCATTGCATACCATCCAAGCCAGATTAGCACTCCGGCCGTGATTGCTCCGAGCAGTAAGCCTACTTCTGCATCTTTAAAGCTTGCAAGCGTTGCCATAAAGAAGATGATTAATGCGCTTATGAATTGGCTTGGAGCCACTGGCCAGTCTCCCAGCCAGCCGAGTAAGCGGTCCCAAATATCTTCGGATTTAGGTGATTCCAGTTTTGGTATTGGAATTTGCCATGTTAGCTGTCCAAAGTCTGCATGGGAAACGCTGATTTTCACGTTGTAGTCAAGAGATGGAAGTGCATTTTTCCAGTTTAATAGAATCATGTTGGTTTCATAGCTTTGCATGTATTCGGCTGTTAATTTGTTGTTTTTGACTGAGTAGATTGTTATGCTGACTTGGCTGGTTCTTTCGTTTGCGTCATTATAGTATACTTGGATGCATGTGCTGTTCAATCTGATAGCATAGGCGGTTATGTTTCCATAGCTTATATAGTCGCTTGGAAGCTGGGCTGGACTAATATAGAAGGTTAAGGTTTCATATGGAGAGAGTGTTGTTTGGCTTCCAAGGTCTATTATGCCTTGGTCGCAGATTATTCTGAAATAGTAGGTTTTGAATTGTGTAAGGATTAGTGGGAGCTGACCTCCGCTTGGAACTTGCCTCCGCTCTACAGTATATAATGTTCCGTTCATGTATGCTCTGGCTTCCAGATAGGCGTTTGTAACTCCGAGCAAGTCGATGATTTGGATTTGATAGTCATAGTATGGGCTTTCTGGAACCGCAACGTAAATTTCCTCATAACTGTAGAGTGGAATGTAGATTCTGGTATAGTTGTATGCCAATGTCCACTTGAACATTAACGGTTTATCCTCAAGCTCCACAGTATAGCTTGGACTTGACTCGTTAAGCTCAAAACTGAAAGCAGAACCAACCAGAGGATAAACTGTAACGTTTATGGCTCCCTCTATAAATCCAGAATCCTCATTGAACGGCCCATAGAAAACATACTTGTAGCCTTCAACTTCATAGGTTATGTATAGTTTTGGAGCATAAGAAGAGCCAGCCTCAGCAGACTTTACATAAAGGAATTCGTAAACGAATGGGGTTGGAGCAATTTCTTCTATGTCTCGGCTACTTCTGAGGCATAATTTGGTATAGCCATTCACGTTTATTATGGTGAAGTCGGTTATGGTGATGTTCCAGTATCCAATTCCGGAAATCTCGCTTGTATTTCTGCTTCCATAATTTCCAATATAATGGGCATAGTAATAGTCTCCAGCTTCAAGTGGCATATGCGGATAGGTCGGTTGTCCATTCTGAATTGTAACATTGAAATCCTGTTCAGTATGGTCTGAATGGATATATATACTTAAAACTACTGAAGTAATGTTTGCATTATCTGGAATGCTTGAAGTGTCAAAGAATAGGAAAACTCGGTCTATTTCATATCCTACATGTTGCCCTAATTCAATTATTTCGTTAGTAAGAAGGACTACTTCTCCTGATTCAGCGTCGTGAACAGCCTCATAATCGTCGCCTAATTTTCTCATTGTTGCATCATCATTTGTAGATGCAAATGTTTTTGTTACTGTTACTGTTGTTGCTTTTGCTTTATGGTTGGCTGGAAAAGCGAATAGGCAAAGGCATAATATTAAAATGGCTAATGCTAATGCTTTTTTAGTATTCAGGGTAGGTCACCTCTCTTCGCTTTCTTACATAGGTGTAGAACCATGCTATCATTCCGACAATGAAGATGATTCCGAGCAGTAGGAAAACATATTGTATGAATGTGACTACCATTTGGGCGTTGTCATCTAAGGTTACAGTTGCCAATATTGTGTCTATCAGCGAGTAGATGGGCATTCCTACAGCCAAGTAAAGGAATGCGAAGACGAAAATAGATAGGACAAATACGGCTATTGCATATACAACATTTCTTTTCGGAAAGAATATTTGAATGCTCATTTCTTTCCTCCTCTAAGCATGAGTTTCATTACCTCCGGAGGCTCCATTACTGGCGAAATCATCCAGCCCCAACCATAAAACAACGGAGAAAGCTTTCCTTTCTTGCGTTTGCTTTTAATCTTGAATGGTTCAGATGGAATCTTAACCTTTGGAACTGAAATATGCTCGGTGAACGTTTGCGTTGTGACTTGTTCAAGCTTTAGAGATTGAGAAAGATTTATTTCAGAAACTACTTTTTCTGATGCTTTCTCGAATTGTTTGGCTATGTCCTTGGCTGTTGGCATGTTGAATTCGTACTGTTTAATGCTTGGCGTGACGGTTTGCTTTCTTATTTCTTTCCATGTTGGGGCTTTGAAGGCTAATGCTGATACGCCTAAAAGTTTAGGTAGAAATGTTGATGGGTATTCTATGCCTACGATGTCTGTGGCTACCTTAATCATTTTTGGAGAAGTTATGAGCTGTTTAGTTATTTGCTCGGCTGTGATCCCGCCCATGATTTGCCTGAATGCTGAAGGCAAAGCCTTAGAAACCTTAGCATAGGCTTCAGGAGTCATCTTACCAGTTATCTGAATGCCAGTAAATAGTTTGCCCATATACTGCTCTACTGGAGCTTTATACTCTATTGCAATTAATGGTGAGGAAATCTTGGTTTTAGTGATTATTTCAGAAGAAGGCTGTTTAGTTACAAATATTCTTTTAACTGTTTCAAGAAGTTTTTCTATTTTTGTCAATTCTTTTGGTGAGTAAATTGAAATTCGCCATTCGGAGATTAGCGGATGCTTCGCCCATTCAGCCGAGATGGAAGGTTGCTCCATTACCGCTGAAATAAATGGCTCCACTCTTCTTGTAGCTTCAGCTTGAGAAATTCTAATGAGTGACTCTTTGGCTTTAAGTTCAGCTTTCCCAAAAATTTGTTCGCCAGCCAAATGAATTTCTTCTGGCTCAAAGAATTTTAATGCCTCATCAATTTGTTCAGCAACTTCGGCCGATACCCTTTCATATCTTATGTATGGCTTAGTTCTACTAATCGCCTCAATTTTGCCTTCTTCAGGCGTTACTTTGAGAAATTCATACTCTTCAGCCGCTACTATTCTTTTGATTTTTGCTCCTCTGATTTTTTGCCATGCTTTGCTGAATGCTTTTCCAGTCATCCATGAAATGAGTATGTCTCCCATTATGGTTCCGGCTATATAACCAGGATATTTTCTTTCCATCTCTACAAGCCTTGCCCATTCTATTTCGGCTCCGACATCATAGCCCAACTTGGAGATAAAACTGCCTGTAACGGCACCGGAAAGTGTCGGCGGAGAAGGCCCTAAAGCTTCATGAAGTAGAGCCTGAACTTGACTTTGCATTTCCGTTGGCGGAATAAATTCTTTCCCGGGGCCCTTAATGAACGCCTCAATTGAGATGTGTCCTATTCCTTTTAAGAAGGATTCAAGTGAGGCTGAAACGCCTATAACTGCAGATTTCATGCCTTTTTCATGTGGCGGAATTAGCTGTTCCTTCATTTCTTTGGGTATTGTTTCGCCTGTTATTTTTTCACCTATTGCCATTCCCAGCTCGAATGGTGTTATGAATGATTCAGCAAGTGTTTCGGTCCATGTTTTTTGTTGTGCTTCAGCTTCCTTTGATTCTTTAAGTTGTGGTAGAAGTTCTGTTTCGAATTTTTGCCATGCTTGTTTTTCCCATTCTTCTATGCTGAGTTCTAACTGTTGCTTGGCTGATTCTTCCCAAGCAGACAAAGCCGACTCAATTTGCTTAGTTAGGTTTTGCTCGACTTCAGGAAGTTTTTCTTGAAGTTTAGTTTCAAATTGTTGGATTGCCTCCTGCCTTTTTACTGTGAGTTGCCTATAGAATTCTGCTTTTTGGCGTTGCTTCCAAGCTTCGACTTGCGGTCTTTTAACTCCGGCTCTCAAAAGCCTATATGCTTGAAGGCTTAACCTTCTTTCAAATATTCGTCTGGCCTGAGCCTCCTCCTGTTTCAATTTTTCTCTAAAGCCAATTCTCGATTGCAATGTCCATTTCGCGATTTCCGCCTGTTTTCTTGCCTCAAGAATCATTCTTTGCCTCTGCTTTTCCTCCTCAATTTCCCTTTCAGCTTCCTGTATAGCCTTCTGTTTTTCAGCCTCAAGCTTCTGTTTATATTCCTCTCTTAACCTTTCTTCTTCAACTTCTTTTTGAGTCTGCTCATTAGAAGACTGGCTTTTTCTGGGGATTCCAGCCAGCACAGAGCCTGACACTAAGGGTAATGGAGCCAAACATTTGCCTCCGAAATATCAACATTAATGTATTTATGTGAACATAATTTATATGTTTTCATTAATACCTTGTATTTCTTTGGCCTTTATTTTGGTAAATTTTTTATTCTATATTTGCAATTAATAAATGATGTGATGTCTAATGTGCAAGGTTATGGGCGTAGTTAAGGGAAAGCCTGTTGTTCTCCAAACGATGGGATACGCTGGCAAGCGAGAGTTGAAAACTTCGATAGGCGACATTCGCCAAGCGAGAACTTTGATTCTCTATAAGCATGATGCAAAGGGATTGGGAGTCAAGCCTGGAAGACGAGTAACCGTTAAGGTTGGAAGAAAGAAGATTCCTTGCGAGGCTAAGCCTTGGAGTAGAGGAAGCATACTGCTTGTTCCCAAGAAAGAGAAGCATCCTTTCGCTAACATGTCTTTGCGGTCGCTGAAAAGGCATTTGGTAATTTGAGGCTTTCCAGTTGCCTAAGCCAACGGAGGCTTCGTTTACCTATCAGAATGTTTTAGCGTTTGCTCTCAGAAACTATATTCTATATGCTAATGAAGGAGATGTTTTGGCTGCTTGGAGAGCATTAAGAAACTTGTATAGTATCTGTCCTTATGATGTTAGAGAAGAGGTTAAGGAGGATATTGATAGTTTAGAGTTTGAGCTTGGAAAGCTGTCGGCTGGAGCAAGAAATTCTGATCCGGTTGGAAGAGTGGAAGTTACGGTTAGGCAAGTTAAGCTTATTATGTCAAGGGCAGACTCGATTGTTAGCAGAATTGTTGATTCTCTTTGTGAGAAGGGATACTTTAAGCCTCCGAAGAGAGAAATTGAGGAAGGTGTCAGCCATACTTGGCTTGAAAAATACGCTAAGAAGAGGATTCATACATAGCTAAGACTTCGTCTATTTCGGATAGTTTTTCTGGTTCTCCAACAGCCTTATAGACATCTTCCATCATTTCTTCCTTTTCTGTCTGCTTCATTTTTCTCTGCATGCCTTCATATACAGCCTTTAGAATGCGTTCTCCAAGCTCCGTATACTTGTCGCTTATTGGCTTATACCAGTTCCAGAAGCTGTCCGGAAGAAAAGCGTTGAAGTAGTCTTTCCATTGCGTGTATACTCCGCCTTTCTTTCCATCTGGATAATCCCATCTCTCATAGACTTTGGCGACTCTCGGCTTGAAATTATAGGTGTCCTTTCCGAATTTTCTAACTCTGCAGACAAGCAGTTCTGGAATAGCCTCTAAAACTTTGCTGCTGATAAGCTTCTTGCTTGGAGAGCTTAAAAGCAAAACAGCAAACTTTCTTCCAATAAGCTGAATGTATTTCGCCACTGTCTTTACGAATGGTTCATACCAGTCAAGCACGAAAAGCCAGAAGCCAGCGTCATCCCAATGCAACACCTTATATTTCTTGCCAGCTGGAATATCAAAAATCAACTGCAGAAAATCCTTCGGCAAAAACACAAGCCACTTCTTCACCTGCTCATAATCTGGCTTAACACACCTCGCAACAACCGTTCTGCTCCCAACTTCCTCATATTCCCATTCTCCGAAAGCTTCAGCCATGGCTTGGCTGCAATAACTTGACTTGCCAATACGCTGTTTACCCTCAACCACCATCCCAAAAAATCCATCATGAAAGTAAGTATCATTGATTTCCCAAGCCAGCCTCAAACTGTCAAGCTTAATCCTCACGCATAAGCCTCCAAACATACTTGTTATATATATAGATATATCATAGTCATAAAACTTAAGTTTTAGAGAAAAGAAACAAAACAATGTTGAAAGGTTTGAAAATGAACTAATCCAAACATGGGTTTCGGATGGTTGGCGCTTAAGTATGAAGGCTGTAACTGAGCTTGAAGAATGGGATGAGGAAGAGTTTGTTCCTGAAATGACCGAGTTTAGGGCTGCAGTTGACAGAATAAAGAATAGGCGAGACTCAATTTTGATTAAGGCCCTATATTTGCTGGCGCTTAGAGTTAATGAAATCACCACTAAAGTGAGTCCTTCAGTCTTGAAGAGGGGAACTGAGCCACTTGGCCAATATATTGATTGCAGCATTGGCCACTACCGAATTCTTGATAGCAACACTTACTCCTATCGTGATGAGCGAGCCGCGGTTTTTAGATGTGCAGTTTTGAAGCGGAAGCCTAAAAGCAAAAAGAGAAAGCATGTATATAAAGTTGTGGCACTTCCATGCGATCCAAAATATGAACCATGGACCGTTCATTTGCTGAGATGGTTCAAGGAAAAGAATGGGTTGGGCTTCCCAATAACAGAAATGCAGGTAAGGAGAATTGTGAAGAAGCATTTGGCAATTTTGGATCCTAAGGTTCATCCGCACAGCCTTAGACATTGGAGAGCAACCCATCTCGCATCTTACTATGACTTTGACAGTTGGGAGCTATGCGCCTACATGGGATGGAGCCACAAAAGCATGTTCACCAAAATAGCCATGCCAGTAGGAAAAACAGACATCTATGTCCACATAGCATGGAAACGCTACTTTCCAAAACTCCTCAGACCATTACAAACCTAAGTTTCTTAGTAAACTTAAATTTGATTTGTTAATGATATTTAATTATGTGTGTGAGTGTGAGAGTGCGTGCACTCTTATTATGTCTCTCTTTTTCTTTAAGAATCTTATTTCTTACTTTGTATATGAAATTAGCCTCTCCACTAACAAAATAGAATGAAACACTCATGTTATATTCCTCTTCTCCTTTTAAGCTTTACTCTCACCCACACTCACACTCACATAAGCTTCTTCTGCTCACCTCCCTTCAATAAACATTCCAATGCTCCAGGAACCTTCGCATAATTCAACCTGTAGATTCCCATGCCAACTTCTTCAATATACTCCAATAGCTTCAAAGTTTCAATCCATCGCTTAATAGTTCTTGGATCTGCTCCAATCAACATGACAATAGCTTTCTTCAGCTCTTTCAATGATACTTGATTTGTGAAGTTCTGCTTGGCTAAATAAAGCATGATTTTCTGACATTTCATAACAGCTTTACTCACCATTCTGTTTTGCCTCCTTGATTTCTTTCCATATGTCTGTGAGCATGAAGAGGATGCAATAGCCGAAAGTTGAAATCATGATTTGCTTCGTTGACATAGCTTGCCCGTAAAGCGGAATCCAAACTAATCCCCAAAGGAAAGTTGCAAGTAAAGCGAGAAACCAATTTCCGACAAAGAATTTTACATAATCCCAAAATCTAACCTTACTCAACTTTTTCACCTATTTCTATGATTTTTTCGACGAGTTGCTTGATGAGGCTCCAGTCTCGTCGAGCTTTATCCCATCCGAAAACCATATCAATATATACGATTATACTTCCATACTCCACTTTAACCCTCAACTTTTTTCCATTCTCCTTTCCAGTTGTTTTTCATCCATTCCAGAACCTTCATTAAATCATGCTTATCCGTGAAAACAACCTCCAAAATATTGTCATAATCGATTTCTATTTGTTGATTTGATAATTTCATGTAGTCAAAGTGGAATGCTGAAGTAACCGGTTCGCTAAAGCATACTAATATTGGGTCTGACTCTCTTGCACTTGCAAGCTTAACTTCAGTTTCTAATCCTTTCCTGATGTTTTCCATGAAGATTTCAGGCAAGTTCATTAGCAGTTTATGCTGTTTCGCTAAAAGTTCTTGTAAGCTGAATCTTCGGCTTGCTCGGACATAGAGATGATAACGCCATCCATTCGGTTCAGAAGTTTCCTTAATATGATAAAAAAACTTCCTACCCATTTTTACAGAAAACCTCCTTTCTAAACCAAGTTCGATATCCATTTTCGCCTTCTCTATAAACAAAATGAGTATACAACGCCTTTCTGAATTTGACAAAGTCCAAAATAGCTAAAAGCAAATTAAATGGCGGTAAACGCCTCAAAATTTTTTCTTCAATTTCATAAACAACATCACTCAATTTTCTCCGCTCCATGCTTTCCCGTTTCTATTTCGTGGTGGAGCCAGCAGAATCCGTCATCGTTCCATGCAAAACATTTACTTTCCATGCTGCATGATTCAACTTTTCCTTTAAAAGTCAACTCGGTTTCCACTACGTCTTTAAGCGTCAATTCTACGCAGTCTTTGACTTTTGGGCAATACTGCAAAACCTTAACCTTCATTTTTCCGCATCCTCCATAGTTCTATAAGTGAATCTGCAAGAACAATGACTGCAAGCAGATTCATAACAAATTGAAACTCTAAACGGTTCCAGAGTTCAACCAAAAATGGCGAGGTAATTATGCCGAAGTCTACTAAAATGAAAAGCCAAAATATGATGCAGAAAGCAAATCGAGAAACGCTATCCATTTTCTCGTATACACTCCTTTATTTTTGTTAGAAGGCTTTTTTCAAGCCGGTCTTTTATGTCTGAGCCGCAACGTGGACATTTAACTTCAAAAACATCATTTTCAACAAAATAGTTGTTTACTCTAAACCGTATGACAATTTTACGGTAAACAAGAATAGTTTTTAGTTTGCAGTGGCAATAGGGGCATCGCTTCTCTTTTGACAGAATTTCAGCACTAAGCGGCCTCTTCATAGCCTTTTTTGGCTCAGCATGACTTCTCATCATTTTTCACGCAACAACTCCTCTAAAGTTTTTAAAGGACGATTCTGATTCCATTTCGCTTTTGAAATTACTAAAATCGGATTTAGAACAATCAGCCCTAATCCTTCATCAAAAATTAACTTTAGCAAGTTTAGGGAATTTAGCCAATTCAAAATGTCATAAAGGGGCAATTCAATTTGGCATACTGCATATATATAATCAAACAAATGTCTTCTCGCAAACGCCTGCTCTACTACCTTTGCTAAATCATTAATTTTAAGCTCAAAACCAATCGTTCTTTTGACTCTTTGCAGTTTAAGAGTGGCAACAGCATCGCATTCTAATCCTTCAAGCCTAACATGCCTTTTAACATCAACAATTTCGCCTTGATGTAACCTTTCAACAGTTTTTAAAACAGTTTCATCGAGAAGCCTATCCTCAATGCATTTTAACATTCCTTCAACAACTCCTTTTCTATGAAATCTGCAAGATAGTGTGGAGAATATTCTGGTTTGTCTGAAAGTTGTCCGTTAATTTTAGTTCCATAAAGCTTTATTTCAGCTAATTTTTCCATAAGCTTCTTTTTAGGAATCAAAGCATACTTTTTCTTGATTTCCTGAAGTAACTGGGTAACATCCTCAAGCCTAACCCATTCTTCAAGCGGAGCATTTTTGAAAGGAATACTTTTTCTTAATCTGGCTTTTTGTTTGAGCCTCTCCTCCAACTCTCTCCAAACATCACTCATTTCCACTCATCTCCGTTGCATTCAAGCTCATCAGCACAAGCTTGGCATAGCCTATGCCATTTTCCGTCTGGGCAGAGAACCCATCCCCAAGCACTACTTCCGCATTCTTCGCATCCTTCATGAGTCATTTCCTCAACTCCTCCGCCCATTCCTTTCTTATGTAACCTTGCCCTTTACAAGCCCAGCAAGTCATGAATTGTCCTCTATCCCAAGGTTGACCATAATAGCGTCTAACTTCTCCGCTACCTTTACAAATTGGACATTTCACGTAGCCCTCTGGAATCTTAACTTTTTTAAGACATCTTTCCCAACGGTAAACGTAGCCTTCTTCATCAAAAACATCACTCACGGCTTGTTCTCTCTCCTTTTTCTTTTATCATGCGGTTTTATCCGGAGCTTCCGACCGCATTCTGGACAGACTGGCAAGCCTCTGCCATTCTTTTTCTCTTGGCCTTTCCTTATCCAGATTCCACACCAAGGACAATAATAATACCAGGCGTAACGGCTAACAGCAACAGGCAACTCATCTACGCCTCCTTTTCTTTCTTTTCGGCCTGAAATGTTCACATTCCACTATAGAATCGCGGTGAATAAGCGGATTGTTAAAGTGAGCTTGGCTGTTTATGCATTCAACATGTAACTCGTCAAAGTATCGGCTAAAACAGCATTTCCAGCATAAAACCTTAGCCTTAGGCATTTTCTTCCCACCATGCCTTCCGAAGTGTTTTTCTTTCCACTTTTATTCCGTGTTTTTCAAGAGTCTCGATTAATTGGAGAGTTTTGGCGAGCGGAGGCTCTGGAAGCCGACAGTTATAATTGTCATAGCCGACAGAAACGCCAAATTCTGGATTAATGCCTAAAATCCATTTGACAAATCGGTCTAAGTCAAAATCAAGGATTGGCTCGATGCTTATATGCTTCTTGTATTTTGAGAAGAATCTTGTTCCATGCTTTGTAGTTGCAAGTTCAGCATGTCTTTCAACCGGTGGCGGTGCGTTAGAAATCATACCATAATGCCATTCACCAATTTTCGGAAGTTTACCATAATGATTACATGTTTCTATGGTAACGGATAAAATCACATTCTCCGGTATCCTGAAATGCCTCATTCTCCAAGGATTCTTAGTTTCCAGGAAGAAAGTTGTCTCCGGATTGTTTTCTATCACCTTTAGAACTTGATTAATCCAAAGATAATTTACGCCTTGACAGAATAAATCAGCCATATCACAGACAAAAACCAATGTGTTCGGCTTGAATTTGCGATTCAGCCTTTCCTCATGCAGATGCGGTGTAAACCATCCGCATTTAGGACAATTCTTCTTATTTCTCTGAGCCTGCCTACGCGCCCAGCAGTAAACACCGTTATGAGAACAGCCAACTATCGGATTCCAAGTTTCCGCTATAAAACCAAACATTCGAGTCTTACGCATTTCTTGTCCTCCGCTTTTTTATTACTCGAAAAGTTAAGTTGCCCAAATTTTCGAGATAATTGACTATAAGCTGGAAGCCGTAACGTCCGCCCTTGTATAGGATGCGTTTGCCCCTAAAAATCAAATAAACATCACTCAAGGCTACATCAGCTCCCAAAGCTTAAAATATGGTCTTTTCCCGTGAAACCAGCCATGCCCAAGCAGCCTATGCGTCAACTCATCGCTTCTATCCATGGCTTTCTGTATTGTTTCAAGCTGTTCTTGCGTGAGAAAAAGCGTTGGAACTCCAAAATCCTCATCGACCTGCGAAGGCTTCAGGATTAATGCTACGCCATAGCCAGCCCGTGGATAAACAGCCCTAACTTTTCTGTTTCCAAAGCCGTTCCAGCCATCATAAGAGCGGACGATGCGAGCTTCACCTAAATGGAAATATCCGTCCTTGCGAAGAATCAAAACTATTGCCCTCAACCTCATTTTGAGTCTTTTCACCTTACAACAAGCGGAGTTTCCTCAATGGAAGCTCGGCAAAACTCGTGAGTCTTCAGGATTTCAATGAGGCTTTCATATTTCTTCTTTTGGTCTTCAATTGAAAGGTTGAAGTTTTCCCGATAGCTTATATAGGCTGTCCGCAGCCAAATCTTAGCTTCAAGCCTAACTTCAACCTCTGAAACCTCATCAACCTCAATAAACTTGAAAGGAGTCCTGATTCCATCAGCAATCTCCAAGAACTTGCTAAAATCATGAATAACAAAATCCTTCATTCTTTAGCCTCCTTTTCTTTTTGATTACCAAGAAAAACCCTCAAAATCTTGGCACCCTCATAATAGTCATAAACAAATTCGCTAACGAGCTTCAAGTTCTCCTTTGTTTTTGGGATATCCCAAATTACCTGTATTGGCGGATAACCAGCTTTACGATAGCGATAGGCAAACCTTTTCTCCACTTCTACATCATTACATGCTCTAATAATGGTTGAAGCCTTCACTCTCAACCTTCAGAAGCCCTCCATTTACATTTTTTGCATTCTTTCCGTCCAATTTGATGATAAGAAAGACATTTTCCGTAAAACTCGAATCCGCATTTGCCAATTTGCACAATTGTTTTACCAAAAAGATCCTTCTGTTCACTCATGGCTTTTTCCCTCTACAACTTACTACAATAGAGAACAAATCGTCTGGTTGCTTTCCTTCTTCCAAGCAGAATTTTTCTAAATCAAATTGATGAACTGAAAGGTAAAGAATCAATTTCCCTTTGTTAGTTTCAACAAGCGTGGCTCTGATTGGCCAATAATTTTTTCTCTTCAGATTACTCAACCTTCAGAAGCCTCCTTCTTCTGTTTTTGCCATTCACGAGGCTTTTTCATGAACTTCTTGGCTGCCTCTTTAGCATCAGGACAATAAACCCATGCTGAACTGTTACATAGATGCTCAAATGTATGCTCAAGAACCAAATGTTCACAAGAATCAATTAAAGGACATTTCTCAGCTTCTTTTTTCAACTTTCAAAAGCCTCCCATTCCTCCAAAAACTTTCTGCTTAGAAACTTCTCAATACGCTGTATTCGCTTTTCCAGCTCGGCTAAATCATAGTAGGTGGCGGACTCCTCAATCTTGCTTTCCAGCTCTGCAAGTTCATTGTCAAGCTTCGTTAACGCCTCATTCACTTCATAGCTGTTCGTGGCATACTTGAATCTGGAACGAGCAGACATCCAACTCATTTTTAAATCACCTCGTAGTCTATGCATTCCCAAAGGGCTTTAGTGGTGACAACTTTCTGCATGAAGGGTTGTCGTAGACCTAAAACGAAGTCTCTGTTGTACATTTCGTGTTTTCCGGGGTTTACGTCAACCATTACCATAATTGAAGCTTTTAGGTGACGATAAATTGCTCTGGGAACTTTTTCTTTGAGTTTTTCTATGAACCGTTTATGAATTTTTAGAAGTCTTCTGTATGGTATTTCTCCTTTCGCTACCATTTTCTTAAATAATGGAGTGTGAGTGTTAACGAGTGCGAAGCAAACCCAATGATTTTTTCCGTCATAGGTTGAAGGAAGTATCAGTTCAAGCCGTTGTAGTGGCACTTCTTGAATTTGCAGTCTGTTTAGTTGATCTATTACTGTATGTGGTTTTAGCCATTTTCTTCCATGAAATATTAGTGTCGGTTGAGAAGTGATTATGTAATCTGCATCGATTTCAGGTCTTGGTTCTTTATGGGTTAGAATTGATTTTGCATGTGCAGTTGCCTTAATTTTAATATCTGTTTTAATTTTATGCTCTGCTAATAATCTTAAAGTGAGTCTTAAAGCATTTGTTGGATGAACTAAGGCATATCTATTCAGATTTTCTTTCATAGCTTGTTTTCCTCCTTCATTTTCTTCAAAGAAGTGTGACAATGGCTACATTCGAACATCTGCTGACCACAAACGGGACAGAAAACAAGCCCTTGCTCCAAATTTTTCAAAAGCATATTGAGAACAAGTCTATTGCGTTCAGGATCACGCTTATTATACTTGGGAAGCTCAGAATAGACCTTCTCTATGGCTGGAGCGTATTCTTCAACCATTTCCTCAACGATTTTTTCAGTTTCAGGCTTCTCCTCAATTTTCTGCTCTGCTTCAGCCTTTTCTTGCTTTTTTAACTCACGCAAAATTCTAAGAGCCTTCTTAATACCTATCGGTGTCGACCCGTCGACATTTGCAAGGATAGCCTCTCTATTTTCGTAAACTTTAATGTAGTCACTAATTGTGCTATGTGAAGAATATCCGTATTTTTTGGCTAACTCCTCAAGCGTAGCCCCCCTCTCATGCTCCTCAAACAAAATTTTTCCGAATTTTATTGCGTCTATTTTGCCTCTTTCCCGATTCTTACGCACATTAAAAGCCCTCGCGTAATCCTCATCCACATCCAAAACCCAAGCCCTCAACCTTCTCCAACCAGCCTTCTTAGCCGCTTTCCATCGATGCTCCCCATCAATAATCTCAAACAACTGCTGACCATACTCATCCACTCCATCCTTGCGAACCCAAATAGGGTCAACCTCCTCCGCAGAATGACTCCGCATAAAATCACAGAGAGCCTCAAAAGCCTCATCATCCATCACATTCGGATTATACCTGTTAGGCTTAATCCTATCAACATCAACCCAAACAAGCTCCATCCTAAGAACCAGCCTCCTCTTGTTTTATGACTTCAGGCTCTGTATCGCTCCAAAATTGCGCTATAAGGCCCTCCTCACCTTCAATATTGATAACCCAAAATTTTCGCTGAGAACCAGGCCAAACTCTTACCCTTTTTATCTTCATCAAGAACCAGCCTCCTCTCCATAATGAATAAGCAGCAAGCCAATATCCATTGTATCAACGATGCCGTCGCCATTCAAATCTGCAATTGGATTCCAGCGTGGATGCCCTGGAAAACTGCCAAACGCAGAAACCACAACATCCAAATCGACCATGTCAACCCTGCCGTCACCAGTCAAATCATACATGTTCGCACACTGAACCGGAGCAAACGCCATACAAGCCAACAAGACAAACATCAAAACCAAATCAGCCTTTCCAACCAAAACACTCACCTCCATAATCCTTTAACCAGAAACAGCCTCCTCTCGCTTATTCTTCTCAAGCTCCTCCAAACGAAGTCTGGCTGCTTCAGTTAAGAAGTCAGCTATACTACGGTATCGCCCACTTTTCTTGACAAATTGCTCAATTTCAGCGACTAATTCTGCTCTTAGGCTTATGCTCCTAAACTCTACTTTCTCGTTCAACTAATCACTCCCGTAATATTACTTGATTTTTACTCCATGCCTTTTGAGTATATAAAATTTTCGGTAATATTCAAGTAATATTACGGAATAAAGCATTTATACCGCAAAATTACTTTATTAATATGTGAAAGAATGCCTGAGAATTACAAGAACATTAGCATTAAATCCGAATTTGCAGAAAGCATTGAGAAATTCATTAAAAAGCATCCCGATTTGGGATATAGAAGTATTGCTCAATTTTTAGAAGATGCAGCCAGAAGAAGACTCGAGCAATTGAAAAAAGAGGTAGAAGCCCAACTTGAACATTTTAATATTGATGTTGAAAAGCAGTGTGTAAGAGTTATTGACCATAAAAGACGCTGTATAGCAGATGTCTACTTTACAGAAAAAGGCATATGGTGTGAATGGGACAATTCAACCGATTGCGAACATGTCAAATATGCACTTGAAATCCCAAAAGTAAGAGAAATTCTACGGAAACACGGCTGGGAAATAGAAGAAGGCAAACTGAAAAGAAGGAAATGGTGAGAAATAATGTCTGATTCCACAGTTTATGTTGTATTCTTACACTTGCCTGAGTTCGACTTTATGCCTATTGCTCTTGGGGTATTTACAACTTTTGAGAAAGCTCTCGAATTAAAGGAAAAATATGAAAATGAAGTTGGAGGCTCCGTTAGGCCTATAATCTATGAAGTGCCACTCGACGGAGTAGCTACTTCTGGAAAATTGAAATATTGGAGCATGAGCATGACGGCCGACGGAATAAAAGAGGAAAAGAAAGAAATCGACTTGTCCAAAATATGGGCAAAGGAAAAAACTATAAAATTAACTCCAGAGTTACAGAAAAAATTCGAAGAAGTTTCTAAAGCGAAAAACTTCAAAGAAGCAAAGAAAAAATTTGGAGAACTTTTGAAAAGCGTTGACCCAGCAAAATGGAAAGAGTGGAAAGAGAAACTCAAAGGAAGATAATATTTTGACTCAAGCAGACTCGAGTAAAGTAGCACGACTAAAAACAGTCGGTATCACCCTACCAATAGAACTTGTCCAGAAAGCCCGCAAACACGGCCTAAACATCAGCTTCCTGGCAAGAAAAGCTCTACTCGCAGAAATACAAAGAATAGAAAACCAAAATGTAGATGGGCGACTGAAAGGAGCCAGCAACAGCCAATCTTGGTGGGCCCGGAGGGACTTGAACCCTCGACCAACAGGTTATGAGCCTGTCGCTCTACCATGCTGAGCTACGGGCCCTTACATGCACATTTAGTTTTGAAATTGTGAAAGATAAGGTT
>Ga0190363_1000403_pt1 | contig 25191 bp, 24 predicted proteins | sample 48721867_MG_FD_161272 | JGI IMG/M metagenome (GOLD analysis project Ga0190363, IMG submission 161272) | Hydrothermal vent microbial mat bacterial communities from Southern Trench, Guaymas Basin, Mexico - 4872-18-6-7_MG | ecosystem: Environmental > Aquatic > Marine > Hydrothermal vents >... | reverse complement strand
GTGGAAGAGTATCTCAACCTCCGCCAAGATCTACACCAGTTATGGATCGAAGGGATGACTGTTTAAAGCCTCCCAATCCACGGTGGCTATGAACCGCCTCCTCTACTCCTCTAGGGGTGTAGACCTGCCGGAGGGGTCTAGACGGCGGCGGCCGAACTCGTCTAAAACCCTGCGTAGCATCTCGCCATTGAAGACTGGGCCGTCTCGGCATACCCTATAGGGGCCGATGGCGCAGCTGCCGCAGAGGCCGATGGCGCACTTCATGTATCGCTCAAGACTCACCTGGATAGGTAGGCCACGTCGCTCGGCGGCTCTATAGAGGGCTGCCATCATCGCCTCTGGGCCGCAGGCATAGACGGCGTCGAAGCATCCCTCATCTAGGAGTCTCTCGGCATACTTTGAGGCGGGGCCGCTGAAGCCTAGGGAGCCGTCATCCGTCGCGATGTGAAGCTTGGAGCCGAGGAGCCTCCTAAGCCTATTTAGGAAGAGGAGTCTATCCTTTGTTCTGGCGCCGAGGATCAGCGTAGGCTTCAGGCCTCGGCTCAGCATCTCCTCCACTAGGGGTTTAATGGGCGCTACCCCTGTTCCACCGGCGACGAGGAGGGGTTTCTCACCCATCAGGGTGAAGCCTCTTCCGAAGGGGCCTCTAATCATGATGAGATCCCCCTCACCGAGGGATGTCAGCCTCCTCGAAGTTGGGCCTACGGCCTTAACCGTTATGGAGGACTCCCCGCCGATGGTGGAGAGGGACATGGGAACCTCCTCCGCCCCAGGAGGCCAAACCATGATGAACTGCCCAGGCTGGGCTTTCCGGCAGAGGGCGTCGCCGAAGTAGAGGGTTGAAACCCCCTCCGCCTCCTCGACCACCCTTAGAATCCTAACGGCCCTATGGGCCTCAGCTCTCATGCGCCAATCCGACAAGCTCTGAGACCTCCCTAAAGCCATTCTCCTCAAGGTAATTCCTCAAACCCATGTTGATCTCCCTGAAGACCCTTAGACCTCGGGTCATTATGGCCGTCCCAACCTGGAGGGCTGAGGCTCCGGCGAGGAGATACTCGACGGCATCCCTCCAAGTGGTGATGCCCCCACAGCCTATGATGGGGATCTCAACCGCCTCGTAGATCTCCCAGACGCATCGGAGGGCGACGGGCTTCAAAGCCGGCCCTGAGAGGCCTCCGGTGACATTTGACAGTATCGGCCGGCGGGCCTCGATGCTGAGGGCGATGGCCCTCAGCGTGTTGACGGCTGTCAATCCATCTGCTCCACCCCTCTCGGCGGCCCTGGCGATCTCGGTGATGTCGGAGACATTCGGCGACAGCTTCACGAAGAGGGGTTTGTCGACGCATCCCTTGACGGCCTCCGTCACCCGTTTTACAGCCCCTGGGTCGCTGCCTAGGATGCCGACGCCCTCGACGTTTGGGCAGCTACAGTTCAGCTCCAAGGCGTCGACGCCGGCCTCCGACAATCTTGAGGCCACCTCCACGAATTCGTCGAGGGTTTCTCCGAAGAAGCTGGCGACGACGGGTATACCTCCAGCCTTCAGCTTCTCTAATTCCCCTAGGAAGTATTCAACACCTGGATTTGGCAGTCCCATGGCATTTATGAGGCCTCCCTCAACGATGGCGACCGTTGGATTCGGATGGCCCATCCTGGGTTTTAGGCCTATGCTCTTGGTGACGACGGCTCCAGCCCCCTCCTCGTAGACCCTTCGGAGCAGGTCGGCCGTCAATCCCAGTATTCCGGCGGCGTTCATCACCGGATTTCTCAGGTTTAAACCCGCGATTTCTATGGCTAACCTTATCTCAGCCATCCCCATCAAACTAAGCGTGTATCAAGATAAGCCTTCGGAGACCATCCACCTCGTCGACACCCTCCTAGGCATCTTCGCCCTAGATGAGAGGGGAGAGATCATCGATTATGTCCCCTATCCCAAGGAGGTGGAGGCGATCGCCGAGAGTCTTGAGGGGCATCTAAGGGGAGAGCCGACCAGATGGCTTGAGGAGCTCCTCAAGGGGCTTAAGGAGAGGGGCATAAGGAGGGTGACCACCTCGAATAGGGGTTTAGCGGAGGCCTCCGCGAAGCTGGGGTTCAAGGCAGAGTTCAAGGTCTCCGAAGCTGAGAGGAGGCTTCGAGGACGACTTGCCGAGCTGGGAGTGGAGCTAGGCGTCCTGGATCACCCTCTGGAGCTCCATCATCTAAGCCACAGGGTATCCAAGCATCTCACCAGGAGGAGGGTGTCCAAGGCTCTAGCTGAGAGGGAGACCCACATCTCCCAAGCAGTCCACCTCCTAGCCAACCTCGATAAGGCTCTCAACGCCCTAAGCAGCAATCTCCGAGAATGGTATGGAATCCACTTCCCAGAGCTCAGCCGTCTAGTGGCCGATCACGAGACCTACGCCAGGATAATCGCGGAGCTGGGTGGCAGAGGGAATATGGAGGCTGAGAGCCTGAGGCGTATAGGCATCTCAGCTGAGCGCTCCGAGCGGATCGCCTCCTCAGCCCACTCCTCCCTCGGAGCCCCACTTGGAGAGGGCGACCTGGAGGCCTTGAGGGAGCTGGCTAGGGGAATCCTCAAACTCTACGAGTATAGGAGGCATCTGGAGGATTACCTATCAGCTTTGATGGAGGAGGTGGCTCCAAACCTCTCAAGGGTGGCCGGATCGATCCTGGCGGCGAAGCTGGTGGAGAAGGCTGGGGGGCTGAGGAGGCTGGCTATGATGCCGAGCAGCAAGATACAGCTCCTAGGCGCCGAGAAGGCCCTCTTCAGAGCCTTGCGGAGGGGGGCGAAGATGCCTAAGCATGGCCTAATCTTCCAGCATCCCCTCATCCATAGAAGTCCGAAAGCCCTGAGGGGGAAGGCCGCGAGGCTGCTGGCCTCGAAGCTCGCCCTCGCAGCCAGAGCCGACGCCTTCACGGGGGCCATGATGGGGGATAGACTTCGAGATGAGTTGGAGAGGGAGTTGAGGGATTTGAGAAAAAATCGTTGAAGCCTCTACTTCTCCTTTGACAGCGTTATCGCTATCGTGGAGACGTTTCTCGCCTGATCGCCCTCGCCGACGGTCTCTGTGCCGATCTCGATGTTCTCGATCTTCAAGTTCTCTATGAAACTCCTCCTGGCGACCTCCACCACGTCGACGGCGCTGCTTATGGCCCTCCCCCTGGCCAGCACCTTAACCTTGTCAGCTCTCTGGAAGGCGTTTATCACGGCGAGGACGTAGGTCAGGATCGGCTTGGAGCCGACGTAGACGGTCTCAGCCTCCTCAGACATCTCCGCACCCCAGAGCGATTACTCCGATAGGATTAAAATATTTTCCATCGGGTGGACTCCTATTCCGAATCCCTAAACCCTGAAAGATTTACATATCAGAGGGAGCATATCTTATCGGACTCTGAGAGATGGAGACGCTGATGGAAGCTCTGGAGCGGCGGTTTCGAAGGAGGGACTGCCCCTTCATAAAGGATTGCACCGTCGAGGTGACGAAGGACTATTTCACCAGGGTTTGTAGCACTCCCGCCTATGTCAACTGCCACCATTATGCTAGAAGGGTTGGAGAGCTTAGAACTCCCCTCGGCTGGCTTCAGAAGATCGCCGTGGATCAGGCTAAGATGATGGAGAGGGATATAGAGGCGAGATAGGAGTTCACGGCATGGAGCTATCGCAGCCCTATCCAGGGGTTTATAAGCTGAGGATCGATGGCCGAGAGCATCTGGCAACCCTAAACCTCGCCCCTGGCATAAGCGTCTATGGGGAGAGGCGAGTCATCCTCGACGGAGACGAATATAGGGTCTGGAATCCCTATAGGAATAAGCTGGCCGCAGCCCTCCTGAAGGGTTTAAGCGAGATGCCTATAAGACCTGGATGTAGGGTTCTATACCTCGGAACCGCGACGGGGACGAATTGCTCACACGTCTCCGACATCGTAGGCGTTGAGGGGCATGTCTGGGGCGTCGACATCGCCCCAAGACCCATGAGAGACTTCCTGGAGAGAGTTGCTAGGCATAGATCTAACGTCTCACCGATATTGGGGGACGCTCGGAGGCCGGAGGCCTACTCCGCGCTTATACCCCTCGTCGACGTCATCTACGCCGATGTAGCTCAACCCGATCAGGCGTCGATAGTCGTTAGGAATGCGAGGCTATTCCTAAAGCCAGATGGATGGGCGTTGATGGCGATAAAGTCTAGAAGCATAGATGTGACGAGGCCTCCGGAGGAGGTATATGAGGAGCAGATCGGGGAGCTTAAGGCGTCGGACTTCGCGGTCTTAGAGGTTGTGGAGCTTGAACCCTATGAGCGAGACCACGCCATGGCCCTCGCAAGGTATCAGCCCTGAAAGAGGAGTTTACGCCTAATCCTCTTAACCGTCGACCAGCTACCCCTTATGAAGGGGGGTACCTCACGGGGATTTCTACGAAACCAATCCTCTAGGAACTTAACCGTCCTCGAGTCGTGGGGGTATCCCGATCCGAAGTCGCCGTAGCGCCGTTGAAGCTCCCTTATGATGCTATCCCTCCTCACCTTCGCCAATATGGAGGCCGCGGCCACCACGGGGTATCGGGCATCAGCCTCATGCTCCGAAACTATCTGAGGCTTCTCCCGTAGGGCGCTTAGGATATGCCCCTTGAATCTCTCAGCGTCGATGTCTGATGCGTCGACGTAGACGATGTCAGGCTTCAGCCTCCTAATCACCTCAGCCATCGCCAGGGCCTCTAGATAGTTGAGCCTCCTAAGCTTCACACCCCTCTCCACAACCCTATCTATAGCCCTCGGAGGGATCTCGAAGTAGGTGTAGTCTAAGGCGATCTCCTTGATCTCCGCAGCTAGCAGCTCCCTCCTACGGGGTGAGAGGGTCTTGGAGTCGTGGACGCCTAGAAGTCTAAGCCTCTCAACGGCCTCCTCATCGACGAGGACTCCCGCTATGACGAGGGGCCCTATGACGCAGCCCCTCCCAGCGTCGTCGACGCCTGCGATCCTCATAGCAGCTCACCCACTATATAGGAGACCAATCGATCAACCCGCTCCCTCGTCACCCATAGGAGCTCCCCATAACGCCTATAGGCTTCGGCGTAGCGTCTATGAACCACGGCGATTACCGGCTTGACTCCATCTAGTATACGCCTAACAACCTCCTCGAAGGCCTTGGAGTATAGCTCCATCCGGCCGATCTCATCGATGCAGATGACGTCGCAGCTCTCCTCTGCGTATCTCAAGGCTGGGAGGGCTACAGCCTCGAAGCCCTCTACATCGACGCCGTATCTCCCAACTCTATGGGGAGACTTGATGTCCACCGAGGCCATTAGGCCTCTCCGGCCTGTTGCCAGGTCGACGACCTCGAAGGCGACTCTACGGCCTCCCCTCCTCACCTCGGGGGTTGATATGCCCCCGACTGTTAGGCCTCTCGCCCTCAGCCTCTCAACGCATCTCCTGACCACCGTGGACTTCCCCGATCCAGGCATGCCGGTTAAAAGGAATCCCCTCCCCACCCTCAGCCTCCACCCCTTAGATTACGCCCTCCCTCCGAAGCTCCTCTAACTCCTCTTCGGATAGGCCTAGGAGACGGCTGTAGACCTCCCTGTTATGCTGACCTAGAAGTGGGGCAGGCCTAGAGATGTCGCCTGGCGTCTCTGAAAGCTTTATGTGGAAGCCGGGTAGGAGGATCTCGCCGAGCTTGGGGTGGACGACCTTGACGAACATCTCCCTCGCCCTCGCCTGCTCGTTTCGCATCACGGCGTCGAGATCATTGACGGGGGCCACGGGGATTCCAAGCTCGACTAGGGTGTCCACCACCTCCTTCACGGTTCGCTCCGAGACCCAGTTGGCGACAGCTTCATAGGTGACCTCCTCGACGCCCATAAGCTCCCTCATGGCATCCTCCATCCTACCCGTCTGAACAGCTATGGCTACATAGCCATCCCTCGCCTTGAAGGCGTCGTAGACTCCGAAGCCTCTGACAGCCCTATCCATCGTCGTCTTGGCGAGATGCCAGAAGGAGAAGCTCTGACTCACAGCTATCATCGAGTCCATCTGGGCGACGTCGATCCGCTGACCACGGCCAGTCTTCTCCCTATAGATGAGCGCAGCCAGGATACCTATGAGGAGGGAAAGCCCAGGTATGGTGTCCGCTATGGCCTCGGGAGCCAGGTGTGGAGGCCCCTCAGGGTCGATGCTATCCCTCATAAGCCACATATATCCACTGGAGGCTTGCGCTATGAGATCGAAGCTTCGACGATCCCTCCAGGGACCCGTCTGCCCGAATCCCGAGATCGACGCCAATATGATGCGGGGATTCAGCTCTTTAAGGGTCTCCCACCCAATTCCCAATCGCTCCATGGTTCCAGGCCTGAAATTCTCAACGACGATGTCGGAGACCTTCACCAGCCTCTTGAAGAGCTCCACGCCTTTAGGATGTTTGAGGTTGAGGGTTACACCGAGCTTACAGCGGTTTATAAAAGCGAAGTAGGGGCTTACCCCCTTAACCAGCGGTGGAAACATCCTCGTCATCTCGCCCCATGGAGGCTCGATCTTTATGACCTCAGCCCCCAGAGCTGCGAGGAACATGGTGCATATCGGCCCGGCGTGGGCGTGGGTTAGGTCTAGAACCCTTATGCCCTCTAGAGCCTTCATCCCAGATAGAGGGGTTTGAGGGTTGAAAAGGGTTTTTCCATGGAAAAAGAGCTGTTGATTAGGGCCATAGATGGCTGAGGAGCTGCCTACGCTCCGACAGCTCCGAGCTGGCTTCGAGGACTCCCTCTATGGATAGGAGCCGCCTCTTCAACTCCACCCCCGAGCTGAATTCGCCTATATCGCCGTTGGATCTCACAACCCTATGGCATGGGATGACTATGACTATGGGATTTCTCGCCACGGCGTTCCCCACAGCCCTCGCCGCCCCTGGACGGCTAACCATCTCAGCTATCCTCCCATAGGTTGAGACCCTTCCATAGGGTATGCGCCTCATAGCCTCCCATACAGCCCTCTGAAACTCCGTCCCCCTTAGGTCTAGGGGTATATCGAAGTCGACGGGATGCCCCTCGAAGTATTCCCCCAGCAGTATCGAGAGCTCCTCAAATCGCTCAGGCTCCTCCACCACCTCAAATCCTTGAAGGGACTCAAGGAAGACCTCCCTCGGCCTTGGGAAGGCGAGTCTCAGAAGACCCTCATCCGTAGAGGCGGCCCATAAAACCCCTATAGGCGTCTCTATGCCTGTATAGTAGGCCCGTTCCATCCCTCAAGCTTAAAGCCTAACAGTATTTAACCCTGGGGGATGAGGGCTCGGCTGATCCTGGCATCTAGATCCGAGGCTAGGAGATGGCTTCTAAGGCGTCTGGGCATACCCTTCGAGGCAGTAGACCCAGGCGAGGTGGAGGAGGCCGTGGGAGAACCCAGGGAGATAGCCCTAGAGAACGCTAGGAGAAAAGCCCTAAGAGTGGCTGAAACCCTTGGGGAGGGCCTCATCATCGGCGCCGACACCCTCATAACCCATGGCAGCCGCATAATAGGGAAGTCCAGAAGCAGGGAGGAGGTGATGGAGACCTTGAGGCTGCTGAACGCCTCAAGCCATAGGGTTCTAACAGGCCTCGCCGTGGTGGATGCATCCTCCCGACGATTGGAGCAGGGAGTTGAGGAGACGATAGTCCACATGAGGAGGCTCAGCGACGAGGAGATCAGCCTCTACGCCTCCATCGGCGAATCCATCGGCCGAGCCGGAGGATACGCCATCCAGGGCCTAGGAGCCCTCCTCGTCGAGCGCATCGAGGGATGCTTCTACAACGTCGTCGGCCTCCCCCTGAGACTCCTAGATGAACTCCTCAGACGCTTCGACGTCAGCCTACTGGAGCTGGCAGCTGACTATAGGGAGCTCTAAAATCTATATAGATTAGATAAATTAACTTTTAATTCTAGAGTTTGAACCTCAATTAGATGGCTGAATCGAGGGTTGGAGCCGGTGTTTCTAGGGGATCCCAAGGCCCCCTTAAGAGTAGGCTCCTCCTCGTAGCGATGGTTGTCCTCGGCGTCTTCCTCTTCATCACCTCCCTGGAGGGTGTGAAGGCGAGTTTCAAGCTCATCTTCGCTGAGTGGCAGAGGGGCATACTAGCGATGGTTAACGCCCAGACGGCTCCGATAACGGGTTTGGCCATAGGGATATTGGGCACATCGCTGGTTCAGAGCAGCAGCGCCGTCGTTGCAACCACCATGGTCTCTATGTCGGGGATGGTGGCCGGAGGCCTCTCCCTCACATCAGCCATCAGATTCGGGGTTCCCATAGTCCTGGGAGCAAATCTTGGGACGACGATCACGAATACGATCGTCGTCTTCGGCCTCCGCCGAGGCATCACAGATGAGGAGTTCAGATCGACGATACCTGGAGTCATCGTCGACGATGTCTATGAGGTCTTAACCATCACCATCTTCTTCACCTTGGAGATCACCATGGGCCTCCTCAGCAGGATAGTCCTCGCCCTCGGCGACTTCTATAATAGGGTTCTGGGATTCCAGGGCTTCTTCTCAGCCTTCGAGAGAACCATCATCGACATCCTCATAAAGGAGCCGATAACGAATCCGACAACCAGACTGATGACGAATCTTCTAGGCCAGAGAATAGGGGGAGTCCTACTCTTCATCGTCTGGTTCCTCCTCATCGTCGCAGCCCTCAGCCTCATAGAGAAGGGGCTGGACAAGATCGTCGAGGCCGGATGGGAGGATAAGGTGACAGCCGCCTTCGAAAATCCCGTTAGGGGATTCCTCACGGGCTTCACCATCACATGGCTGGTGGGCAGCAGCTCCATAGGAACTAGCCTCGTCGTCCCCTTCCTAGCGACGAGGATCGTCAACCTGGAGAGAGCCTATCCATATCTCGTCGGATGCAACGTGGCGACAACCCTAGACCTATCGCAGATCTATGGCTACTTCGCCGGAGGCCTCGTCGGCATGATGCTGGGATCGGCTCATGTCATCCTAAACCTCCTAGCCTTCCTCATCTTCTTCGTCTCACCGCTGAGGATCCTCCCCATTAGGATAGCGGAGGAGCTGGGCAGACGGATGATCAGGGGGCGCCACGCTGCGCTGGAGCTCCTCTTCTGGGTCATCCTCGTCTTCTTCATCGTCCCCATCCTCATCATCTACCTCTCATAGAGGCTAAGAGTAAAATAGGGGCTTCACACCCTATTGATGCGTGGTCACCCTAGGTAGAAGGCGGCTGCTGAGATGGTTCGCGGATAAACGGATGGAGACCGTTCTAAATATGGTGGAGGAACATCTAGAGCTGACAAGGAGGGCCGTCGAGGAGCTCTATAGGATGGTGGAGGCAGCCTCGGAAGGGAGGCTACGCGAGAAGGAGAAGCTCTACAGAGAGGTATCGGAGATGGAGATGAAGGCTGACCGGCTGAGGAGGGAGATGGTGGAGGAGCTGACGAAGAGGGATATCTACCCCTCAGAGCGTGAAGATCTCATGGAGCTGGTGAGGGCTGTAGACTGGGTGGCTGACTGGGCTAGGGAGGCGGGGAGAATCCTCAGCATCATACCTTTTGAAAAGGCTCCAGAGGAGATGAAAAAGGCAGCTCAGGATATGTGTAAGGCGGATATAAACGGCGTCTCAGTTCTCTCCAAATGCGTGAAGGCGCTGCTTAGAGAGCCTGATAAGGCCTTAGAGCTGGCGAATGAGGTTGAGATGATAGAGGAGGACATCGACGAGCTATACTCCATAGCTAGAAGACATCTAGCATCCCTCAGCTTCGAGAACTTCACCCCAGGCTCCCTAATACTGCTGAACATGTTCCTAGACGCCCTTGAAACCATAGCGGACTGGTGTGAGAACACGGCTGACATCGTCAGAGCCATAACGGTTAGACTCCACTAAGCATATCTCTTAAGCTCCCCATAGATGGGTAATTACGATTTTTAAAGGTTTAAAGATTAAATGGAGAGATTAGGCATAGAGAATGGTCTGCATCGGCATCAAAGATGAGACGATATCCTTTCTGATCGGTGGAGAGGCTGGGCAGGGCATTATGCGGAGCGGCTCCCTCCTCGGGAGGGCGTTGATGCGGGGCGGCCTCCACATCTTCGGGGTCAACGACTATCCCTCCCTCATAAGGGGTGGACACAACTTCTATATCCTAAGAGCCTCCGAACGCGAGGTATACAGCCAGGGGGATGGCGTCGACCTTCTCATAGCCCTAAACGATGAGAGCATAGAGCTCCACATCAACGACCTCTATCCAGGTGGAGGCGTGATCTACGATGAGGAGGGCAAGCTAGATCCGAGGGAGCTGAGGGGCGATGTGAAGACCTATCCGACGCCGCTGACGGGCATCGTCAAGGAGATTGGAGGGCCGAGGGTTGTTAGGAACACCGCCGCCCTCGGGGTAGCCCTCTCCCTGATAGGCTTCAACCCCGAGACGATGAGGGGCGTCATCAGGGACACCTTCAAGGGGAGGGAGGGAATAATAGAGATGAACATCAAGGCCTTGGATAGAGGCTACGAATACGCTGAGAGGAATTTCGAGGGTTTAGGATGCCGAGTGGAGACCTCTAAAAGCCGTGATGAGAGGATCATGGTGACTGGAAACGAGGCCATAGCCCTGGGGGCCATAGGGGCTGGATGCCGATTCTACGCCGCCTATCCCATGACGCCGGCGACGCCCATACTCCACTACCTCGCAGCTCACGACGAGGAGGCGGGTATGGTCGTAGTGCAGCCGGAGAGCGAGATAGCGGCGATAAACATGGTCATCGGAGCTGCCTATGCGGGGGTCAGAGCCATGACAGCCACCTCCGGTGGAGGCTTCTGCCTCATGACTGAGGCTCTAGGCCTAGCGGCGATGACGGAGACCCCCATCGTCGTCGTCATCAATCAGCGGCCGGGGCCGAGCACGGGTATGGCAACCTACACCTCCCAGGGCGATCTACTGTTCACCATTCACGCCTCCCAAGGTGAATTCCCAAGGGTTGTGGTGGCGCCAGGAGATGTCGATGAATGCTTCTACCTAACCATGGAGGCCTTCAACCTCGCCGAGAGGTTTCAGATACCGGTCATAATCCTAGCTGACAAGTATCTCGCTGAGAGTCATAGATCGACGAGGCCCTTCGACCCCTCTAGAGTCGGCATAGATAGGGGGGAGCTCCTCACCGAGTGGAGCGGTGATGAGGAGTATCGGAGATACAGGTTGACGGAGAGTGGCATCTCGCCGAGGATCATTCCGGGCATAGAGGGGGCGACGATGCTGGCCAACACAAATGAACATGACGAGTATGGCTTCGCGACGACAAATCCCGAGATGGTGAAGGCGATGATGGATAAGCGCTTTAGGAAGCTTAAAGCCCTGCGGAGGGAGATCGAACGCCTCAACCCCGTGAGAGTCTATGGCTCCGAGGAGGCTGAGGCCACAATAGTCGGCTGGGGATCAACGAAGGGGCCGGCCCTCGAAGCCCTGAGGATGCTGGAGGGTGAGGGTATAAAGGCGAGATTCATCCAGGTGGTCTACCTAGAACCCTTCCCAGCTGAGAGGGTTGAGGAGCTCCTAAGCGGCGATGAGCCGAAACTCCTAGTGGAGATGAATAAGACAGGTCAACTCGGCTCCCTCATCAAACTCCACACGGGTGTCACACTGGAGCACAGGCTTCTACGATACGATGGGCGACCCGTAAATCCAGGTCAGATATGCAACGCCATACGGGGGGTGATGCGATGACGACGATGGAGGAGCTCTCAACGCCGGCCAGGATCACCTGGTGTCCAGGCTGTGGAAACTATGCCATATTGACGGCAGTTAAGAGGGCCATCGTCGAGCTGGGCCTCAGACGAGAGGAGGTGGTGGCCGTCACGGGTATAGGATGCCATGGACGCATGACGAATTATATCAGGGTGAATGGGATCCACGTCCTCCATGGGAGGGTGCTGCCCGTCGCGACGGGTATAAAATTGGCGAATCAGAGGCTGACGGTTCTCGGCTTCGCCGGCGATGGGGACGCCTACAGCATAGGGATGGGGCATCTAAGCCATACGGCGAGGAGGAATGTCGACGTGAAGTATATCGTCCACGACAACCTCGTCTACGCCCTAACAACGGGTCAGACTTCGCCGACGAGTGAACCCGGCTTCAGAACCCGCTCCACGCCTAGGGGAGCCTATGAACAGCCTATAAATCCGCTGCTTCAGGCCCTCGCCAGCGGGGCGAGCTTCGTCGCGAGGGGCTTCGCCGGAGACGTCCGGCATCTGACTATGCTGCTGAAGGAGGCCATCAGGCATAGGGGCTTCGCCCTCATCGATGTGCTTCAGCCCTGTATGGTGTGGAACAGGGTGAACACCTATGAGTGGTATAGGGAGCGAGTCTATAAGCTGGAGGAGGAGGGGCATGACCCCCACAGCCTGGAGGAAGCCTATCGAAGGGCCGTTGAGTGGGGTGAGAGGATACCAATAGGGATACTCTACAGGGAGGAGAGACCCCTCTACCATGAACACTTCCCACCGCTGAGAAGGGGATCCCTAGCATTTCAGCCGTTGAAAACCCCCGATCTAACACCCCTCCTCGAGGAGCTCTCCTAGCCAGTAGGGTAATATCCCCGAGAAGCCACTCCATTATTGAGATGTATCGCTTCGAGTGGTATCAAAGACTCTGGGAGCGCCGCTTCGAGATCCTCTCCGAGGCTAGGAGGGTGGGGGAGGAGCTCGTCGGCGACTTGAAGGGTCGGGTGGGCCTCTATCCAGGGAGCTCCTCCTGTCCAGGGCCTCTCCCCCGATATGTGTTGGAGGCGATGGAGGAGGCTAATAGGGTTCCAGTTCTCCCCATGCGCAGGGTTGAGGATGAGCTTCGATGCGTCGTCAAAGACCTCTTCGGCGACGAGTATGACGCCGCGGCCACCAACACCTGTGAGGCGGCGCTCCGAGTCGTCTTCGAGGTCCTCTTCGCCCCTCCAACCATGAGGCGGGGCGACGCCTATAGAGCGAGGTTCATCGCCCCCTACGGCGAGGACTACGAGTTCATGGCCGGCTATGGCAGGCCCTATCCACCGAGGTATAAGGGGCTATATGCCGATAGAAGCTGCACGGGCGGCGAGTTGGCTGTAGAGGGGAAGAGCCTCCACAACTTGGATGCGGTCTTCGTCCGCCTCGCCGGAGCCAGATATGAATGCCATGGCATAAAGTATAGCGTCGTCCCCCTCCTAACCGACGTGGAGGCTGAAGGCTCCATAGAGCGTATGAGACGGACAGCGGAGAGGCATGCCCCCTACCTCGTCGGCATAGAGAGCATAGGCTACGACACGCCAGGCTACGGCTATGGGGAGAAAGACCCCGACGGAGTTCCAAGGCTGAAGAGGTTGATGGGGAGGCTGGCGGAGGAGTATGACATACCCTACGTCATAGACTGCGCCAGCGGAGTCCCCAGCTTCGGCTATCACCCCAGAGACGTGGGGGCGCATGTGATGATGTGGAGCATGGATAAGGTTGTGAGGGCGCCGACGAGCGGCCTCATCGTCGGCCACGAGGAGGTGATGAACCCGATTAGAAAAAGCCTCGGCCTCGGCGGAGAACGCTATGGGGAGGTCTCATCGCATAGCAAGGCCCTCTTCTCCCTCTGCGACCCTGGGAGAGACGCCGTCGTAGGCATGACAGCCGTCCTAAAGGTCTTGAGGGATGAACCCGAGAAGGTGAGAAGGCCCATCGATGAGATGCATAGGGTCATAGAGGAGGAGTTTAGGCTGCTGGAGCCAGACTGGCTGAGGGAGGGCCTCATAATAACCAAATCCTACACCATGGGCGGAACCGAGGTCAACTATGAGAAGACCTGGAGCGACGGGCGATGGGGCCTACCCATCTTCTCAGCCGAAGACCTCTTCGCAGGAACCAACCTCATAATGGAGGCAACAGCCATGATGGGAGTCTACCCAGCGACGATATACAGCGGAAACATCTTCCTCGCCCCAGGCCTAGGAACCCTCGACGAGGAGGGAAACTTCATAGAGGAGAACGCCCGAACAGCCGTCAAGGCGCTGGTCAAAGCCATAGAGATCGTCTATAAACACTGCCCCAGAGCCGGAGAATAACAACCACCGTTATTCCAAATCCCTGAGAAAGGCTAAAATCCGCCCCTACTCCTATTTCTCATGCCCGCCGAAGCCGACACCCATGTAGACGGACTCCCCTGAGGCAGCCTATGAGGGGTGGGTTACCCATACATGGGACAGGCGGGCAGGGCGGGCGTCAGAAAACCTCGCATCCCAGAGAGCTCAGCTGAGGGGGGCGATGACCCCAGCTGTGAGGCTGAGGGTTTGTTGCGAGGGACAGGGGCGCCCGCCCTCAAACCTTATAGGTTCCTCAAAGCTTTTCGTTGATGGGATTCAGCCTTGGACCTGGAGAAGCGCTATGAACTCTGCGTACGAAACCTCCAGGAGATCATCACTCCAAGCGAGTTGAAGACATTATTGGAGACAACTGAGCATCCAAAGGGCTATGTAGGCTTCGAATGCTCAGGCCTCATGCACATAGGGACGGCGTTGATCGTCGGCCGGAAGATGCTGGACTGGGTGGAGGCCGGCTTCGACTTCACCATCTTCCTCGCAGATTGGCACAGCTGGATCAACAACAAGCTCGGAGGAGTCATGGAGAACATAAGGATCGGCGGAGAATACTTCAAGGACTGTTTTAAGGCTCTGGGCCTAACCGAGGATCGGGTTCGATACCTCTGGGCCTCAGACCTCGTCGACAGCAGCGACTACTGGGCCATCGTCGTGAAGGTGATGAAGAACTCGACGCTGCGCAGGATAAAACGGGCGCTGCCGATTATGGGGCGCAGCCTCGAAGTAGGCGACGTGGAGGCCGCATGGCTGCTGTATCCTGCGATGCAGGCGAGCGACATCTTCGCCATGGACCTCGACTGCGCCTGCGGCGGGATGGATCAGCGGAAGGTTCACATGCTGGCCCGTGACGTGGCCCCGAAGCTGGGATTTAAAACACCCGTCTGCCTCCACTCGCCGCTGCTTCCAGGTCTCCGAGGTGAGGCCGTCTCAGGGGTCTTCGATGAGGATGAGGCCGTAAACAGGAGCATCAGGACGAAGATGTCTAAGAGCATAGCTCAGGGAGCCATCTGGGTCAACGACGAGCCCGATGTCATAAGGGAGAAATACCGCATGGCCTACTGCCCACCCAAGCAGGCTGAGGGAAACCCCGTCCTGGAGCACGCCAGGCTCATAGTCTTCCCCCACCTCGGAGTCCTCGACATAGACAGACCCTCAAAGTACGGAGGCCCAATAACCGTTGAGAGCTACGCTGAGCTGGAGAAGCTATACACCAGCGGTGAGCTCCACCCCCTAGACCTGAAGAACGCCGTCGCAGAGGCGGTCATAAGGATTCTCGAACCGGTCAGACGCTACTTCAAAAACCATCCGGAGAACCTGGAGAGGCTGAGGGAGCTTCAGATCACCCGATGAATTCATCAGCCTTCTCCTCGATCTCATCGTAGGTTAGTCTGGGTCGGAGTATTTCCCCGCCAGCCGCTTGAAGGGATTCCTCCGCACCCTCACCCTCAAGGTCTCATCTTCGATCTCCCAGACTAATTCATCGCCCTCCTCCATCCCCAGGGCCCTTCCAATCTGAGCCGGTATCCGCGTCCTCCCTCCTCGATAAACCCTACTAACAGCCATCCCCTTTGAAGATGGTTTGGGGAAGAAAAGGGATGTGCCTATAGTCCCTCCCTCTCAGCCATGTATTCCAGCATCCACGCCAGCCTGTTGCAGTAGCCCCACTCGTTGTCGTACCAGCCTACGACCTTCACCAGGCTGCCTATCGCCATAGTTGATAGGCCGTCTATGGTCACCGAGTGGGGGTCGTGGATGAAGTCCGACGAGACGAGAGGCTCCTCAGTGTAGGCCAGTATACCCTTCAGGCTGCCCTCAGCTGCCTTCCTGTATGCCTCATTCACCTCCTCCACCGTCGCCTCTCGACTCACCTGGGCTACCAGGTCTGTGATGGAGACGTTTGACACAGGAACCCTCATCGCCATGCCGTTTAATCTGCCATCCAGCTCGGGGAGGACTAGGCCGATGGCCCTCGCAGCCCCCGTCGTCGTTGGGACGATGTTTATCGCCGCAGCCCTCGCCCTCCGTAGGTCTCTGTGCTGCATATCCAGGAGGCGTTGATTATTCGTGTAGGCGTGTATCGTCGTCATCAAGCCCCGTTCTACGCCGAATTCTTCGTGGAGAACCTTCACCATAGGCGCCAGGCAGTTAGTGGTGCAGGAAGCCAGGCTGACAACCCTATGCCTCTCAGGGTCATAGGTCTCATGGTTTACACCTGGAACTATCGTGGCGTCAGCCCCCTTGCTGGGAGCCGTCACCAGAACCCTCTCGGCTCCGGCTTCTAGATGCCTAGCGGCATCCTCCCGCTTTGTGAATCTCCCCGTCGCCTCCACCACGGTGTGGACATCCAACTCAGACCAAGGGAGCTTTGAGGGTTCGGGCTGAGACAACACCTTCACAGCCCTATCTCCGACGACGATGCTCTCCTCAGTGTGGGAGACCTCCAGGTCGAGTCTGCCGTGGACGCTGTCATATTTCAGTAGATGGGCGAGGGTCTTAGCATCCGTCAAGTCGTTTACAGCTACCACCTCGATGTCATAGCCTCCCTCGAGGATGGCTCTGAAGAGTATTCGGCCTATACGGCCGAATCCGTTTATACCTATGCGGATCGTCAACGAGGCCACCAGAAGGAGTAGGCCTAGGCATCGGATAAAGAATTTGGGTCGGGAAGGTTTTTATTGCCTTGGAGAAGTGATAAAACGGTGCGGAGGGCTCCTCACGCTCAAGGCGGGCGGAGTGGTCTTCAACCCTTACGGGGAGAACCCTAGGGCTCCTAGGCTTATGGAGTCTACTCCCCCGCATATGGGTGTTAGGAGGTGAGTATCATGGTTCAGAAGGAGAAGCCTGGCGGAGTTAAATACGTGATAGAGGCTAAGTTTGTGGTTGAGGGTGTAGTTGAGAAACACGACGTTATAGGGGCCATCTTCGGCCAGACCGAGGGCCTATTCCCAAAGCAGCTGGAGCTCAGGGAGCTCCAGAAGTCTGGTAAGATCGGTCGGATAGACATCATACTGAAATCGGAGAAGGATAGGACGACGGGGAAGATCATCGTCCCCAGCAGCCTAGACCGCGTCGAGACGGCCATTATAGCGGCGGCTATGGAGACCATCGACCGTGTAGGCCCCTGCGAGGCGAAGGTTGAGATAGAGCGCATCCTCGATGTGAGGGAGGAGAAGCGGAGACGCATCGTGGAGAGGGCTAAGGAGCTCATAAGAGAATGGGTGGTGAAGGAGACCCAGGATTTGGAGAAGCTGTTGGAGGAGGTGGCGAAGGAGGATCGCATCGCCCAGCCCATCCAGTATGGCCCTGAACGCCTAACGGCCTCACCTGATATAGCGAAGAGTAGGGAGATCATCATCGTCGAGGGGCGGGCGGATGTCATAAACATGCTCCGCAGCGGCTACGGCGGCGTCATAGCCCTGGAGGGAGTGAAGGTTCCCAAGACCATCATAGAGCTGACGAGGTCTAAGGTGACGACGGCCTTCCTCGACGGCGATAGGGGTGGAGACCTCATATTGAAGGAGCTGCTACAGGTTGCCAGGCCAACCTACGTCGCCAGGGCGCCACGGGGGAAGGGAGTCGAGGATTTGACGCCGGAGGAGATCAAGGAGGCCCTCGCCAACAGGATGCCGGTGGAGGAGGTCATACTGCTGGAGAGGGTTTCTGACATCGCTAAGGGCCTTAGGGGAACCCTGGAGGCGGTGCTGCTCTCAAGGGATGGGGGAGAAGTCATGAGGGTGCCGGTGAGCGAGCTGGTGGAGAAGCTTAAGGATGCGGAGGGCGTCTACGCCGTCGTCTTCGACGGCATCGTCACAGGCCGACTGCTGGAGGTGGCGAGGGAGAAGGGCGTCGGGATGCTCATAGCAGAGCGGGTTGCGGAGGGCGTTGAGCCTCCGGAGGAGATTAGGGTTAGAACCTTCAAATCCCTCGGCCTAGTCTAACTCCCTAAGTCGACGTCTCATCGCGGGCTTCAGCCTCAATAGCTCCTCCAAGACCTCTCCGAAGCTCTCATCGGGGGAGAGAGATCTCTTCACGTAGACCCCCGTCCGCCCTATCTCCCGTCGACGGGTCAAAGTCCTCACCCTGTCGAGAACCGTTGAGACGCTTACTCCCAGCAGCCTAGCGACATAGCCCTCCCGACCTATGATCGAGGTCTCCCTATGCCCAAACTCCGTCGGCTCTATGAGCATCAACCGCTTATCCACTCCTGGAACCCTGAGATCTCTGCGGAGCTCCTCATAGGTGATGGAGCCTGCGAATCGGTAGAACTCCCTTTCAACTGGTCTCATGGGCATAAGCGGAAAGGAGTAGCAGCGCCTCTCATCGATGTAGATGTATCCCTTGGCGGCGTAGCTAGGTGTAGCCTGAATGATCTCCCTCGACTCCACCGTGTAGCCAGCTCCCTCTATGAGGGCCTCGAGGATGCTCGGCGCCGGTGGGCTGGGTATGAATATGTCGATGTCACTCGTCGGCGATACATCTCCCCTCGCTATGCTGCCATAGACCAGTGCCCCTATATGCCTCTCGGCGAGGGGCCTCATCATCTCCACGGCCTCGCCCCTCAGGGCCTTCAGGAGACTCCACCGCTCCCCGTCGTAGAGAACCTCCATCAACCTCAAACCCTTATATGATGTGGAGTTTTAATACTCCACCTAGCCGAGATTGTTGACCCAACCCCTCTTAGGCCTATTGATCCTCGCCGCAGCCTGGACGGCCTTCTACACAGCCTCAAAGCTCTTAGACCTGGAGAAGCACGGCGTCGAGGTTCACCCCCTCTACGCCCTCTACAGGTCTAAGAGGCTGAATGGATTCATGGAGCGTGTGGCGCTTAGAACCCCAAGGCTTTGGAGGGTTCTGGGCAACATGGGGGTGGTAACCTCCCCAGGACTCGCCATCTACATCTCCTATCTACTATTGATGAATCTCCAGAGATTCTTCTACGTCCCCGAGAAGGCCTCACCGGTTGTCCCCATAATACCAGGCGTCACGGTGAGGTTTCAAAGCCTACCCTGGTTCCTCATCGCAGCGGGCATCGTCATCCTCATCCATGAAGTATCCCATGGGATTCAATGCATCCTCGAGGGCATACCCATCAGATCCTCAGCTCTAGTCTTCGCCGTCATCATCATCGGGGGAGCCGTGGAGCCTGATGAGGAGGCGCTGGAGGCGACGGGCGGCATCTCCCAGATGAGGGTCTACGCGGCAGGCTCCTTCTCAAACCTGGTCATCGGCCTCGCAGCCCTCACCCTCCTAATAATCTACGCCAGGACGATGCCGCCTCCATTGCTATACCTACTCAACTGGACATACTTCCTCTCACTGAACGTGGCGATGGTGAATATGCTGCCGATAAAGCCTCTCGATGGATGGAGGATGCTGAAGATCATAACCGACGCAAAGGGGCTGCCCATGATAGAGAAGGTGGCCACCGGAGGCTTCCTACTCCTAGTCGCATTAAACCTAGGCCTCAGCCTCCTAAGATTCGGCCTCATACCCCTATAAGAATACGCAACGCATTTAACCAAGGCCTCGAAAGGGATACATGCGGCGGCAGGGAGGGCCCGGGGAGCTAGCCCTTCCCCACACCTCAAACGGGCTCTACGGAGGGGGCCAGTAACCCCGAGGGGTGGTGGGGGAGGAGCCGGATGGTAAGCTGCTTAGACCCCCGTTGAGGCCTCGACCCACGGGGCCGGCGGAGGGTCGTCGAGCCTCCGTAGGGAGGCCACGTGACCCCAGCCGGGTGAACCTGGCCAGGCCCGGGAGGGAGCAACCTAAGCCCGGACGTTCGGCGCTCGTGGAGAATCGGGGTTGAGGGGGGATGGCGGGACTGCCATCCGGCCGCCCCTGCTCCCTCGGGGGGCTGCCGCCGCACCGGGGTTGAGACGCCTTGTCGAGGATGGTCGACCTCTTCTTCGAGGAGTTCTACGAGGAGCTTGAGAGGGCTGTCGAGGGATTGAAGAGGAGGGGAGAGGCGAAGCCTCTGCCAGCCGTCGTCAGGATGCTGCGGAGGCGTTGGCGGAGCTATATGCCCAAGCCGAGGAGGGGGGACGGCGTCGTCATAGCCGTCGACGGCGGGGTTCAATCCTCCACCTTCGCCTATGGAGGCTTCACAGCCGTGGGTAGAGCCTGCGCCCTCATCTACAGCGGAGGGGAGAGCAGCATCGTTAAACGGGTGAAGCTCTACATAGGCGAGGCCTACGATGAGGCTGAGAGGGAGGCCATAACCAGATATGTCAGGATGATCGCCGAGTACTCCGCAGCCTATGAGGCCGCCAGCAGGGTTCTAGAGATGGGGGATAAACCCCTACTATTGATGGATGGATCCCTGAGGCCGATGGGGATACCAAGGCGGCCAAGCGAGTATCTACACCATCCAGATCTGATAGCTGAGCTTCTGAATGCCATAGCCTCACTCCACTCCCTATCAGCTAAGACGGGTTTCCCCCTCACGGCGATAGCTAAGGACTCGACCGCCCTCAACCTCCACATCGCCCTATTGAGGGAGATCGCGGAGGCCCGCGGCCTCAGAGACCTACTAAGAGAGTTGGAGGCGGCAACACCTCAGAGGCTTCAACAACTATTCAGAAGGCTTAGAGCCGAGGGGGGAGACCTCGCTGGAAACCTCCTCTGCGACACCGCCCTGGTTAGGGAGTCGACCACCGGGGAGGGCTACACAACCCCGCTGCTCCTCGCCCCACCCCAGCAGTGGAGGACGCCGCAGATACCCTGGGAGGCTGAGGGGGAGACGGCTAAGGGAATAGAGGAGGCCATGAGAGGCATCCTCTCACAGCCTGGCGTGGCCTCCATCGTCTTCAGACCCCAGCCGGAGTCCAGACCCCTCCGAGTCGACTTCCTATCAACCCTCATCGGCTACTACGAGCCTTGGGGGAGCTATGAAATCGACAGATTCATGGGGGATGAGCATTCCCTCATCGAGCTGGAGGGACTCCTAGACCGGTTGGCCTACTGGTTCTGTAATGAGGTTGAGTATAATATACCCCTCTACCAGGCTGATCTGATCGCCAGGTTTGATAGGGGCCTCTACGAATCCCGTTATGAACCCCTCATAGTCAAGCGTTTGGAGGAGGCTGGTCTAAATCTCATAAGCCGGAGGAGGGTGCTGAGGCTTTGAGGGAGTATGGCTACGTCATCGGCCAGGCAGACCCGACGCACTTCGACTTCAACATCTCAGACCCAGATTACAGGCCTGTGAACTATGAATATGTGGAGCTGGAGGTGGAGGAGCAGCTTCCAGACGGCTCCCGACGTAGGGTGAGGGTGCTGGGGCAGGTGAAGCGCCTAATCTCCAGCCACCCCTTCTACGATAGGAGAACAACCCCTGGAGCAGCCTATAAACAACGAGAGCTAGGCATCACGCCGGATCTATTGCAGATATACGCCACGGCGAAGGTTCTGGGCTACATCCACGACGCCGAGGGGCGGAGAGAGATACGCAGACCCAGATCCCCACCGATGCCTGGGACACCCGTCTACAGAGCCTCAGACGAGCTGCTCAGAGAGTTCTTCAACATCCCAGAGGGGGAGATACCGCTGAGGGTTGGACATCTACTGCATAGGGAGAACATCATAGTCCCCATCTCGGGGAGGGAGCTCCATAGGCATATGGCCATATTGGCGATGACTCGTTATGGGAAGAGCTACTTCGCGGGGCGCATCATGGAGGAGCTCCTGAGACGGGGCGCCTCCATACTGGCGATAGACGTCCACGGCGACTATGCAGAGATGGTCTTGAAGCCTGATGGGAGGCTCCATGAATTCTTCCATGATAAGGTCACGGTCTATAGACCGGAGGCGGCTGAGCGCTTCGAGGCGCCCCATGTGAAGCCCATGAGGCTCAGCGCCTCCTCCATAGGCTTCAGGGAGCTATGCGCCCTAACCCGTATAGAAGGGCCTCGACAGAGATTCCTCCTGAGGAGAATACTAGAGGAGCTGAGAGGTGAGAATCCCCAATACACGCTGGACGACATTCTAGATAGATTGGAGCGTGAGATGGAGAGGGCGAGGGGGACAGCGGAGGAGCGTATAGAGGGCATCATCGAGAGGCTTGAAGACCTTAAACGGGAGGGCATATTCACCTACGGCGACATCGACGTCAAGGCCTTCTTCAAGCCTCAACACCTCTCAGATATCTATCTCAGCGGCCTACCGGACTATGTTCAGGATGTCCTCGTAGGCGTCATACTGCGCAGGGTCTTCGAGGCCAAGTATCGACGCCAACCCTGGGCGAGGCATCCCCTCTTCATCTTCATCGAGGAGGCACACCGCTTCGCAGCTCCCCCAGATAGGGGTGTGAGATTCAGCAGGGATATCATCGCCCGCATAGCGGCTGAGGGATCGAAGTTCGGCCTCTTCCTAACAGTCATAAGTCAAAGGCCCAGGAGACTTGACCCAGACATCCTAAGCAACTGTGGAAACCTCGCCATATTCAGGGTCATAAACCCACAGGATCAGCGGACAATACAGGCGGCGAGCGAATCCTTCTCCGAAGACCTACTGGAAGACCTCCCAGCCCTCGAGCAGGGGGAGGCAGTCCTCGTCGGCCCCTTCGTCCCCATACCCGTGATGATTAAGACGATGGAGCGCGAAACAAGACATGGAGGGCGAACCCCAGACGTATACGGCCTCCTCCAGGAGGCCCTGAGGGAGGCGGAGGGGGAAGAGGATGAGGCCCTATATTAGGGGGCGGGGATCATGAAGTTCGCAGTATTGGCCGACGCCCATATAGGGAGGTCGATACCCCTCGCCATCGCTGAGCATCGACGCCGAGCCTTCACCGAGGCCTTTAGGAAGGCTGTGGACGCCATCATAGAGGCCGGCGTCGAATACATCTTCATCTGTGGAGACCTCTTCGAGCGTCGAACCCTTAGACCAAGCCTCGTCCAATTCGTCCATGATGAGCTATACCGATTGGCGACGGGAATCACGGAGCAGCACGGCCATGAACCTAAGATACTCATCATAAGGGGGAACCACGACGGCAGGCCGCTGTCGGACACCCTCGACTATATCAGGCATCCCCTCGCCAAATATCTCCACATCTTCGATGAGGAAAACATGGTCTACAGCGATGATAGGGTCTACGTCGTCGGCCTCGGCTACTATGAGAACATAGGGAAGGCCTATGAGAAGCTGGTGAAACCCGCCTTCGAGAAGGCTGAGGATGAGGATCTACGAATCTTGATGCTCCACACCTTCATCCAGGGATACCAGGATATACCCCCCTACAGCCCAGCGCTAACCATCGACGAATTGGTTGAGGTTGATCCCCGCTACGTCTTCGCAGGCCACCACCATGAGAGGCATAAGCCTAAGCCGCTGCCGAACGGCGGATGGCTCCTAACCCCAGGCTCCCTCGAGATGTACGACTTCGGCGAGAAACCCGATAAGGGATTTTACATCGTCGAGGACGCGGAGTCTGAGAGGCCTAACTTCAAGTGGATGCCCATCGAGCCGATGCATGTGATGAGACGCATACCCGTCACCTCGGATCGACGTAGGCCTCCAAGCTGGTATGCGGAGCAGATCCTAGAGGCCGTTAAGGGCTTCATAGAGGAGTTGAGGAGGGTCAACAAGCCTGGCTATCTAAGGGTTCCCGTTAGGGGAGGCCTCTCGGAGGGTTTGCCCAGCGACATCGACCTAAGGGGGGTTGAAAGCCTTGTGGAGGAGGAGCCTCTACTCCTATGGGTTGACGTCGACACCATGGGCCTGGAGATGCCCCCCTTCATGCCTCCACCAGGCGGGGAGGAGGTGGCCGTCGAGGAGTTCTTCAGTGACTTCGGCCCCTTCGCCGAGGAGATCGCCGAGATGCATGAGAGGGTGCGGGAGACCCTTGAGGAGGAGGCGAGCGTCGAGACCGGATTACTGACCCCTAGTAAGAGGAGGCCCCTCATAGAGGAGTGGCTGAGACGCTTTGAGGAGCACAGCTTCAGAGGTGAAAAGCCCTGATCGAGGAGCTAACCCTCGAGAACTTCAAATGCTATGGTTCGAGGCAGACGGTTAGATTCAAGCCTGGAGTCAACAAGATCTCAGGTCGAAACGCCTCTGGGAAGACGACGCTACTGGAGGCCATCCTCTTCGCCCTCTTCGGCGAGGTTCCAGGTGTCAATAAGAGAGACCTCATACCGCTGAAGGGGGGCAAGCTCCACGTCTCACTGAGGTTTAGAAGCCCCCTAACAGGTCAGAGGGTTAGGATCACGAGGGAGGGGATGCTGATTCCAAGCCGGAGGGGAGGAGAGGAGTTTCAGACGACCCTGCTGAAGCTGGAGATAGAAGGCGAGGAGAGGCCCTACACGAAGGAGAGGGAGGTTCAAAGGCGCATAAGGGAGCTGCTGGGCATAGGGAAACGCACCTTCTTCAACGTCGTCTACGCCAGGCAGAAGGAGTTCGTAGAGATCCTCAATCCAAGGAGGGTTAGGATGGACGCCATCCTGGGGCTGACGACGCCGGCTGAGATCAGGGAGCAGCTCAGGGAGGTGAGGCGTAAACTCGAGGAGCGGGGAGGCCTCACCGAGCGGGGAGCCATAGAGGAGAGGATGAGGGCGGCGGAGAGGGACATCGAAGAGGCTGAAAGGGAGCTCCAAGAACTCTCGGAGAGGCGTAGGGAGCTGGAGGAGAAGCTGACGGAGGCCAAGGGGAGATTGACAGCCATAATGGAGAGGCTGAGGAGGATTGAGGCCTTAGAGGCCGAGTTCGACAAGTTGAGGGAGGCGGAGACGGAGCTCCAAGTCTTAAAGGGGCGTCGAAGAGACAGGGAGCAGGAGCTGGTAGGCCTCTACAGGGAGATCGGGGAGCAACCTGAGAAACGGCTGGCGGAGCTCCAGCAGCGTCGTAGGGAGATGACTGAGCTGGAGGATAGGCTTCAGAGAACCCTTGAGGAGGAGCTGATGGCTGAGCGGAGGCGCCTCGACGGAGAGATCGCCACGCTGAAGCATCGGATCGAGGAACACCTAGAGCTGAAGGAGAGCGGGTTGACCAGATGCCCGAAGTGTGGGCAGGTCATCGACTATCAACTCCTGGAGGAGGATATAGCGAAGTGGAGGGAGGAGCTTGAGGCAAAACAGCTCCGCCTCGGAGACCTGGAAGCCGAGATCAGGGCAACC
>Ga0190363_1000402_pt1 | contig 25203 bp, 28 predicted proteins | sample 48721867_MG_FD_161272 | JGI IMG/M metagenome (GOLD analysis project Ga0190363, IMG submission 161272) | Hydrothermal vent microbial mat bacterial communities from Southern Trench, Guaymas Basin, Mexico - 4872-18-6-7_MG | ecosystem: Environmental > Aquatic > Marine > Hydrothermal vents >... | reverse complement strand
TGCAGGATACATGGTAGCTAAGGAGAACGTGAAGCTAAAAGGAGACTTAATAGTTTCAGCTGTTGCAGGAGAAGAAGTAAACAGCATCGGAGCCAAGTACTTCGCAGAAACAGACTGGTTCAGAAACAGCATGGGCATAGTTATTGGAGAACCAACAGCAATGGACCTAGTAGTAGCCCATAAGGGAGCACTATGGGTTAAAATAAAAACCTACGGTAAAGCAGCCCACGGATCATTACCCCATCTAGGCGTAAACGCAATACTACACATGGTTGAGGTAATAAGGAAACTAACAGAGTACAAGTTCAAATACGAGCCAGTAGAACTTCTAACACAACCAACAATGAACATAGGAACAATAAGGGGAGGGATAAAAACGAACGTAGTGCCAGACTACTGCGAAATAACAGTAGACATGAGAACTCTTCCAACACAAAAACACGAAGAAATAATCGAAGACCTTAACAATATACTTAAAGAGTTGCAAGAAAAAATTCCTAACTTCAAAGCAGAATTAGAAGTAGTAAATAATAGAAAACCACTACTAACAGATCCTAAATCACCGCTAGTCCTAGAAGCCAAGAAAGCATATAAAAAAGTCTTCGGCGTAGAACCAGAACCAAAAGGAGTAACGTATTACACAGACGCTTCAGAGTTTCTGCTGCATCCAAGGTGTCCACCAATAATAATCATAGGCCCAGGGAGAATAGAACTAGCTCATAAACCAAACGAGTACATAGAAATAGACCTACTGGCTAAATCGCTAAAATACTACTATACGCTATCTAAAATAGCTTTAACCTAAAGCTACCTCCTTTTTACCATAATACTTTCTTTTAAACTTCATTAAGTTAAGATAAAACTGCATTAAGCATAATTATTACTAATGCCATTAAGTCCGGGTCTCATTCCGCCTGAGAGTTTTTGCCCAACCTATTTAATGTTTTGCTAAAATCTTATCCAATAACTTCTCTATGTCTAATAACGTTAAAGTCTTTTCCCTGTACTGCTCAAGTTCCTTTAGCATTTTATTTGCTATTTTAATGTAAGGATTCATGTTTATTTCTCCCTTAGCATACCGTATATGCCAATTATTAGATATAGGTATTTTCTTGTACAGTACTTGTCTCCAAGCTTCAAGCATTATTCTTGGCTTATACGTAAAATCTGCAGCACATAAAACAGTACAGCCTGTTTCTAAACTCAGTTTCTCAACCCATATTGCGCCTTCAATGCTGCGCATAACATGATGGTCAAGTATTAATATGTCAACATGGCTTGAAAGCTTAATAGCGTTTCTCCAAGCCTTTCTCATAAACACTTTACACATGTTTTTCCTCATAAACCACCTATATACTGGTGGACCACCAGCAAACACTATGCTCGGTTTCCATGAAAGTACTATTGAAATTGCCTCATCACATATAAGCTGAGTATCAGGCATGTGTACAAATACCTTATCACCATCACTTATTTTGGTTAGTAGAACTTTAGTCGAAGAAGATAAACCATGAGGTACGGGTTTTGAAAACTCCAATACTTCATCTTTCGCTTCCTCGGCAATAACCCATTTACCATTAAACGCCTGGTAGAGTTTTTTCGCTCTAAGCTTCTCTTTAGCCGTCATATGGTTCCAGTTTTTAGTCCATAATACTTTATTGTCTCCCTTATCTTTTACCATGTTTAAATGAAGCTGAAAAGGGTTTGCATTATATAATGGGACATGATCACCATGGAAATGGCTTATAACAATATCTGACGCTTCAACCCATTTTTCCACAATCCTCTTCCTAACATAGTCTCCTATAACTGCTTGAACAGGATGCGGATGAAGTCCGTGCCTTGTAAACCCTAAAGCAACACCTGGATCTAAAAGTATCTTTCTATGCCCAACTTTTATAAAACATGAAAATCCTCTTACACCTAAAGACTCCGTTCCCAGTATCTCTATTTCCATGTTTAACTGCCCGAACACGATCAGCAATTTTTAGCAATTTAAAGGAAATCTCATATAGTATATAGTGTTATCGTGATATAATATTTTGACAGTTAACTAACAACTCTGAACTCTGATGTAGACGAAACGTACTTGCGTTTAAGCTATTCTCTTTACTGTAGCTGCTTTAAACGATGCATACAATTGTTTTCCCGGCTTTAATTCTAAATGTTCACTAGACGATTTCGTTACATAGGCTTTCAGTTTTAGATCCCCATGTTTAACACGAACAAGCATTAGCGGCCCTCTTGGCTCTAATTCTTCAACAGTAACTTTCAAAGTATTTCGCGCACTTGTTGAAGCTGGTTTTTCAAGTAATAGTATATCCTCCGGTCTCAGCATTAACACTATTTCTTCGCCTGGCATAGCGTCTGCTACAGTCACTATTTTTGTACCATAAACATCTACTACTGTTTCCCCGCCTCTACGTTGCATTACTTTGCCTCGATAGACGTTAGCATCTCCTAAATATATTGATGCTTCAGGAGTTGCTAATACGTCGTCTAGTCTGCCCTGCTTAACAATTACTCCATTATACATGAACGCTGCTTTCTCAGCTAAAGTTGCCGCCTCAGCTAAGTTATGGGTTACATGAATAGCTGTAAATTTTAGCTTCGAATGCAGTTTCTTCAGCAGTTTCCAAGCCGAAGACTTCAATGCAGGGTCTAGAGCTGCTGTAGGCTCGTCGAGAAGTATGGCTTTAGGATTCCACACTAAAGCTCTTGCAAGCGCAACCCTCTGTTTTTCACCGCCACTAAGGGTTCCAGGCTTCCTATTGAGTAAATGACTTATTTCAAGTTCCTCAGCAACCCATTTAACTCTCCTTCTAATTTCGGCTTCAGAAAATTTTCTACACCTTAAAGGATAGGCTATGTTATTGTAAACTGTCATGTGAGGCCATAGAGCATAGTCTTGAGGAACATAAGCTAGCTCCCGTTTCTCAGGAGGAAAACTAGTTACGTCTACTCCATCAACTACTATGCAGCCTCGAGTAGGGTTCCTAAGTCCAGCAATACATTCTAGAAGCAGAGTTTTACCTGCACCGCTAGGCCCTAGAACGACAAGGTATTCTCCCTTCCTAGCTTCAAGCGATGCTCCTTGAAGCTTAAATTTCCCAAGATCTAGGTAGAGGTTTTCAACAACAATCAATGCTTCCACCTAAGCAATGCTCTAAGAATAACGAACACTGTGATAGATATTAGCAGAAGTATTGCGGTTAATGCTACAGCATAGCCTAAACCATAAGTGTTAAACCACTCAATAACAAGCACATTCACGGTCTTAGGATAATAAGCTATTATCAGTAACGCCCCAACCTCACTCATTGCCCTAGCCCATGCAAGCAAAGCCCCCGTAAAAATGCTTCTAGCAGCCAAAGGCAAACTAACTGTTATGAAAACCCTAGCAGGGCCAGCACCCATACATCTGGCAACACCCTCTAAGGAAGGGTTCACGGAAGCGAAACCGTCTTTAGCACAGTCGATAAGCAACGGTGCTCCTACAAACATGAAAACAGCAACAATAGCCCAAAAACTGTTTTCAAGAACAACACCTAAACCCTCCAATAAACCTCCAAGGCCTGTTCGGGGGCCGAAAGCAATAAGCAACATAATACCGACTACAGCATGGGGGATTACAAGAGGAAGATCAATTAATGCCTCAATAAACCCTTTACCCTTAAAACTGTAGCGTGCAAGGATATAGGCTAAAGGAACACCTAAAAACAACAGTAAAAATGTTGAGAAAGTGGCTGCTTCTAGAGTAAGGGTCAACGCTTTAACAGCTACCGGAGATTTTACAGCGTAATCCAGTAGTTTAAGGTTCACAGATAAAACTAAGGCTAAAAGAGGGTAAGCTAAGAAGAAAAGTATTATGAAAGATAATATTCCGAAAAACGTTATGAGCTTATTCAAGACTTCAACACCTCGGGTACATCACCGAAATACATTAACTCTTCTAGAAATGGCTGCCCATGCTTCTCAAAAATGCTTTTACCTGTACTACTTAGCAGCATTTTAATGAACTCTAACGCTCCATCATAGTTTTCAACAGTTGACGGAACTACCATCCCGTAGACAATAGCCGCACCCCTGATAGCCTTCTCCTTATCTGTACCGCATAGTATATGTATTGTAACTTTAGAGTAGAAGTTCACCATTTCCGGGTTTCTAAGGTTTAGTTCCCTAGGTAATTCTATGAACTTAAGGTTATGTTGAACAGCTACACTCCTATATTCAAAAGCGTAATCTAAAGCTCCGGCTTCTAGAAGCGCTATAAGGTCAACACTCTTACTTCTAATTACAGGGTTCTCGGAGTACACCTCTAGTTCCGACGGAACATATATGTGAAGTTCACCGTCAACTTCCTTAGCCTTAATATTTGTTCTCGAAAGAACCAGTTTATCCAGTATGTTTTCACCGTAAAGCAAGCTAGCTAACCCTAACACGGTTAAAGCCCTGTAACCGCAAGGATCATCATTGGGGTTAGAGAAACCATATCTGACATCAGGTCTTAAAAGTATTTCATACCAGTTATCAGCATTGATTTTATCAGCGTACTTGCTTTTATTAGTGTAGCAAAGCACTATCTCGTTAGTTGCAAAGGCTACGTACCATTTAGCATAGTTCGGCATCATATATTTCGGTATAAGCCTGTAATCTGCGAGAGCTATTACATCACATCTACGGTTAAGCTCGACAACCTTACGTACAGCCATAACGCTACCGGAAGGCTCAATGACAACCTCAACGCCTGGAAACTTTTCCTCAAAAACCTCCTTAAGTTCTTGAAGAGGAATATACAAGCTTCCAGCGCAAAACACTATAACATATCCGCTAATGTTAGACACGTTAGTTCTTATCGTCGGCACTAGCGGAGTATTGGTAGTGCTGGAAATATAGGGCTTCATGTAAAATATAACTCCAACACCTATGATAATGGCCACTATAATTGCTGCAACAGCAATGAATTTCCAAAGCATTATCGGATACCTGATAACGGATACTAAAAATAGCGTAATATAAGTGTTTTCATAATCACCTAAAACCTAATCAGCTAACACGACCAGTAAATTAGTTCAGAAGTAACGAGAAACACTTACTCCATACTTTCTTTGAAGAATAGGTAAGTTGCCATTTAGAGTTTGCATACATTAATACAGTTAGGTGGTACGTGAACTTGAACTTCAGAGCCTTCACGTATTCTACCTAGGATGGTTATGATGGTTATTATGTATCCTTCACTTATTTCGGCATTCATTACAATGTTGTCATGTATTATTAGTTTTATTTTAACGTTGCATTTTGATATCTGAACGCTTTCCACAGCGGCTTTCATACTATTCTTAGCTTTGTCCGAATACACTCTCTCATGCACTACTACATCGTCAGGTCTAAGGACAATTAATACTTTATCCCCGACTTTAACATTACCTCTACTTAATGCTACAAGTTCTACATCGAATACATCGCATTGTATTAACACATAGTCTTCTATTTTCTCTAAAACTCTGCCTTTCAAAACATTTAATCCTTAAAACTTTGCAACATCTTTTGAATTAATGTTAGTTAAGAACATATTTTTCAATATATAGTATCACACACTATGCGTCCCCTAAGTAATAAAAATTCTACTAGCCAGAGACCAACCATCGTTAAGGTCATGGGTTATTATAAGTGTTGCAACCTTGAACTTCTTCAGAATACTTCTTAAGTTCTTTTTAATAACCTCTTTAGAACCAGAATCTATAGAGCTAATAGGTTCATCAAGCAAATAAAAAGTTTAGGCTCAGGCGCTAACGCCCTAGCTAACGCTACTTTTTGCTTTTTCCCATAGATTGAAAGTGTAAGATGGGGAAAGAACATTGCCTATATCTCTACGCTCAGGAGGAACATAAACCTTAACTCCACTGAATTTTTCAAAAACTACATTTCCATTTATTATTACAGTGCCCGAGTCCGGCTCAACTAAACACCAGCTATAATATTGGGAAGCGTTGTTTTACTTGCACCATTAGGTCCTAAAAGCACAACTACTTCGCTTCCAGCGATGTCAAACGGTACATCGTTTTAAACCGCACGAACCGTATTTTCCTTATCGATCTTAAACTATGCATTAGCCCTTTTTCAACTTCCTAAATAATTTTAACACCTTTCTTCTCTATAATATGAAGTATAATTAACGTAGTAAACGCTATGAAAAGCAAGGTTATGATTAAAGCTACAGTTAAGGAAATGTTGCCTGAGCTTAGTGAAAGACAAATCGCTATGGACAACGTCTCCGTTTTAATCTTGTTGCACTAGCTAATGTAACAGAAGCACCAAACTCTCCTAATGCCCTACTAAATCCAAGAATGAATGAGGCAAAGAGCCCTGATTTACATATAAGTATAAGCACTTTAATTAACGTCATAAACCTACTATAACCTAAGGTTCTAGCAACAGCCTCGTACCTTACATCAACCATGTCAAATGACGACTTTAACACCTTAACCATCATGGGGAAACACTACTGCGAATTGAGCTACAACAATCCCAGGTAATTCAAAAACCATGTTGATCACGGCATTAACAGCTTTACCAACAACAGTATTTGCGAAAAACACCAATAACGCAGCACCTAAAGCTATCGGGGGCATTGCGGAGGGAAGCGTAAGAAAAGCTTCAATAATCGTTTTACCTTTGAAACTAGATCTCGAAAGACTATAAGCAACAGGTATAGCAAGTAGAAGAGCGATTGTGGTTGATGCTAAAGCTGTTATAAGACTAAGCTTAATAGCGAATAGGGCTTCAGAAGAAACTAAGGCCATCGTTAACTCTTCAGGATTAGACCATAAAATAATAAATACTAAAAAAATAATAGACACTAACACTACTGCAAGAGCTAAAGCAGCTACTATGAGAATTAAAAAGTAAACCAGGCCGTTAAGATTTAAATGTAGGTACTTGTGCGTACGGAGCATATTTTCTAACTTCCTCTACGCTAGCAAAGTAATGATATTTTTCTAAAAACCTCCTTAATGAAGAGAGAAGATGTAGCAAATTCTATGAACTTCAATGCAGCATCGTAGTTTTCCGAATACTTAAGCACACCTATAGGAATATACGATATTCTCGGTATCTGCTCGGGTTTAAGCCACACAATATCTGTTTTATTAGGGTACTGGTAGTGGAACACATGTCAACCAATAATAGCGTCTACAGCATTAACTGCGGGGAGCATTGCCGTTTTAGAGTAGCTTTCAGCATAAACAACAATGTTCCCTTTAACTTTATCGTATAATCCATTAAATTCCATTAATTCAACAGCATGTTCACCTACGCAAACGGTTTCAGGACCACCAGTACCGACTCATGCACTTTCGGTTTTAACCAAAGGCTCTATCATAAACTTTATGAATAATACGTAGGACACATACATTACCGCAGTTATTCTAAGCGGAAGTTCTAAATCTACATCTAGTAGTGTTCCTCCAAAGAATCTACCTATACCTGCAAAAATGTTTCGCGAAGCAATAATAATCCCCATAGTTCTCCCTCTTAAACTAGGTTTAACTAGCCGCATAGCAACAGCTGTATACAATGGGTTAGCTGCATTCATTAGTGTTGTTCTAATAAAGTAAAGTACAGCAGCTACCATAAACGAGTTAACAAATGTTATAGCTAACAGGAAAGGTATCGATAAGGAAATTAGTGCAAGATACGTTTTTAGAGGCCCTCCAACTCTATCAGCTATGTTAGGTGTGATAAGCATAAGTAACCCCATAGCTAAATTTTCCGCCGCAAATAGGCTACCGTATTCTCCAGAAGTTATGCCGTATTTTTTAGCGAAATAAAAGCCAATAATGTGAATAGATATTCCGGCACCTAAACCTACAAGAATAGCTGCAATGCCAAGGCTTAAAATGATTCTTCTAAACTCTTTAAGCTCCTCTCTGTTCGGCTCTCCTACTTGAACCCTATCGGCTCCTTTAGGATGTTCCTTAATCATAAGCAGTAGGGTAACCAAAATAAATGAGCCAACAGAGCATAAAAGCAAAGTTAGCTTATATGACTCTACTAAAGGTAAACCGTAAGCATCAGAAACTATTTTCGGAATCCATCCGGCTAAGCCTCCGAAAAACATACCTAACAGCATCAATGCTTCTACACGAGTAAAAGCATAATGCATTTTCTCTCTAGGTACAGACAAACTTAAGATCACATTGTGGGCTGCGAGGAAAAGAGCTGTACTTAACCCTGAAACAATAGAGTATGCTGAAATGGTTATAAAAGAACCTAACCATAAAAACACTATGCCTAAAGAGCGCATAATATGTCCTAATATCAGCAGGAACTTTGCACCAAACTTATCAACAATTAACCCTGAAACTAAACTAAGAAAACCACCTACAAGAGCATTAAGCATGCTAACGAAGCCGAATTCAATACCTGAAAAACCTAATTCAACAAGGTAAACAGCATAAATAGACCATAAAAGCCCGGAGAAAACACCTTCAGCACCATTATAGAGGCTAAGTAGAAAAACATTGTTCCTCCAACGTGTACTGCCCGCGTCAAAATCGTTTAACATAGTAGCGCTACCTAGATTAAGAATGTAAAATCATAGAAAATTTAAACATTACCTAGAGACAAATATTTCCACCGTACTTAACTCTTTTAACTGCAAACAAGCAATAAGCATACATGAAAACCTGTTCTAACAAGTAGAGAATAGGAGACTACGAAACGATGGAAATAACTAGAGACAATATAAAACGTCTATTCCTCTTCGAATATGAGTATTGGGAGTCAAAAAACCTAAACGAAGTAAAGAGAAGAGTAAGTAAAGGATTCAAATTTCTACCTGTAGAAAACATAGTAAAAGTAGTGGAAGAGATCATTGGAAACCTAGAAAACATAGCTGAATATTCTCCTCAAAGAACATTAGCGATAAGAAGCATAGCAACAGAGCCAGCAATGATCTACTTCCTAATAATTGAAGAACATAACATTGGAGGAAAAATAATTCTCATAGAAACTAAGCATAGTTTATACAGCTACGAGAAAATACTAACAGGGATGAGAGCGTTCTCAGCATACGCAGGTATAAAAACGTGGCTCATTAAACTTCTTCAACCAAGCTTCTTCCCTTAAAACCTCCTCATAAGCGAGAACATGGCTAGTAAGCCCGAAAGACTCCGTATTCGCGGCATTAGATAACTAGGGGAAGCCTGCGTATAACCATTAAGCTTCCCCAATGGGGTAGCTTCTAAACCTAGAACAACATGCTTCTCATCAGCAACCCAACCTATAGCTACAAGAGTAGACGAAGGAGTAAGAACACTCTCCCGAGGCTCAGGCGTAATCTTAAAAGATAATGCTTCAATACTGGTTATCTTAGTATGTTCTTTACCAATATACGTAAAGTCATGAATCTGAGTAAAAACAACATGTCTCTTAGGCTCTCAACAGGGAAGAACCTTAACCCCTATGAACCACGTAGCTTCCACAGCAAGACAGCAAAGTAGATGCTAGCAACACTAAAACCAACACCAATATCGGAACCGATAGCAGCTTACTGTAAAACGTTGTGAACCGAAGTAGATATCGTAGAGAAAATGGCGCAAAAATATGAAATAAAATACTATTTAGAATACACTTCTACTATGTCTTTGGGTTCTTTCCGCGGTATCTTTAAATTATCGAAGTGCTTATCAAACGAAATTATAGCCTTGGCGTTAATAGATAGAGCAGCATAGTACTGAATAGCATCATCCATATCTAACCCTGTTCCCTTAGCTAAATCAACAGCCTTTGCTTCTCCCCCTATGGAGGTAGTGTAGACGTATAAGCCCTTATAAGCTGTAAGACTTAGCAGAAAATTCTTTAACACATCAAGCTTCTTAAACCTATCAAGCAGCACGATAATCGAGTGAATGGTGAAATCGGTTACAACACCCTTCACCTTCCCATCCCTAAACATCCTAAGCAACTCCTTACACTCCCCGCTCCTACTACGGCCAAGCATAACCTCCAAGAAAATATTAGTATCAACCAAGTACACTACTCCAACACCTTAGAAGCCCAAATATCCCTAATCCTGTGCTGAAGCTCAACAGAATCCAACCTAACATCAGAAAGAACACCATCAATAACCTCAACAGGATCACCCTCAAAAAACACAGACTCCTCCTCAACAGAAGAAACCCACCTCAAAATAGCCTCCTCAACAGCCCTACTAAGCGCCCCCTTACCATAACCAAACCTCCTCATAGCCAACTCCCTAAACTTCAACTCAAGCTTACCATCAATCTTAGCCCTAATCAACCACACCACCAAAAGGGAATATAGCAACAAAACCAAATAAACATACTGCCAAAAAACCATAAAGCAAAAAGCACAGAGCTAGCGTAAAGCATAAACTATCCTTCTACTACTGCACATACTTATACTTAGTTAAGAACCAGTTTGAAAACCTATAAACACCGTAAACAACAACCAACGACCTACCCGCTTCTAACAAGCATTAGCTATAATTTCCCCGCAATTAGCGAGAAATTAGAAGAAGTAGTTAAAGGCTAATCCACTGCCGTATCAAACATGAAAACCAAAACTACCGTAGGAAAAGAACCTATTGCTAAGCAAAACGTTTCCCCCTTAGAAACCTAATACAATAGTAGTCGGGTTTACTAAAAATGTCTACAATTACGGAGAAAGAGCTACTAGAAGAAATACGCAGCATAAGAAAAACACTTGAACACATAGAAGCACTACTAGAAGAACGCCTAATAGGAGTAGAAGAACCACTACCAGACGAAACAGAAGAGAAATAGAAAAATACGAAACAGAAAAACGCAAATGCAAACTAGAACTCATAAAACTCAACGAACTACAAAGAACACAAAGAAACAAGTACGAAAACATTTCACTTAAGCCTAGAATTATACCTCTAAGCTCCTTAACTTAGAAAACAAACAGCTGTAATTCATTCACTCAGCAAAACACACTATGCTTCAACATTGTTCTTAGCAGTTTTCTTCTAATAGCTTAAAATACTTCTCCCTAGACAACCCTGCTTCTCTTATTATAGCTCTTATAAGTCCAGGTTTTAACTTCTTACCAGGATGGATAGGCACAACGATTCTAATACCTTGCTTATTTATCAATATAACATGAGAACCCTTCCGCCTAACAGGTTTAAAACCAACCTTACCAAGTACCTTAATGAGCCTATAGGGATCTATAGGAGTTATTCTAGCCAACAGCCTTCACTCTCTGAATACCAACAACCCTTCGACCAACCAGCTCCTCCTTTTCCTCATCACTAAGAGTCTCCAAATACAACTCAATAGCCTCCCTAACATTCCTCAAAACCTCATCCAAACTATCACCCTGAGTATGGCAACCAGGCAAAGCAGGAACAAAAGCCACAAAACCACCAGTCTCATCCTCCAAAATAACCACATCAAACTCAAAAACCCTCCTCTTCACAGACAACCCCCATCAACTAAAATAGCAAACCCAACAACTATAAACCCTTCTCCAAACCTCCCTAAACCCCAACACCCTACCCTCACTAATCCTGGAAGGATCAACATTGAAAAGCAAACCAAGCCAACCCAAAACCCTATCCAAACAATCCTCCCTAACAGCAACATAAACCTCACAAACCCAGCCACGCAAACCAGCACGCCTAACAGAATCCAAAACAAAAACAAAACAATCACCCACACCACAATCCAAACCATCACAAAGCAAACCAGAAAACCTCAAACCATCAAAAACAACCCAACCCCCACCCTCCAAAACCCCCAACAAACCATCATCCCTAACCAAACCAACCAAACCACCAAACAAACCCTCAACAAACCCACCAAACCCCTCCCAACCAGAAACATAAAACCAAACACCACCACAACACCCAACACCAACCCTAACACCCCAAGGAACCAAACCACCAACAACAAAACCAACCCTAAAAACACAAGAAACACAGCCAACCCCACCCAAAACACGCTCATGAACACAACCAACCCTCCAAACACACAACCTCTCCACCAAAAACACCACCCCCAAACAAAAAACAACAAATAGAAAACAAACCAACAACACCTAAAAACCAGTACTATTAAACCGCTATTAACAGATATGTTTTTGAACAACCAACTACATATTTTGCTTGGAGATATGATGGGAAAAGCTAAACCTTTAGAAGTTAAAATACATGACATCAAAGAATTTGATAAAAGACTCCTAGAAAACGCAGTCAAAGTAGTCGAAGGAAAAGCCAAATTAATACCAGTAAAAGAACTTAAAGAATAACATTACCTTCTATACGCTTTTCTCCTAGGCTTAACATCAAAAAACACTATAAGCTTCTTATCATCCATAATAATATAAAACAACCTATACTTCCCAACCCTATACCTCCTAACAGAATATTCTCCAATACTAAAAATTACAGGATTATAACGCAAAACCTCAAGAACCCTACTAGGATCCTTCTCTAACATCTCCGCTAAACCAGCAAGATAACTTATAACACGTTTATAAATACCCATTTTCCTAAGCTTCTTCATAAAGTCCTCAGTAACAACAATAGACCACATTACCACCCAGCCGATTAATAAATATCTGCAACAAAATTTAAGAATAGAGCTGAGAATCTTGCAAAAAACATTATGGTTACGACCACACTAGACTCTAAATACCCTTAACACCAAGCGAACTAGCTAGAACTACAGCCAAACCCTACCGTATACTACTTTATAGGCTACTACCAATACTAAAAACTAAGGATATTCTAGAGAAAATAGGTGATAAATAGTTTTTAACAGAAAGAACAACATATTCTTTAACAGCCGAGGAAAGAAACCCTGAGATTAAATGCTCCAGCGTTCTATCACCCTGAACACACAAGACACAGACTTAACCTATACTTATCATATCCACTTAAAACAACATGGAAAAATAAGAGAACAGTAGGCTAGAGGGAAAAGTACAACATACTAACATTATAACCGCTTTAAGCCATCCCACAATCCCTGAAAAACCAGCGTCCGTTACTCACTTCTTAAAAATCCCCTATCAGAAACAAGAAAAAAGCGTAAATATTGATAAACACATCTAAACAACATACCCAACCCCACAATAAATCTACACCAAAACAACCTACAAACACAAACCACAAAAACAATAACCACGAAACCAACAACCCACATAATCCTAGAAGAAGCACACCACTACATAAAACCCACAACCCACACACCAACGCTCATAAACACCTACATAAAACAACTCAAACAACTAAAAACAGGACAAACAATAATAACATCAACCCAACAACCACAACCAACACTAACCCAAATACAACCACCATAAAATATTTTGAAAATATCTGTAGATGTCTAGGGAAATAGTTTTTCTAGCTTTGTCTTTCTCTCTATAAATTTTATAATTGCCTCTATGCTAGGTTCAACAATTTTAATGTTTAGTTCTAGCACTTTCTCTAACATTTTATTACTGTATATACCTGATTTCACCACAAGAACATCCTTTCCCTGTTTAACCGCAGTTTCTATAGTATTTAAAGTTCCACCATCTTCAGCTATATCAACAGCTATGAGTATCGTAGAAAGACCTGATGTTATTCTGTTTCTTCTTATAAACAACGATTTAATGTATTTAGAGCCAAAATCTGCAACCTCAGGTTTGACAAGAATTTCACTTAGTAAGCAACCATGTTTAACTATTTTGTATGCTAATTCCCTATTGCTTCTAGGAGTTATTGGTTCTAACCAAGGTAAAACAGCAATAGTTTCTCCTGAAAAATCTAACGCACCTTTATGAGCAGCAGTGTCTATGCCTAAAGCTAAACCACTAACGATACAATATCCTCTCTCGGCTAAAGCGCCTGCAAGCTTATATGCTAATTCGTAGTTCTCAGACCTAGGTCTCCTAGATCCAACAATACCTATGCAGCAAACCTTAGGGAAAATACCTTTAATAATTAAAGCTAGAGGTGGGTCACGTATTTTTCTTAAAGAATAGGGGTATTTCTCGCTCCAAAATGTGATGATAGAATATTCATTAAGATTAACTCTTCTTATGTATTCTAAAGCTCTTTGGAACTTGATAATTCTATCTTTGCTAAGCTTAGTAAGGTAATTAAGTGCTAAAATTAAATCATATTGGTCTTGTCCTTTCAATAAGCTCTCCCCGTTACAACACCATATACACGTTTAGATCCTGCTATGGTTTTCAATAGCATAGCACAATAGTTAAGAGTGGTTCCAGTAGTGTATATGTCATCTATTATAATTACCCTTTTTTCCTTAAGATCATCTATACTCGTCTCGATGATACTATAAGCCTCCTTAACTACTTCACGACGTTCAGCAAGAGTCTTATCTTTCATTTTGAAGGCTTTCTTCTTAGCAAAAGCTTGAACTAAGGGTTTCTCAGCAAATACATGAACAAGATAAGCAATAAATTCCATATGTTGCACCTTTACCGGAAACTCTTCCTCATCTCTCCTATACTTGCACGGTTTATTGTGAAATGTAAGGTTACGGTATTCGCTGTGATGAGCAGGTATAAACGTTATTACATCTGCTTCTCTTAATTCAGGATAATGCCTTATAACTATGGCCATACCAAGCGCCAAAGGTATAGCAAAATAAGCATTAAACTCATCATTCTTAACCCTGTAAATAAGATTCGTTATTAGAGATCTTATTGTACCATAACGCTTAGCCGTAATATATCTCTGTAAGGCAAATACATTGTCTAAAAATTCATGCCTTACATCAATCTTACCAAGATAAACACCAGAACCAGCAATACCTCTAAATGAATACTTCAAATTATCGATGTGAATTATGCTATTAGTAAAATCTATAGATACAGACCAGTCATCAAAAGATAGTCCTTCAATATTTAACACCTTAGGACGAGGAAGCTCCATTTCAATTACCTTAGTTTCTTTCTCAACCAAATTCCCACATCACCTCTCTACTAATATTTAAAACAGAACAAGCTATAAACACAAACCATAATCAACACTTTCGCCTAGGCTTTATTATCGGACGTAATACTTTCGTAATACCTTTTATAAAGCCTTAATTTTAAAGGGTGCAGGTAAGCTGAGTGACGTTGCAGGATATTTAATGTTACTACCTAAAATTGCGAGAACAGAGAAACTGAAGGAAAAACTACAGCAAATAAGAGAACACAAGCTGAAAACAAGGAAGCAACTAGATGAAACCCTAGGAGAGGAGGAAGCACATGAACTACTAGAGTTCTTAGCTAAAAACTTCTCCTACAAGGAAATAGAAGAACTCACGGGATGGAACAAAGAAACCATAAAAACACTTCTAGAAACCTACAGCATAAACTATAAACCATCGATAAGCCCGCGGCACAAAACCCTATACTTCCTAAGAAAACCCTTAGCAGAAATAGTAAATGAAGCCCTCAACAACAAAGCCATCATAGCTCAAGAACTAAGAAAAATACAGGAAAACCCAACACACTTCAGAACACTATACTACACCAACCCTAAGAAAGCAGGACTAATCCTAGCATACCTAATGTACATAGAACAGAAATCCACCATGGAAATAGCTGAAATATTGAAGCTAAAACATAAAACAACAACCCTAAACATAGCTAAACAACTAGGCCTAACACCTTCAGGCAGAATAAAACAGAAGAAACAAGCAAAAATAACCCCACACGGAATAGCCTATGCACAGCAAATAGCACAGCAAGAAGGAAAACACCTAGAAAAACTACATCAGCAAATAACTGAGGGAAAAATAACATACCAGCAAATAGAAAAACAAAACCCGCAAACAGCAGAAAAACTAGTCATACACATGTACTGGAACAGAAAACAAAGCATAAAAACACTAGCAAAAACCTACAGAAAAGACCACAGAACACTAAAGAAAATCCTAGAAAAACACGGCCTAACAACAAGACCAGCAAGAAAATACGACAAAAAACCATTCACAGGAAACATAGTAGAAGAAGCATACATATACGGACTAGCACTAGGCGACATAACACTAAGAAAACACCGGAAAACAAAAGCAATAACAGCAGCCCTAAGCACACCAAAACCAGCAATGATAAAACTATTCAAAGAAACATTCCAAAAATACACAGAAGCAATATGGATACAGCCAAAAAGAACAGTAAGAAGAGACAAAGAATACTATGAATGGCGCCTAATAGCATACCTAGACAGATCCTTCGAAAAACTAATACCAGACAAAACAAACATACCACAAAAATACCTACAACATGAAAAAGCATTCTACAGCCTACTAGCAGCACTAACAGACTGCGAAGGCTCAATAATACTAAGACCATATGATGAAGAAGAGATCATACAGCTGGTTTTCAAAATAGGAATGACAAGTAAGAACATCATAGAAACAATGTATAGGAAAATACTTGATCTAGGCTATAAACCACATCTTCACGTTGAACCTCCTAGAAGTCCTAAATTTGGAAAGAAACCAATGTATGTTATAAGAGTATACGGAAGAAATGCTCTCAGACTAATACAGAAAATAAAGCCATACATGAAACACGCAGAAAAACTAGAGAAAATAAAACTATATCAACTTTACATGGACCTGAGAAGAAAACAGGGAAAAATCAAGGCATACATAGTGGTAAAAGAAAAACTAAAAGAGCTAAAGGAGAAGATAAAAGAAGAAACCAAAAGAGGTAGAGAAAAGGCAAAAGAACAATACCAGAAAAGAAAACCCCAAACTTTTTCTACATTAACATCCTCTTCATTTACTCCTATTAAAAACACTTATCTAAGGTAAGTTTACTAGTAAATTTTACAGTACAATACTATATTACACGGTAAGTACGTCATGAAAAGCAAGGGATTTCAAGAACCTGAAGAGTCTCCATATTACTATGCTAGAATTGAGGAAATTCAGAAACAACAGAAAACACTCCTAGGTATAGAGATCAACGAGAAAATACGTAAAATAAACGTTCCTAAAAAGTGGATCTCAAATACTTTTATTGCATTATTCTATAAACCTGCAGGAGATATAGTCTGTCCTCATTTTTGGGAATTGAAACCCTTTAAGGGATGTCCTTTTGAATGTTCATATTGTTACCTTCAAGGTACATTCTTTGGAAATAAAAAACCAAAAAAGAAGGATATGTCCAAACTAGCTAGAGTACTCGATGATTTTCTAAAATGGGCAGACGCTAAGGGCTTAAAACTATTACTGAATGCTGGAGAAACAACCGACAGTCTAGCAATACCGAGTTGGGCTGAGGACTTCATAAATACTGTACTTCCAATCCTTGAAAGGCATAAGCATCATAAGATATTATTGCTAACGAAAGGTGGTACGCAGCACATAAAACCATTATTGAAAATTCCGGAAGAGAAAAGGAAATATTTCATAGCAAGCTTCTCAATTAATCCCCAAATAATAGCTAAAAAATACGAGCTTGGAACACCACCTCCTGAAGATAGGCTGAAAGCAGCTAAGAAACTACAAGAAGAAGGGTATAAGGTAAGAATCAGAATAGATCCTATGATGCCTATTGAAGGTTGGAGAGCTTATTATTCTATGCTCATTGAAATAATGATTAACAAGTTTGATGTAAACCCTGAAATAGCGACTATAGGGAGTCTCAGAGGTCTAAGAAAAACAATAAAATATGCTAAAGATAGGAGTTGGACGATTTTCTTTAGGCAAGGTGAATGGACAAATTGGGGATATAAGATAAGAAAGGACGTGAGAATAGACATGTACACCATAGTTATCGAGAAACTTAAATCACTAGGATATAAAGGACATATAGCATTATGTAAAGAAACAATAGATGTATGGGAGAAACTATACAAAGAAAATCTCTTAGATCACCCAGGAACGTACGGCATATGGGAGAACGTGAAATGTAATTGCAAATTATGATGCACTAAATATCAAAGAAATCTATGTAAAGTAATTGCTTTACCTAAGATTTCCCTAATAGCTGTATCGACGGTTTCCGGATTTGTTTTCTCAATAAATTCCTTTATTCTTTGTATCTTCTTCAACCATGGATTGCCGCTTTTCGTAACATTAGTTACGAATATGAGTAAATAATGTACCTTTCTTCTTAACTTTACACGTATAGTATTAACAATTACCTTTGATCTTGTTCTTTTGATCTTATCTATAAGATACTCTGTTAGTGCTTCTTCCATGCGCTTATTTCTTCTCATCTTTACGTGTTCAAGCCATGTATTATTCCCAAAGAACTCAAAGAGCGAGCTTACGTCTTCTCCTTTTAGAACTTTACCTGCAATTCTTGCTGCATTCCTTGAATGAAAAAGTAGTATTATGTCCCCTCTAATGTTACTTGTCAGCAACCTTTCAAATGTACTCCACTTTACCTCAAACGCTGTAGGATCTATAAATGCCAAGTAGTGTGTAGATTTCTCTTCCTCTACACGATTCATTATCCTATAAATCACCCTATTTGCATCATTACAGAACACATTAAACCTTTTATGCGATGAAACTACAAATTCCATTCTTTTCTCCAACATACGTGCACGAACATCATTCTTTTCTACTAGAAACATCTTGTCAAAAGAGATAGTTGCATAAGACCATGCTATAATAGGAGATCCTGGTAAGTATACTTCCTTATATCCTTCATAGGTATTTAACCCAGAACCGGCAAAGAGGTCTATGTACACCATGTTCTTAAATCGCTTCCTTATAATCGACGTGTACAGCGGCGTGTATAGTTTAAGAAATACAAGCTTCAAAGCAGTCCAAGGATGTCCTTTAAACGAATAAGCCTCTCCTGTATGAAATGCTATATGCTTGCCTAACGTCGTAAGCTCCTTAAGCTCCTCCTGTAATTCCTTATAAGCCGACTTTTCAGACAAAAATAAGGTACCCAATTATATGAAGTACGAATGAATGTGTTAAAAACTTATTTTCCTTTTCTTACAAGACCGTGCTATGAGTTACATAAAATTGCAATTTTGCGTAGAATTTAGAGAAAAGCATGTTATTTTAATGTGCTCCTTTCTTTCTTCCACATCTCCTAGCGGCTATGTGGCCTACACGGCGACCTCTAGGGGCGTTTCTACTAACAGTGGATGGGAATGATACGCTTTGCTTGGCCCCTCCCCCAAAAGGATGGCTCACGGCGTTCATTGCTACTCCTCTTACTCTTGGCCATTTTCTTGCTTTTACTTTCCATTTGTGGTATGATGTTCCTGCTTTTAGTAGTGGTTTTTCTGTTCTTCCTGCTCCTGCTGGTACTCCTATTGTTGCTCTTGCGTGGTTGGGTATTTCCGTGGTTTTTCCTGATGGTAGCTGTATTATTGTTTTGTTTCCTGTTCTCCCAACTATTAGCGCGTAGGAGCCTGCTTGGCGTGCGAATTTTCCTCCGTCACCAGGTAGTTTTTCTATGTTGTATATTTGGGTTCCTTCAGGGATTTTCCCTACTGGCAGTACGTTTCCGTTTTCTATTGGTGCTTCCGGTCCAACGTAAACTACTTGCCCAACATATGCTCCTTCAGGAGCCGGGTTGTAGAAGCAAACACCATTCTCCAAAACAATCTTAGCCAAAGGAGTCCAACGGCCAGGGTCGTGAACAATCTCAACAATCCTACCCTTCAAAGTAACCTCGGAAGGTAAAGTAGGATACTTTGCTGGGGCAACGTGAATCCAGCTACGACTACGGAAAGTAGGAGAACCCCTACCCGCACGCTGCACAAGAATCCTCTTACCCATACAGCCAACACCCTACACTACTACCTTTCTTCTCACTCAAGCTACAACTTAAACGTGTAAGCTCCTTAATAAACCTTGTGAGAACGCTGTTTAAACATTTTTCCACACAAACATGGATACCCTAGTTTCTAACGATATATTCTAACATTACTTGAAATAACATCCTCATGTGCCTATATGAGTAATACAGCCTCCTTATTTAAATGAATAATAGGTGTGTGAAATACTAAGACGGGCACTTAATATAATTATCTTTTAGGAAAGAGATCAACTTCTTAACGGTATTGTATTAATAGATTTTTGTCGCATATAGACTAATCAAGATTGCAACACATGCATGTCGAAGTATATTTTACTATGGGAAGCTAATAGGAAATAAGTTAAAAAATTAAAATATGGTAGCATAACCTGAATGTATTCTATGGAATTTTTCACCATACTTCTTGTAGAACTCCATGTGGGCTCTAAAACCTGTGCAGTGTCCTGAATAAACTTCTTCTACACCTAATTTTTTAAGCTCCTCAACTGTTTTTCTAATTCTCTCTTCACTAGCATTTAGGAGGTGGAAGCCTCCGAAAACTGCATGAACTTTTCTAACACCTGTTATTTTCATTGAATGAAGCACTGTGTTTACTATTCCAGCGTGACCGCATCCAGTAAATATTACGAGGCCCTTATCTTTAATGTTCACAATTAAAGCCATATCATCTAATATTTCATCTGGAACAAGGTTCCCGTTAACTACAGTGTAAGTGAAAATTCCTCCTTTTTCAAACTCCGTTGTTCTCTCTATCTGCCCTGTGGTCATTATTCCGTTAACGATTTTCACAGGGTTCTTTGTTAATATGAGCTTGCAACCTAAAGATTCGATGTTTTCTATGGTGCAATTGTAGGGTACACCTTCAGACTTCAAATAAGGCTCAAAAGTAATGTTGACTTTAAAGACTTCTGGATGCGCTATTACAGGCAGGTTTTCTTTTTTAATTGCTTTAAGTACACCGATAAGTCCGCCTGTATGGTCCCAGTGGCAATGCGAGATAACAACAGCATCTATTTTTTTAGGATCTATGTCCAGTAGTTTCATATTGTAAAGTAATGCTTCACTGTTGTTAGCAGCGTCGAATAGTATTCTAAAAGGCTTTACTAAATCATTACCATATGTTTCAAGCAGTATTGAAATACCATGCTGTGCCAGAAGAGGTGATTCGTAGCCTGCATAGTCCTCTGCAACAACGTATACTTTAAGCTTATCTATTTCACCTATACTGTTCAATAAGGTCACCCTGGAAGTTTCAGTAGTGCTTCTTCGAGTTTCTCTCCTCTTCGTTCAAAGCTTTTCTTCGCATAGTAATAAACGCCAAGCCCTATGATAATCCATATTATGAAGAACATCCAAGAGTCCAGGGACTGAAGAGCCATGAAAACTATGTTTGAAACGAAACCTGCTAATGCTACAACATATAGCAGACTTTTCCTAAGTTTAAAAGGCGCCTTGCTATATCTTTCTGGATATTTACGGGCGAAGTTCAGAGCCGCTAAGCATACTAAAGCATAGCTCGCTAAGAAGCCTATGTTAGCAACTCCAGCTGCAAACTCTATACCTTTACCTGAGAGTATAAGTCCTACGCCTATAAGTACTGTAGCCAGTAATGCTAGATGAGGTGTTCCGAACCGTGGATGTATTTTAGCAAGAACCCTTGGAACAAGTCCATCTCTTGCAAAAGCATATAGAAGTCTAGAACCGACTATTTGGAAACCGTTTTGCGATGTTAGAATAGCCATTATACCGACAATAGCTATGAAGGCTGCAGCAGAGAAAGGCAAGAACCTAGCCGCTGCTTCCGCCACGGGAGCTTCTGCAGCTGCAAATTCCCTCCAAGGCATAACACCTACACATACGAAAGAAAGCAAAGCATAGATCGCTACTACAAGGAAGACTCCGAGAATTATTCCTAAAGGCAAGTTACGCTCAGGTTTCTTAACCTCTTCACCTGGTTCTATTGCAACACCGAATCCTGTGTATGAGAAAAACGCTAAAGCCGCGGCATAAGCTACACCATATATGCCTAGCGGAGTGTCTGGAACTGTAGCCAAGTTAAGATCTACATGAGGGAATCCTAGTATTACAAATGCAAACATACCTCCTACAAGCGTTATGAACATTGCATCTTGAACCCACCCTGAAAGCTTTATGCCTACATAGTTTAACATAAAGAAGGCAAATACAGCAAGCAATGCTACTGGAAGCTCTGGTACCTTCACAAGGAAACTAACATACCTTGGAAATGCTAAAGCCGTTATACATATTGGGCCAATGTATCCCATCCATTTACCCCAAGCAGTTAAGAAACCCCAAAAAGGCGACACAAACCTTGTAGTGTAAAATAGCGATCCACCCTCGTAAGGCATTGCACCTGCTAGAATGGCAAAAGCTAAACCTGTGAAGAAAGTAGGTATTCCTCCAAGTAGATAAGCTAGCCAAATCATGTTCCCAGAGTATTTCGTCGCTAATCCTGTTACAACAAATATTCCAGCACCAATAACAGACCCTGAAGTTATAGAAATTACCTCTAATAAACCTAGCTCCTTTTTAAGCTGGGACATGGAAAATTCCCCTAGTTTTTATTTCTGGAGAAAGAAAAATTTCTAAGGTAAATTATTTTTTTTAAAGGTAAACTATATAGAAAATAAGAAAAACTGCAGATTCGCACCAAGGAGAATGTGAAAAATTTTAAACAGGTCTCTACTGAAATCCGTAGATTCTATGTAATTTAATAAGTAAGAAACAAAAACATGGTACAAAGGTAAGTTATAACATCTCTTCTATTATTTTATGTTTTTCAGAGTAGTCTGCATTATTATTTAGCTTGCTATTTTATGTTACGTATTATGATTTAGTTTACTTTGCTTCTTAAATTGCGAACATAATTAAAACTTCTTAAGCCATGATCCCTGTTAACTACTGTTATGGTAAGGTTTGCATGCTGTATTAACTAATATAAGGACAACACTATAGCCAAAGGGAAGAATAAAGCCAATGAGAAGCTTTTAAAGATAGGATAAGTGCACCTTATTAAAGACATAAGACGTTTCTATTTAGCTTATGTTTTTGGAAAAAGTTAGAGTGCAATGAGGATTTATTTATTACTTCTTAAGTTAGTTTCTGGGAAAACTCTTGTCCATTGTGATAATTAGTCAAGAGGAATTAGAGGAGTATGGGAGGGGGAAAAAGAAGTTCTGGGAGCGTGTAATTAGAAGGCCGAAGCGAAGACAGGTTGCAGTTTCTCCGTAACCTCCTGGGCTAGGGAGGGATGATGGAGGTTCTGGTTTAACATGTGCTCACCCTAAATGCAATAATGCAATAAGGAGGCTAAGGAATACTGTTTAAAATGTTACTTACCTTTTTGCAATGAGCACATAGGAGAGCATGAGTGTTTAGGACGGTGGCTTCACCTATACGTGCATGATAATTTCCTTAAATACTCACTTCAATATAACGTTTCAGAGTTAGGCAAGAGAGTAGGGCTTGCTGTAACACCAAGACTTAAAGAGGCTTTTGAGGAAGCATCCTATGAGACCATCGTTGATGCGTTTTCAAAAGCTTACCCTCATATATCGCAGTTTCTACATAACCTTAGGACTAAGTTTTTTAGAAGAAAGAAAATGACGATATCGGATTTGGTGAAGTACGTTCTATGCAAACTATACCGTAAGCTGCTTGAGTTTTCAAAAGAACATGGTAAGACCATAATTATGAGTAGTGAAGTCTATAAGGCTCTACAGGCTTTTCCGCAAAGCAGCAATCCTAGAATTGGAGGTTTAGCTTTCAATGGTGGATATCCCTTGAAATCTTAGATTTAATAATGAAAGAACCTTATTGTAAGCTTATAGGCTCAAATTATAGGAAAAGACTTTTCCAGTTTAGTATGCAAGAGGGTAACGTAAGATTATGGATTTACTTCGACAGCTTCTCTAGAAATGGTTTAAGGCCAGACATTTATGCTCAACTCTGGGAACATAAAAGCTCACAAAGTTTTCCCCATGTTTCCGATCATGCGTTCAGAGAAAGTTATTGAAATAAAGCTTTCCCGGTCTGCTCTTGAAAAGTTTATGGACAGGTTTAAGCGCTACTTAGATATGTGGAGTGTAAAAAATGTGGCATTAGCTATAGGTACTCCATGTTCGATACCTTTGAATGTAAAGAAGTATGATTCGCTAATAACTATGGAGGAAGAAAGATTAGCTAATACACTAGAGGAAATGATAAAGTTTCTACTTATTACAAAACAGCCTATTTACTAAAAACATTTAGACTTATTTAAAAGACTTATGTTGCTATATTTCTTCTTTCTTTTTTGACGAAGCATGCTAGGCCTAAGCAGCTTACACCTCTTAGTGCTGCTAATGTGATTGCTGTTGTTTTTCCTTGGTGCAATGTTTTTAGTGTTCGAGTGTTAGTTTGATTAGTTTTTGGAGTAGTTGTTTTTCTTCTGTTGTTAGTTCTTTTTCTTTGTCTATGTATTTTTTGATTAGTGTTTTGAGTTCTTGTTTTAGGTTGGTTTTTTCGTGTTTTCTTTCTATTATTGCTGTTGTTAGTAGGGATATTATTCCGGACCATACTATTATTCCGAAGATCATTAGCATTATTCCTATGGTTTTGCCTTCTATCGATGTGGGGACTATGTCTCCGTAGCCTACTGTTGTTACTGTGGTGAAGCTCCACCATACTGCGTCGAAGAAGCTTTTTATTGATGTGTTTTCTAGTCCTGCTTCTGCGGTGTATATGGCTATGCTTGAAAACATTATTATTGTGAATACGAGTGTTAGTAAGTAGATTACTTTGCTGCGTATGAAAAGCCTGCTTACCGTGGTTATTAGCTTCACTGTTCTAGTTGCTACTAGTGTTAGTTTTGTGAGACGTAGTATTCTGGCGGCACGTATGATTCTTAAAGACCTAAATATGGCTCCTAAAAACTGTGTTTCAACCATTAGAAACACGTAGGCAGGTATTAGAGCTAAAACCTCGTACCAGTATTTCCTAATGAAAGCTGCTTTCTCCTCGCTGCGAAGCAACCTGTAAGCGTAGTCTGAAGCTAGTACAGTACATATGGCTAAATCAGCTAAATACATGAAATTCCTCATAGCACCTAATTCAACCACACAATCTAAAACTATGAGAGCAATAGAAACGAAGATTAGACCAACCATTATAGCTTCATATGTTTGTTTCACTACTTTCCACCGTTGAAAAATAAGTCGTAATTAAAATTTATATGGTTAAAATATAGTTTAGCATAGTTATTTGCTTGGAAAGGTCCTCTGGAAGTGATTGAAGATGGAATTGCTGAAAGAATTGCAAGTACCCCTCTTAACAAAATTCCTGTATATTTGCAAGAGAGGAGTTCTAAAATGCTTGGTGTTAAGGGCTCCATGGGGATGG
>Ga0190363_1000401_pt1 | contig 25210 bp, 27 predicted proteins | sample 48721867_MG_FD_161272 | JGI IMG/M metagenome (GOLD analysis project Ga0190363, IMG submission 161272) | Hydrothermal vent microbial mat bacterial communities from Southern Trench, Guaymas Basin, Mexico - 4872-18-6-7_MG | ecosystem: Environmental > Aquatic > Marine > Hydrothermal vents >... | reverse complement strand
GTTTTGGTTTTTGATTTTGATGCTGAAGAATACCACCGAAAAGTTTTTGCCTTTTTTCCTAAAAGAAAATTTCATTCTTTAAAGAGGCAGTATGGAACTGGCGCGATGGTTTTCGTGAAATTTGGTTTGAAAAAAGAATATATTGAAATTTTAGATTCGCTTCCAATCCATACCCGAAAAGAAAAAAGGATAAACCTTCTTTTAAAAAAGTTGAGGCGTTACGTGCCATTATTTCTAGTAACTGACACTTCAAGGAAAAATTGCTTGTTAACCCTCAAAGCAGCAGGATACTCGCCGGCACTATTTACAAAGATAATAACCCTTGAAGACGTTACCCTTCCCAAACCTGCCGACGAAGTTTATAGGAAGATAGGTGTTTCATCCGGGTTCATAGTGTTTGGAGATAAAGCAACCGATTTAACTGCGGCTGCAAAGTTGGGTGCAAAAACTTTCTTGGTTAAAACTAGGAAGCAATTGCTTTTTAACCTTCAGAAGATATTAAGGGAATTGGAGGCTGGGGAAAAACGGTTAAAATAGCTTTATCCGGAACCCATTGTAGTGGGAAGACCACTCTAACACAGCAAATTGCTAGATCTCTTGCTGACCAGGGCATTGAAGTTGGATGCGGCGTCGAAGTCGTAAGGAATTGCCCTTTCCCAGTGAATGAGCGGGGAACAGCTCAAACCCAATTTTGGATAATAACTGCCCAAATTTTGCTTGAAGCTAAACTTGAGAAAAAATTTGAACTGATAATCCTCGACCGAAGCGTTATAGACCACCTTGCATATGCCACGTGGCTCCATAAAAAGAAAAGAATCTCAAAAAAGGCGTTAGAAGCCATGAAAGATATCGCTTTGAAATGGATCGAAATTTCGCCATATAATAAAATCTTTTTCCTTCCGCCATTACCTCTCAAGCCAGATGGGTTCCGAAGCGTGGATAAAAAATATCAGCGAGAGATTCACCAAATTCTCTTAAAACTTTACTGGGACCTCCAGGTACCTATTGAAAAACTTCCACCAGCAACCGAAATAAACATAACTCAGCTAATTAGAAAAATTTGGAGGGTTTGTAGCAAATGCTGATTGTTGATGCTCATATGCACCCCCTTCTACCACCGGAGAAGCTTCTAGAAGAAATGGAACAAGCGAATATTACTAAAGCCTTTTTGATAGGGCTTGACCTTCTTCCAGCGATAATTGAGGAACCAAATTTTCAAAGAGAATTTTTAGTGTTGTTAACTCAGCGGGGTTTTTGGAACATTAATTATCTCACTGAGATCCGCCGACTTTTAACTTCAGCCAACATTTCAAATGAAAAAGTAAAAGAGTATGTCTCCTTAGCCCCCAAGCGATTTATAGGGGTCGGATCAGTAAATCCAAATCGTTCCCGTTCTCACATTCGGAAGAAATTGGAAGAAATTTGTAACTTTGGTTTTTTGGGGGTAAAGTTGATACCCACGCTTCAGTTTTTTCATCCGTTAAAAAAGAAGAAAGAATTGAAAATGATTTTTAACTTCTGCCGAAAAGAAAAGCTTCTAGTAATTATTCATACGGGATGTGACCCATTAATTTGGGAGGATCCGTTCTTTTCTCAAGTCGCTAACCCTGAAAACTTCCGGTTTCTCGTTAGAAAATTCAGAGAGGTCTCAGTAGTTCTAGCTCATATGGGTAGTTATAGTGCACGTGAGCCGGGGATCTGGTTAAATGATGCCGTAGCTCTCGGTGCAGAATATGATAATGTACTATTTGACTTGGCGGCAGTAACTTACCTTGTTACTCAAAAGAGGTATGTAAATATAATTCGGGAGCGGGTGGGTTTTGAGCGGGTTTTGTTTGGCTCTGATTTTCCCGTAGTTAAAGGGGAAACTTTAAAAACGGTTGTTGAAGAAGTGTTAAATTCGCCTTTTCTAACGAATTCTGAAAAAGAAAAGGTTTTAGGGTTAAATGCGTTTAAGCTTTACACTAAAAAATAACGGCTTTTTCCAGGATATTTAAAAATTATATCTTTTCGGCTAGTAATTAACATAGCTTCAGCGATAGTCCATTTCTTCCCAACTAAATGTGAAAATTTTAAGCGGTCATCTTCATTAGCTCCAAAGGTTACATATGTTAAATTTCGTAAAATTTGGTTTTTATGTAGGCGATATGCTGCTTCTAATGCGGCAAAGGTGTAATCCATCTCGGTTAATGAAACTCTCTTCTGATTTTGTGATAATAACCAAAAAATTTTGTTAGTCACATTATGCCTCTGCAAACCTTGAAAGGATAAAAGGTCAGTAACTGCCTCCTCTTCAGTTTTAACTCCTCGAACTTGACGGGGAAGATCCTCGGCGATTTTTACATCATATAAAACCCATCTTCCTTGCCGCAAAATTTTAAAGTCAAATTTTCCTTGAAGTTGTTCTTTCTCAGACGCTTCAATGACAATAAAATCTAAATTCCTTAAAGCGTAAATTAATTTCTCTAAAAATCTATTATGTGCAAGGAGATATTCCGGGGCAGTTTCCAATCGGTCACGGAAGGTCTTGCGGTTCAGTCCATAACGGCTCATTTCTTATGCCCCCGGCGTTTGAAAATAATTACATATTCATGCTCTAACACGCCGAATCCATGAGCTAGAGCTCTATACTCCCAAATGCTCCGGTTTAACCGTCTGGTCCAGTCTCCAACATATTTCGTGATAAAATGAACAATTTTAAAATCCTTCTGGAACAATTCTAAAGTTTTTGCAGTTAAAGGATAAATCTCATTTTTCTTCCAGCCGTCTCCGATAACCAGCACTACATGACCATCAGGGGCAAGATTAGGAATAACTTTTTCCTCGAGGAGTTGCTTAAATCGCTCAAGAAATTCCTTGGGAGGAACTGATAATCCTTTGCCTTTGGGAAAAGAGCGTTCCTCTGGTTTCTCTCTGAGGTAACCTCCAGGTTTTGCTCCATAAACTACTGCTAAGTCAGCATATGGAGGGTGTAGTATTGCAAGTTTTGCCTGCTCGTTTATCTCAGTTTCTATAGGTAAAATATCTTTACGGTAAGGGTATAAATCCAATCCGATGCATCTTCTATGCAAAAACTCCGCGGCGTCTAATGTTGTTCCGGAGCCAGCAGTGAAATCTATTACTAAATCGCCAACATGTGTAAATCTTTTGATGGCCATAATTGGAATTTGTGGAATAAAACTCCCGAGAAATTTCGCTGACCCAAAAGTTTTGGGTTCTCTCTTAATATCGCGACCCCAGAAAGAGGAGTAATACCAGTAGGGATATCTATGAATTATTTTTCCTGCATGTTTTCCTCTAGTTACCTTTTTCCGTCTCTTGGGGGGTACTTCCCAAAGAAAGGCAGGGTCAATAAAACGTTCCATAACCATTTCCCTTTCAACTCGTCCATTATGCCATAACCCCAGCGATTCGAGTAGGGCAGGAGTTAATTTATACTTTTCCATTAATTCATAATCACTTGGCCACGAGCCCATAATGAAACCCATACTAAAAATATCTAATGGGTAGTATTTAAACCTTTTATTGAAAATTATCTCGCCTGCACATTTAAGGCAATCATGGTGCCATCAGAGCAAACTATTTTCACTTCATAAAAATATCCAGGATGAAGGGGAACCGAAATTTCAAGATATTTTATTTCTTGCGGCTCGAGACGTGCGTCTATTGGCGAGGTAATATTCTCACAGGAAACGCCATTAACATAAATTCGGTCGATATACAAAATCTTATTTCCAACATTTCTAATATAAATCTTTATTTTGTCAGCATCGGCATCAGCATATAACGCTTCAATCTGCAAGTCGCCCTTAGGCATTCCTCCGTCATCTGTTGATTCACCAAGCCAACCTATAACATAACCATAAGTTAATACCCCCACCGCTACTGTAAGAATCATCAAAATTAAAGCCGCAATTGTAGGCGAGAACGCTTTCTCTTTCCCTCTACACACGCAAGGGAGCAAAATGCACATCCCTCGTGTTAATAATCATCTTCCTTATTAATAAGTTTTTCGTAAGTTATCCACTTTTAACTATACTCCCGCCAAGTGTAACCACATCTTACACATCTGAAAAATTGGGTAGAAGCTTCATCGGCACTACGGGTTTGCACCTGCCAAACATATGCTTTGTTAAAGCCACATTTAGGACACTTTACAGAAAGAGTTGGTAAGGGAGTAATCTCACGATCCACTATCACTATTTGATCGTTCTGCGGTGGGGTACAAACAGATCGTTTCCGCACTACCGAGGCTTTCTTTGAATATCCACATTTAGGGCAAACTAGCCGTCCATGCCGAAACTCCAAGCGTTTTCCGCATTTAGGACAAAATTCCATAGTCGCCACCAGAAAATGTATTTAAACGACCCTTTTTAAATTTCACTTACCCCTTGGTTTAAAAGGCGAGAAATCTCATTAGCTAAAAGCCAACTTTGCTCTTTGGTAAGAACAAGAAAGCCTCGTTTACTTAGAAATTCTAATAATTTCTCGCGGATGATTATCTGACTAAGAAAGATGTAAATATCGTAAAGATAAACTTTCTTTCGACCGGAGTAATAAATAGAACTCTCTAAGGAAAGGTTTACACGATTTAAATAATCGGGAGAAAATGTTTTTTCTAGAAAGCTAGTTATCTCCCTTAGTTCTTCTAAGGCCTTGTTAAAGGTGTTTAAACGGAGAATTACAATGTGAGGGAAAAGCAGGAAAGGATCCACAAAGGGCAACTCTTTGTTAAAGAGTAGGCGCCGGATTTCTGTGGCCTGTCCCATTGTAAATATATCACCCTAAGGGAATATTTAGGTAAAGGAGGCATAAAAAGTTTTCTTGTTTCATGTGTAAACTAGTATGGCTTAACCGTATTCTTGCTCGAATGCTTTTCCGCCCTCAGTTATTTTTGCTTCTGGAGGTTTCGGCGGTGGGATCTCCACTACTTGTTCAGGCCTCATTTGGAACTTGCTTTTTGCTATACGAACTAGCTTAGCTCTCTCTCTATGTGGTCGAGACTCGAAATCATCGAGACCACGCATAACACGATACGCTTCGTGAGGTTCAAGAGTGGCAATACGAACTTTCATATCTGCTCCGAATCTCTCTTGCTCTTCAGGTGTGTCAATAATTTTTGTCAAGCCTAATTTTCTAGCAAAAAGTTTTCCAACTTCACGGTCTGGTTTTGCTAGGATTTCCTGTCGAAGCTTAGTTCCCTGTTCTTGTTCACTTTTAAGTGGTTCCGACGTTACTGGTTGGTCAATATAATAAGCCATTAAAGCATCAATTGAATCGCGGGCACGTCCAATTGCCACCCCGTGGAATGAAGGCGGAACTTTTTGAATTGCGGCTCCGGCACCAGCGGCGAAGCCTCCCGGACCTTTACCCATGCCAGCCATTGCTCCGTGAATTCCTCCTGCTCCAACCCCGTGAACTAATCCTCTACCAATATGCGCCAAAGTTCCACGTAAAGTGCCTCCAGTAGTTACTTGCCCTCTAGTGGAAATTGCCTCAGCGGTTCCAGTAAGGGCTCCAGTAAGGATTCCTGCCCCTGCACCAAAGAGAACACCACCCATTTGAGACATGACAAATTGCTGGCTTGCCGTTACAGCAGCACTAGTTACGGAAGCAGCACCGTAAAGTGAACCTAGTTGCGGCACGACTAGAACTGGAATAAATAAAGTTGTGAGAATTATTGCTGCACAAACAATCTCTACTGCCGCCCCACTTACAACCAAGTAGCTATAGAAAAGGGCTCCTACTTTAATTACAATTGCTGATAATATTGCCGCAACACAGAGCCCTATTAAAGCTTGGAGTAATGTTTCAGCAATACCACGTGTCACTGGGATCAAGCGTAGAACCAAAAGGAGTGGGGACATGACAATGACTCCTAATAAGAGAATAAAACGGGCAATAATGAGTAATAGAGCAGTCAAAGCCACGATCATAACCAATAGCCAAGTGAATGGTTGCATGGCATCTTTTGTCAAATCATCAACTACGAAAGCAACAGGATCCACTACTACGGCTCGACCGCCTTGGAGGGGGGTATAAAGAATTTTATCAATAATTGCATTAAAACCGAAAGCAACCACTTGGTAAATTGGAATTATTAAGAACATTATAATTAAAGTAAAAACTGAGGAGCACAGAATATTAAATGCGGTGCCCTCGCTGAGAAGCCGGAAGCTTTCAAGCATATAACAGAGCCCAGCAATAACTATTATTAAAGCATAGAAACCCAAGCTAATATTCCTAACAAGATCGAACAAATCATATATTGGAGGAAAATAGTTAAGATCCGGCAATTTAATACCATAATCCGCAACCATCACTTTGAGACCTGATTGAAGTTGCCCTGACAAGTAAGAGAAGGGTGCCATAATCACCTCATTCCAGAACCAAGCCAGAGCGTCACGTAAAGCATTTAATACTGGTTGAAAAATGTTCCCAAAAAAGCCGAGAATATCAAAGAAGGGAATAGGAATAGAACTACCTAGCAAAACGTTAACGCATAGCAGGAAAGAAATAACTTTTGGCATCATTTTCCCATTTAAAATAAAAAGTGAATATTTAAAAAGATTTAAAAGGCTAAGACCACTTTAATTTATTGGAGGTTTTATATGCTTCGGGGGAGGCGGAAATGGTGGAAGTAACCGTTTCCCTTTTGCTAAAATGTCAATGCGACCCAGCAGTTAAAAAGTTGATCCTTTCTTTCGACGAAATGGTTAACTGGTGGCTTAAACAAGCAGGTAATCAAAAATTTAAATCTTATGTTTCATTTAGGCAGGCTTTTTATAAAAAAGCCCGTGAAAAATTCAAACCATGGAATAGTCAGCATGTTGAAAACAGCGGGTTGGTCGCTTTTTTAATGCAAAAAAGGGGGCTGGCAAACAAAAAACTTTCGTTTGTTCTATTGAGCCCACTTACTGTAAGCGTTCAAAAAACGAAATTGCGTATCTCTCTAGCTCCACGGAAATTTGGCTTTGTAATGTTAACTGTTAAAAACAAGCTACAACGTGAGGTTCTCTCATTGCTCGAGGATCAAATATGCCGTTTAGGGCAAGTTTTTCTAACTGAAAAATGGGTTGTTCTCCCTGCAATAATTCCAGTAGACCTCACCCAAAAAGAGGCAAAGTTAATCTCACGATTACTTTAATTTACTTTTTGGGAATCTTAAAGTGAGAATCTTTTCCAGCACTAATGTAATCCCCGCCGACCGCTCGAGCAGCAGTAGCCACTTTTATGAAATTTTCACTTCCTAGGAAACGTTTAGGAACAATTTTATAAGAATCATCTTCTTCTTGAATTTCAAGCAAGCCTAATAATTCGTCTCCAACTCGTTTCTTAAATTCATCTAAAGTTGATAGAGGAGCAGGAGCAGGGGCTGGAGCTGATGGTTCCGGTGCTGAAGGTGTTGGAGGAGCTGGTGCTTGTTGGCTGAAGATTCCTATTAATTGCTCGCAAGCTTGCTGAATTTTGGAAGCTCCATCCCGAATTTCTTTAAGTAATTCAATTATGGTTGATTCCATTTTTAATGAACACCAATATAGAGTAGGTGATAATATTATTTAAATGTTTTGCTCTCTCTTATTCAGAATAGAAACTATTCTTTTTTCATGCAAAAGCTTTTTAAAGAAGCGGTTGATAGTATTATCTAGAGGTGTGGTAATGTCTATTATTAAAAGCCGCGTTCCCTTCGCTGAAACTTTTATCCCCCCTTCTATCGCAGATCGAGAAATTGTTAAACATTTGATTCAATCCCACCTCGCCCCCTTAACACGCGGCGATATTCAACCAGTAGGGTTACACGTTGTTGGGGGAATAGGTACAGGTAAAACAGTAACTATAAAAGTTCTCCTTGAGAATTTAAACATTCCCTATGTCTATATTAATTTAAACAGTCTCGCCAAAGCAAAAGCATATCATGCAATTGCCCAAATTTTGCAAAAACTTGGTGGGAACCCTTATGGAAGTTTAACTCGCTTAGAGCAGATAGTTAAAAAAATGCTTTCTGGCAAGGCTTTCGTAATCGTGTTAGATGAGGCTGATGCTTGCCCGATAAAAGAATTAGATCATCTTATTCATTTTCTAACTCGAGAGACAACTGTTACTGTAATTTTAATTTCTCGGAAGCCTGAGTTAATTCAAGAGTTTGCCCCTGACACACAAGATAGTTTCAAATATCGAGAATGCCTATTTGAGGAATACACTCAGCAAGAGCTTCTAGAAATTCTAAAGCAAAGAAGTAAATTGGCTCTATTCAGCTCAGCATATACTAAGGAAATTTTAAAAGAAATCGCTAAAGAAGCGGAAAAAATTGGAAGTGCTAGATATGCTATAGACCTACTAGCGGAAGCGGCAAGTCTAGCAGAATATTATCAGGCAGAGGAAATTACAAAAAAGCACGTTCAAGAGGCCATTGAAAGAGTACGAAAAAATTTCTTTGAAACGTTAGTTGCGGTTTTACCTAAAACCCATAAAGCGGTTCTTCAGTGCCTTTTTAACGCAGAACAAAAAAATATTCCTCTTTCTGTAACGGCCCTCTTTGAATGCGTAAAAAGAACTCTTGAAAAAAATAAGCTGGGTCCAATTACAAGAAGGCAGTTTGAAAGAATTTTACAATCGTTAAAAGAGAGAAATTTAATATTCATCAAAAAGGTAGGGTTAGGAAGAGGCCGCGGTTTTAGAGTTTATGTTCATCTTACCGATTATTTAATGCTCACATAATAGTAAGGGGAGAGAGGTATGGTTAACACTATTCCTCTTGTTATTTTTTAGTGTTTATTAATAACCTTTAAAATGCATAGGATCAGATCTATCATCATCTATCATCATCTATCAGATCCGATCAATTATATATCCTACTACCCGTATATCTACTAAATATAATCCTTTCTATGATCCCTTATTGGAGACATGGAAACTTTTTTGCTGATATCCACGGAAAAAATAGTATTGACCATACCCCTCTCTCTTTACTATTATTCTGAAAAATAAAGGGACCTTAAATTTTAAAAAGCTTTGGATACATTAATTTTTTGGAGGGTCATCGGAAAATGCCACGGATTATCCGAGTATTATGCTTTGAAGAAGTAGGATTTCTAAATGAACCTATCCTTAACACTCCTATTGGCAAGTTTAGTATTCGCCAAATGATTGTGATTATGGGCTTCGCTGGTTTGGCAGCTATTGTTTTTGTTAGCATTCCAGATCAGCTTTTTGCAATTGCTATTGCTGGAAGTGTTTTTGTGGTGGGCTTCGCTATGTTTGGTCGAAAAGTTAAAACAATTTCGCCGGAGTATACTTTATATCTGCTCCTATTTAAAAGAGGAATTCCTAAACCTAAGCCCGCTAAACCACGGCCCCCAACTCGGCCAGGGCTTCCCATCCCTGAAAAGGAACTTTCTAAACCGCAAAATGTTGTGCACATCTCTTCTTTTCTGGATTCGCCGGTTAGAATTGTTGGGTTGCTACGAGATCCTCAGACAGGCGAACCCTTTGTTAACAGACCCTTCGATGTTTTCCTTGGTGGCGAAAGAATTTTCTCAGGGGTTACTGATGAAAATGGCTTTTTCACGATTTTCTTTATGCCTCCATCTTACGGTTCCTTTGAGTTGGAAATTAAACCGGCAAGAACTGTTGTTTCCGTGAAGGTTCCTGTTGAGATAGCACCCAGTTTAGGAGGGAAAAAGGCATGAGAGGAAAAACTTATTGTTACGAAATAGTGCCTATAAACTTTCTGTTACTTACTGATGCCAAGCAAGATGAAACAGTTGATATGTTTAAACGGTTGGTTAATACTCTTACTAAACCGATCAAAATTATTATTCTTAAAACCTCAAAAACCATAGCTATTGGTGGGCGCCCATTCAGAAGCGAATATTACCGCTTTTTTATAGAAAGCGTTGGGGCACCAATTGACACAATCCTTGAGACTTGTGGATTTGCTTATCAACCAATTACTAGTATTCCACAACCCAAAATGATTAAAGCTTTTTCAAAGTATGTAGCTTTAGAAGGCGGGCGTCTAGCCAAAACATGTACAATTCTAAAATTGCCAGGAACTCTCGTTGAAGGGTTTCTAAGTGAAACCTACGGGTATGTGGACCAGATAATCATTAACATTAATCCCCTGCCTCAAGAACTGGCTGTTGCAAGGTTTAGAAAATATTTGCGACTATTAAAAAGCATGATCCTAGCGGATCAATCGAGCGGTAGAATGCCTAATGAAGATGTAGTTTATAGAAAAAATCTAGCTGAGGCAACATTCAACAAATTATTAAGTGGCGCTACCCGCCTCTTCGAAGTAACTACCAACTTGACAGTTACAGGCGGGGATTTCAAGACAGTAAACGAAAACTTCCGTCAGCTCAAAGCAATTCTTCAAGCACGACTAATCCGTGTTGATGCTCCCCTCTTCGCACAACACTTACTGTTTGCCGGGGAAATTGGTAAAAAATTAATTCTCGATACTGATACTTTGGGAGCCTTTTTCCCCTTCGTTAGTGCTGATGTTATTGAGGTTCCAAATGGAATTTTCCTTGGAATAAACAGGCTTACCGGAGCACCAGTTATCTTTGATCCAGCAATGCGGATGAACTACAATATGTTAATAGCCGGAAAATCGGGAAGCGGAAAAAGCTTCCTTAGTAAAATTATTATCACCCGCTTCATTGAGAAGCATCCTAAAGCCGCTTTGTTTGTTATAGACCCTGAAAACGAGTATGGTCTTGTAGGGCGTGCAGTAGGAGCCAAAGTTGTTGAAGTTACTAGAAAGAAGGGTTTAGGACTTGATCCTCTGGTTTTATTCGGTGAAAGTAAAGATTCTGCCGCAAACATCCTTGCTGACCTAGTGAATATACAAAAACCTGAATTGCATTCTGAATTGCGAACAATTGTTGGTCGAGCTCGCTCTTTGGAGGAAGTATACCGTAGAGCGTCGAAGAGTCTGAAAGCGTATCTTAGAAGCTTGCTTGAAGGACCCGACAATTTCCTAGTTTCTGGAGAGCCAATGAAATTTACTACTAAAATGGTGTTTGATCTTCATACACTTCATCGAGAATTCACTATTGCAAAGAAAGGCACGATGACCCTCCAAGCAGCAAGCGTTCTGCTCTTTAGCAAAATCTGGCAACTTTTGGAGGACCCAACTTTCATTCCAATCAATGTTCCCAAATTAGTTGTTGTTGATGAGGTTTGGTTGTATACTTCAATGCCCGCAGCTGCTGCTTTCCTGGAAGGCGTGGCTAGAAGAGGACGAAAAAGAAACGTTTTCTTCGTTTTAAACACCCAACGAGTAGCAGACGTGTTAGAGAGTGTTGGTGGACGTGCTCTTCTTGAAAACTGTGCAACAAAAGTGTTATTGAGGCAAGATGAAGCGGCAATAAAGTTAGTTTCGGAAATTGTCGATCTCTCTGCAGCAGAAAGAGAAGCATTACTTGAATTTTCTCCGGGGCAAGGAATTTTAATTGCTGAAAATATTCATATCCCAGTAAACTTCCTTGCGACACCAGAAGAATATAAATTATTCACAACTAAACCCACGGAATGGATTAAAAGCCGTTAAGTTTATTTTACATAAATTCAGTCAGGGTTTTTACAGGGGGCTTTTCTTCCTCTGGTGCCCTTTCGAATAGAAGGTTAATCTCATCTCGGACAAGTTGGATTCTCTGCATATAATATTCTGGAAGTTGATAGCGTTCTACTAAGTGTTCTGCCAAGTTCAAGTATTTTTCAATTCCACCACGGTGAACTGTAAGGGTTAACTCTCCTCCACAGGAAAGGCAACGACCAGATAATGGTGGCCGCCGGTATTTTCTATTGCAAGATTTACACCTAAATGCTTGAATAGTGAAAGCTCGGAGGTTTCCTATAATGTCTCTTAAAAAGTGTGTGGTTAAAACCTTTAATGCTACGTCTCGGACATCGACACTTGAAAGCCGTTCCATAAGTTCAAATTGGGCGGAAATTTTCTCTGGCATGGTAGGTAACCGCGAATAAACTGTTGAAAGATTTCCGGAATCAATATTAGAGGTGGGGGTAGTAAACTCAATAGTTCCCTTTTCGAATACTAAATGTTGGATTAAGCGGATCTTATCAGTAAATTCTTTTGCAGGCACGTTTTGCCATGTTGCCTCATAAAACTCTTTTGGATATCTTGAATCTACATCTACTTCTAATGCCTGACGTTGAATTTCTTTTAAATTAATTGAAGAAATCAAAAGTATTGGTGCATCCATTATCCCCCCAACTTTTTCAGGCAGGTAACTTTTCGAAAAATTAATTAAAACATCCAACGCTAGCATTATAGCATCTTCATCTCCATCGCAATCTCGCCTTTTTGCTGAGTGCCATATTGGATGGGCGTAACAAACAGCGCTTTTAGTAATACCTATAATTCGACCAAAAACGCCACAGAGAGTATGTGGAGCAAGCCCAATTATTAAATGACCAATTAGATCTTCCGGTTTAGTTACCTTGTAAAAGGCGGGTTCACCGTAAACCTTGGTTAATAAATCATCCAGAAACTGGGCAACTCTTACTAGATATTCCGCACACTTCTTTGGGATAATAACATCCTGAAATTTAAGTTCACAAATCTGTTCCGGAGAGGTTAATGGTCTTCCCTTATAATCGGTAAGATATCCCAGCTCCCGGAGCTTTTCCACAGGCACTCCAATCTCCTTTGGTTTAAAATGTGTTAACGGGGCATTTGTCGCATCAAAGCGTACTGTACCATCACGATAAACGGATAGATTATACTTGGCCCGCAAAAAGCCTTTAATCAACGGTTCGGCAGTTCTTGTTTTATTCATTAACCCCTTTACCCCTTTCACCACTTTAAGAGGGCCTACTCTTGCTTTAGCATACGCATTTGAAACTTCCTCTTTTAAATTAACTTTTTGTTTAGCGTGGCGACCAGTAGAATATGTTAAGTTGCTACATTTGGGACACGAGAATTTAAATGTTTCTAAACCACACCTTGGGCATTTTCGAATCTCAAGATCCACTTCTATTATTCCCTTCTTGGCGGCTTCTAAAACATTTCTTTGGCTTTTTCCCGCTAGCCCAACGGGGAATAAAACATGAACAACTGGTTTCATTTCTCTTCGTTTTGCTTTTTCGGGACGTCCCATCCTAGCGTTTAACCACGTTCCAACACGATCTTTTATTTCAACACCCGCCAGTTTTTTCACAATCTCCAATGGAGGAAGATCTTCTGAAAGAGTTACCTCTCGCCCATAACCTAAATTGAAAATTAAAGCTAAAGCATCTTTTCCCGAGATTAGAATTTTTCCATCTTCAACTTTATGCGGAACATAAATCGCTTCCAATAAAGGTTTAGCCCAAAGATCACCCACAATAGTTTTTTTGTCCATATCCACCTCACTTTCAAACAACCACCGCCTCAAATCCAAAACCTCCTTCCCACTTTGCAAGTTCCTCCAAAAGAAGGTATATTGTGGATGAAGAGGAACTCCCAACTCGCTTATTTTCTTTGCCTCTGCAAATGAGGGGATCGCCTCAAAAGGTTTCGCAACGAATAATTCTAAACGATCCGTAGGGATTCCAGTCAGCGAAGAAACTTGTCCTATTCCCAATTCATCGATTTTTGCGTATAGATCTTGACTCCACCATTCCTCAACATATCCTGATGGAGCTAATTCTTTATTGGCATAGTGGAAATCCCCGTAACTGATCAACAAGTCCCCTAAGAAAAGCACGTGATATTCTTCAGGAATTTCATCTTCTGAGGTTACTCTAAGAACAGTTCCATCGGGAGTCTTTATAATCGGGGGCTCGATATAATCAACGGGGGTTACAATTCCTCCTTTTGCTGGTAGGTCTAATTTAATCTGTGTTCCAATCGCTAGAAAGTTATGTAAAATTTTCATTGTTAGCGGGTGAATTCCTACACATGCAAGCCCAGTATTGCGTGCCCGGCCATATCGCAAACGAAAGCCGCCAGGCCGATCACTTATGGAAAAAACAGGGCGACCAGCGATGACTTCTTCCATGATCCCCTTTGATTTTTCTTTTTTGATAGAAACTTCTTTGAGCCAATCCCAACCGGCGAGACCTACTCTTTCCACTATTGCCAATACTTTGGGGGCACGGCCAAGTAATCCATCATTCACTACTAGGAGTGCTCCTCCACGCAAACCGTTAGTTTCGATTCCAGGAACATTACGGTAGGTTGAAACTTCAATAGGGTCAGTTTTTACACCAGTAACTTCTACAGGCAAACGTTCCAACACAAAACGCAAAGTTTCGTCTGAGAAGTGATATTGAAAGCGCGTTACGTTTCTTTCATATAATCGAATTTCTTCAATAAACCTTTCAACTGCCTGTCGAGAAGGAGAATATTTAGGCAAGCCCAACAGCTGGCGAACATAATCACTTAGGACAACCGTTAATGCCTGGTCAGTTCCACCGGCGGAACGAATGGGGCCAGCAAAGTAAACTGCCAAATACTTTCCTTTTGGACCTTCCTTAATTTTAACTCCTGAAATTCCTTGAACTGGAGCTGCAGTTACCCCTTCGGTTAATATTGCAAGGCCTGTTCTTATTGCCTGCTCGGCTATTTTTTCAGGTTTTTCTCCTTCCATTAGATTTCCTCGAACAATTTCTTCAGCCACTTTTAAAGCAACTTCTTCTCGGGGCAAGAACTTGCTTAATTCACGGATGATCTTTCCAACGCCTTTTGGACCAACCAATGCTTCAACAAGGGAGGGTAGATCAATAACCATGCTACTTTCTGGGGTTAGTGTCGGATCTAATCCTTTCCCTCTAGCACGCTTAGCAATCTCATAAACTTTTTGTATTTCTTGTTCTAGCAAGGTCACTCCGAGAAGTATTAAGTTCCCAAAATATATAAGTTTTTACCCTACTGGTTTTGTTCCTCTTCAGTTTTTGGTTGCGGAAAACGTGCTTCAACTAGCCCCCTTCGTGTAATTGGCGTTGTTCCAAGTTCTATCGGAAGCTTTCCAATAGCCGTAGGCAAACTAGCTATGGCTGCCAACTCCTCCGTCGATAACACAATAGGTTTCTTGCGTTTTTGGATTAAGTATCCGATCCAAACTACAATTGCAAGGCCTAAAAAGATTTGCTCTTGCAATCTAATATTTATTTTAAAACCTTCTCCGATTGGTTGAAATAGTCCTGTTACAAAACCGATGCCTAAAATTATTAGGGGGGCATATTTGAAGAGGAAATTTTTTATTGTTGCTTTAATTCCTCCTCCCTTTGGTTTTTCCACAGCTAAATCTAACTTCTCTCGATGATGGCTTTTAAAGAGTTCTAACTTGTTTAAAGCGGCGGGGAAGGCTCCAATCAAAGCGTTTACTGTTAGAGGGTTTCCATAGAGGTTTATCTCGCATTTAAATTGGTTATATTTCATTTTTGTAGCCGCTGCTTTAATTACTGTTTTATCCCACTCATCAACTTTTGTGTAGCGCCCATACTTCCAGAAGCTTTCGCGACTTACATCTTTCACATCTCTTTGAACTGCTATTTCAGCACCGATTCCAAAGAAAGTATCAGTAACTGTTTTGGATAAAGGCTTCACTTTACGCATTTTACGTAGGACATATTCATAAATCTTGCTTCTAGCTTTAGGATCACCTACTCCAACAATTTCTATAGCACTATCTGGAACCCCAGCGAGTGTGCTGATCAAAACATCTACCGGGTTATAATCTAAAGGTTGTTCAAAGTTTATAATAGGTAATGCAAAATGGCGACTCATATGTAACTCTACCTTTTGTGGGTACTCTCTAACTGGAGGTGCCCGCGGAACAACTTGCACTCCAATTAGAGTTTGAAGAATTTTTACAAAATGTTCTCCTATTTCTCTAGAAGGAAGCCCAACAAAAATTCGGATCACCCGTCTTTCAGGAACCCTCTCGCTAGGAGCGTTGATAAAAACCATTTTAAATGGTTGCTTAAGACCATATAAAGTATCCAAAATAGGAGCCAAATTTAATGGTTTAGTCTTAGTTGTTGCAAGCGGGCGAATTTCAACCCAGAAACTTTTTGTAGCCATCTTAATCCCAATATCAATAAATAAACAGCTACTTTTAAAACATAGAAAATACGGTGTTGCCTTTCCATTTTACATTAATAAATCAATAAGAAACTTAAATGGGTCGCCGAGGAAAATTAACAAAAAGACCCCCAAAAACATGAATACTAACAATGGAAGGCCTGGGGTAACCCAAATGTGTGAAAGTTTCTTTTTTAGTTTCTCAAGTTCAATTTCACAAAATTCATAATTTGGCAATAGGGTGATTTGAATCTGCCCCTCTGCATCAACCTGTTCAAGTGGTAGCCAAAACTTTTTATGTTCTAGTTCTTCCCTTGAAAAATAACGCCCCGAAAAAAGAAGAGCCAACTTTTTGAGGGGAGGAGCCCTTTTCAAATCTTTAAATAATTTCTTTCCAGTTAGCAAATCTTTGATATTCAGCAAAAACAAATAACAAGCAAACAGTAATTCTGCCAAAAGAGAAGTAACTAGGAGAGCTAGCGGCAAGCAGAAGCGGCCCAAGGGGGATAACCCGAAGGAAGGAGAAGGTAAAAATTGAGGGTAAAATGGAAGAGTTACTGCCAGGAAAATTATTGCTTTAGCATCAGCCCCTCCGAAACAACCAAGATAAAACGCACCTAAAGCTAGAAAGCACGAGAATAATACGGTAATAAAGTAGACAAATAGCAAATTAGGCGTTAAAAAGAATTGTATTAAAGAGAGAGTTAAACCAATAGGCACAGCAATTAACCAAACCTTATTTGAAACCTCTCTCGTTTTTAAATCTTTAATTGCACAGTAACCTAAAACACCAATAGTTAATAGAAATCTGCTGACCTCTAACACAAACACTTTTTGAACCTCCATAATACAGGAGGTCTTCGCAGGTTAATCAGCTCATAGCTCACCGCCGTCACCTCCAATCATCCCTCCCAATAACTTTATTTCTCCACCTCACTTAAAAAGATATCTCAAAATTTAACTAATCTTAAAAACCCTTAAAACAATATGTCCTTATGGGAGACGTTATGAACTTCAAAAACGCCCGGGGAATGGGTCTACTTCAACTTGCAGCTTCAATGGTTTTGCTAGTGATTATCATAGTTTTTCTTGTTTTTGCTTTGAGCTATCTTATTCAGCATGGAGGTGAAGCACATGGTGGGGCATTCCAACTTGATTCCGCACAACTTTTGAAAGTTGGGGACAAAAGTATTTTAGCAATCACCATTAGAAACATTGGCCCCGATGAGATAACCCTACTTAACATAACCATCAACGGGGAAGAAAAATTGATTGACCTTTCTGAGAATCCTATTCCTGCTGGGCTTCAACGCGGTTTTACTCTTGAACTTCAAGGGGAATATCAACTTCAAGAGACATATACTCTCACAATCGTGGCTCATTACCTGCCAAAAGAAACTTATACTATAACATATCAAGTAACCTGCAAGAGGCAATAAGTGGTTTATGTTCGTGAAGAGTAAATAGCATCAATGACCCTATGGTAGGCATCAACTGTTTTGAACGGTGGGTCACGGAGAACAATGGGATCACTTTTAAATCCGCATTTTGAACAGTAAAAAACATACTTAATTAAAGGAGCCTCACTTTTATCCTTTTTTACGTATAAGGTTTGATTGTTGCAGATCGGACAGAGGAAAGGGGGATTTAATAGTTTTTTAGCATAAATTTGACGTAACTGCTTTTGTCTCTGGAGAAGAAGCTCCCTCATCCGTCCACGTCTGCGTCCCAAATGCATCCCCCATTAATTAATAGTTGTGGGGGTTTAATAAAAAAATCGAAAACCAAAAACAGTAAAAAGGTTCGCTCAATAATAAAGCGGGAACCTCGTTTAATAAAAAAATCGAAAACCAAAAACTTTTTAAAGAGATGGAACCACTTTTAACATAGAAATGGAGCCCCAAAAATTATACATTGGCCAAAAACCAATAAGGTTTTACATAATAATTGCCAAAGCAATGTTGCAAGCGACAGGGCAAATCTGCCTTGCGGGTAGAGGAAGAAACATTTCTAGAACAGTTGACATCGCCGAAATACTCAAACGCGAAGGCAAGAAAATACAAAACATTACCATAAGTTCTGAACAAATGACTAACAGACAAGGACGCCAAGTGTATGTAAGCACAATAGAAATAACCGTTTCAAATTAAATCCCTGAAACGACGCAGTTTCTTCCGAACCCGTAGGGGCAGGTCATCCTCCGAGTGAGGAGTATCTTCCCACTGTTTCTTTCTGTGGGAAAAGCCACAGCATCCATCAATTAACAATCGGTTTGCACTACACTGTGCATAAGAGCATTTTGCAGGGACACACGGCTCATTTGTTAGCAGACACATACCCCTCTCTAATTTGTTTACAAGACAAATGAAGAATCGGCAACTCGGATCGCATTTCTTCCGCACATTAATTCCCTCCTTTTTCGTTATTTTCTCAAAAAAAGAGGGGGGAAGAGCCCGTTTTTAAGTTAGCGGACGGACGTTTAGCTTCTGCACATAACTGAAGAAACTATGCTAGAAGTGCTACCATCAGAGTATTCAGCATCAACCTCAACTAGATAACTGTTGCCAACCACAAAGGATTCAGGAGCGAACTCTGCACTATAAGCAAAGCTCTGTCCTGGTTGTATTGTCTCAAACTCAGGTTCGACGGAAGTTCCATTTGGAAGTAGTATATTAAGACCAGTTACCGGCTTGCTTCCAACGTTCTTGATGGTTATAGTAAAGATCACATCGCCTTCTGTCGGCTTTACTAGGTCCATGGTTTCTATTTGGACTTGGCCTTTGGTTGCTGCTACGCCGGTTGTTGAGGTGAATAGTGCGTATACTAGAAGTCCGCCCGCCACTGCGATTGCAACCAATATAATGGTTGCAATCAACGGGCTAATCGCTTTAAGGTTTCTTACTAACCTCATGGTTCATCATCATACTAATATTACAAGAGTATTTAAAGAATTTCAAGCCAAAAAGGTTAAATATTTTCGGATTTAATATTCTACTATGGTGAGTATCTTGTCGCAGAAGATTAAAAAGAAAAGGGTAGTTGAAGTGGACGATAGGTAATCAGCGTTTGCTGGTTACCCGTTAAGCCGGCTGGGGAGATTTGCTTGGCGGGGTTTTCATATGTTTTAATGATATTACATTACGACAGCATGTTATCAAAGAAATTGAAGTTCAGTATTTTCAACCTCCTTTTTGGGAAGAAAAACGTTATCTGCAACGTAGTGTCGAGTTAACCCTAGAGGCACTAAAAGAGTTGAACATTAAAGATGGCGATCCAGTAATTTTTAGGATCTGTTCCGGGTATATTAATAACGCTATTGCTAAACTTTTAAGTGCTTTAGGTTTCTCCGTTGAGCGGGTTAAAATTACTGGCGAAACCCAAGAGCTCGTTGAAGGAGCCTACATTAATTTTGTTAAAAAACTTACCGGGTTGCAAAATCTTCCTGAGCGTCGATTTTTTCCATTGTTGAATTGGGTTAGAAAAAACTTGAAAGAAAGAGAACAATTTGTAAAAACGGGGTGGAAAAGTTGGCGGAAATGGAGAATATTTGATTCGAAAAATACGCGTTGTTGTGCAACTTGCTATTGGTTAATTACTTCAGGACCGCATGTAGGTTGCGGATATGGTGGGAAATATCACGGCTGGATGAAGCGGGAATTGATATATCTTCCCACTTCTTGTCCGAATTGGCGACCAAAAGAAAAATCATAGGAAATGCTCTAAAGGCCAAGGGGTTTCACTCAATCGCTTCTTTGCAATTTCAACGTATTCTTTTACAATTTCAATGCCAATGTAATTTCTTCCAAGCTTTTTAGCTGCCACCAAAGCACTGCCGCTTCCACAGAAAATGTCTAAAACTATTCCCCGATTGATATTTGTCGAGTTGCAAGTGGTGCATTTTTTGGGTTTTGTAACCATGGTATAACTTCCTACTGGCGCTCCGCAGTCATAACAAACCCATTTAGGGCATGTAGTTAATATTGGAATTTTACATAATTCAAGGGGGAACGGGGCTAAATGCTCAGCGAGAGTGGGCTCGGTAGCTATCTCCCATATGTCTCCAGGGTTTTTTCCTAGCGGATGAGTACTATGGTCATGGACATATCTTACGAATTCCCGTTGTTTTTCAGGGTTATCTGGGAAGAGTTGGGGGGCCAGTTCACGTGATTTTGCTCTTACAACAGCCATTCTCAATGTTCGTGCGTGAGCTTTCATTCCCGGTTTATATTTGGTTTTATACAACTCCTTTGCAACTAATCCACGTAATAATTTAAGCCCCTCAGCGAACTCTTCTGGAACAACCTTAATTCGAACGGGGTCTAATTCAAAATAATAATCGAACCCTCTCCATACCGGAAACCAAACACGCCTCTTTACCCCTGTGGAATCAATTACATACAACTCTTCCTTTGGCGGCCGTCCCTTCTTTATTTCACCAGTATCAACATTATAATATTCCGGCTCGGGTTCCCTGCCAATCCACTCTCCAGTAAGCATATTTCTCCACACCAAAGTTTTTCCAGAATTTTTCACAAAATGAAAAACAAACTCATAAATATTAGTAAATCTAGAAAGCTGACTTGAAGGGATCGGATTCTGCTTTTTCCAAATACAATCATCCCTACTAACAAATCCAATCCCATTGAGAGCAAAACGTAAAAGAAAGGGAACCCCTAGCTTCATGCCTGGAACCAACAACTTTTCAAAAAGATGCCATTTTGAAGGGATACTTTTTCCTTTCGTGCGGGAGTAAAAGGTATCTCCGATAACAATAAAAAGGCTCCCGGTAGGTTTTAAAACACGTTTTACTTCTTTGCAAATTTCAGTTAAATGGTCAACATATTCGAAAGGAGTGTTTTCCTGTCCTAATTCGCCTCTCCATGCTCCACAAAATTCGCATTTTTCTCCGGAGAGAGTTGCTATCCATCTATGCTTACAATCCTTTTTCCCGCCCCAAATTGTTTTTGCCCCGTATTCGCGTAATCCATAATATGGCGGGCTAAACAACACGCAATCAACCGACTCCCTAGGCATCTCTCTTAAAACTTCTCGGCAATCTCCAAGATGAACTTTGTTAACGAAAGAATCAATTTTCATATTTCCCCCAGTTAAATATGCTAAATAGTCCTTTTTATTTTTTACTTTTTTAAAAGTCTATCTGAGATAAGTATTTTGAGGAGGATGAGCCTGCTGCCCCAGACAGAGAGATGATGATTTCCGGGGAATGCGACTCCATTGCCTGCCTGAGAGAGAGCCTAACCGAGTTAAGGAGAGCCCTCCCAGCAGTGAGGTTAGGTGTTACAGGCAGGCAATATTTTTCTTCATAAAAGCGTAAATTCCCAGTTCCCACAAATCAAAAAAATTATTCTTGGGGATATTTCACTACTTCATTGTGGATTATTTTAACTTCAACTCCCGCAGCTTTCAAAAGTTTTAATGCTTCTTCATCATCGTGATAACGCCGCTCACTAACAACTCTTTTTATTCCAGCGCTAAGCAAAAGTTTTGCACAATCCAAACAGGGAGTCATCAGCGTATAGAGAGTTCCTCCTTCCACAGATATTCCATACCTTGCAGCTTGGGCAATGGCATTTTGTTCGGCATGGATTGTTCGAATACAATGTTGCACTTTTTCGCCTTTACTGTTTAAGGTGTATCTTAATAGATGCCCCACATCATCACAATGAGGCATTCCTGGAGGGGACCCAACATACCCAGTGCATAGAATATGTTTATCTTTTACAATAATACACCCATTGCGCCCGCGATTACAAGTTGCTCGTTTAGCAACCGTCTTGCAAAGTTCGAGAAAGTATTCATCCCAACTTGGTCGAGTCATACTTATTTCCCTCCCAAATTTTCTTGGGATAACAAAATATTTAAATCTTTCTCGAGAAGGGGCTCTCGGTAAATCCCAACAATCAGCATATCGGCTTTGCATCTCGAGCAGGCCTCATCGGTTTTCTTAAATATATAATCGCCCCGCTTAAAGCGCCTTTTCTTTTTAAAACCGCATTTTTCACACTCAAGGAGGGTTACTATCACCTCCTGTTTTCTAGCCTTAATTATTCTATTAATTTGATAGGAGCAGGTTGAAGAAAGCATTAAAAAGAAGAGCCCAAGCAATAATGCGGAGAGCATATCTTCCCAATCATATAAAAAGCTTAGAAAAAGGGCATTCAGCAAAAAGAACCAAGCAATAATGGAACAAATAAACGCTAATATTTTGAGAGCACGAATGTTGGAATTTTCCATTTTTTAACCTCAATACATGTAAAGTGGGCAAGTTATAATAAATTTTGTGGTAGCCCGGGGGAGAATCGAACTCCCGTCAGGGGCTCCAGAGGCCCCCATGCTTGACCGCTACACCACCGGGCTAGCTTTCCCACTAACATTTATATGTAACTTCTTATTTATTTTTTAAGGGGATGAAATGCCCAGTGCACTCTTGCAGATAAAGCAGAAGATTTCCCTTTTAGGAGAAATAATTTATGGTGCGTTATCTTCTCTTTGCGGAATAATTTTTACTTTCTTTTTGGCTTTTACACTTCTTTTTATTGCCCCTAGAGAGGAAACTCTTGAAAAGCAGAAACTTGTAATTCTTGTTCCCATTCCTGCGAGAACGCCCTTATCAGTAGCAATGCTTCTTCTCGGCAATGATGATGGTGCTTTATTATCGCAATTATGGTCTAAATGTAAAATGGAAAATTTACAGGAGAAAACAATTCTACATTATTTTGGACCCCGAATTTATTTTCCCTCAACAAATTCCTTTTTAATTGAGGGGCATTTTTATCATCCCAAGCAAATTCAGGTTATTAGTAGTAAAGTTCTTATTCAAACCCGGTAAATTTTTTTAAGGTAAAAACCGCTTTTTATTGGTGGAGGGGCCCTCTTTGGTTGATCCTGTTAGTTTGCTACTCTTGTTGGCAGCAACAATTTTTTTAGGTTATCTTGGATCTGTTCTTTATAAGTCTACACGTGTTCCTGATGTTATTTGGTTGTTGCTTTTTGGTTTGTTGTTGGGTCCCATTCTCCAAGTGTACGAAGTCTCGCTCTTTTGGAAAGTTGCACCTTTGATGAGTGTAATTGCCTTAACATTAATCCTTTTTGGTGCTGGTTTATCCCTTAATTTTTATCAAACCATTTCTCTTTTACCAAAAACTTTACTAATAACAATAATTAAATTTGTTTTCTCATTAATCCTAGTCGGTTTCTTTCTGGGAACTTTTTTCCCAGGATTTTCTTTACTTGATGGGTTGTTGCTCGCTGCAATTGTTGGGGGCACTGATAGTGCTGTTATCCAGGCTTTATTTAAAAGTTTTAAGCGTGTCGAGAAAGGGCTAGAATCTGTTGAGGCAGTTCTCTTGTTGGAGTCAGTTATAAATGGAGTATTGTGTCTTGTTGCGACAATAACTTTTATTCAAATGCATTTAACCCCTACATTTTCAATTACTGAGAGTTTGTCGAATATTGCAACTGTTTTTAGTACTGGCTTGTGTGTTGGGGCTGGCATCGGTTTGGGTTGGCTGGTTATCACTCGCGGAGGCAAATTAGAATCCTTTGAACGGGTAATTACACTGGCAATTCTTTTTTCTTGTTATGCTTGTGCTGAGCTTGTTGGCGGTGATGGTGCAGGTCCAGTTGCTGCTTTATCCTTTGGATTAATCTTGGGGAACGCTTCTACGATGGCCTCTATTTTTAGAATGACTAAAAGACCAACTGTGGATGTTGCAGGGTTAACTAAATTTAACGAGGAGTTAACTTTTATTTTGCGGTCCTTCTTCTTTGTTTTATTGGGTTTAATTACAACGGTTTCATCAATAACATTAATCTTTGGAACAATCTGCGTTGTGTTGATAATTATCCCCAGGTTTATCACTGGGAAAAAATTATGCAAAAAACTTTCTTTTTCCGAACGGGAAATGGCTATTATTGCGGGGGTTGCCCCAAACGGGTTAACTGCTGCTGTTGCTGCACAATTACCCTACGTATTTGACCCTGCTGGAAAATATCTGCCGCAACCGCAAGTATTCGTTAATTTAGCATGTGTTATCATTATTGAAACTATTGTTTTTAGTGCTATCTATTCCGCAATCCTTTTCAGGAAGAGGTGATTTTCTTGGAGAAATACTTAATAGAACATAACCCTTCCTTTGAATCGTTGCAGAAGTTTATTTCAAATTATCAAAACACGCATATGCTTATCCTTTTTGTATCTTGCAAGGTTTTTTATACTGGAAGAGCAAAATCAACACTCTCTTGGGGAGACCATTTAATTATCAGAAAAAAGGATGGGACACTTCTTATTCACGGATCTAATAAGAGGGAACCAATAAACTGGCAACCGCCCGGCAGTTCTTTAAAAAGTAAATGCCAAAAAAACCTCATTTTAATCTCTAGAAGAAAGCACCCTAAAGAGGAAGTAAAAATAGTAGTATCCAAAATTTATTTTGCAGTAGCAGTAGACTGTCGAGAAGGAAAATTTCAAATTTTGGGGACCGAAAACCAAATGGTTCAACAAGTTATCGCGAAACCCTACTTGTTAGAGGAAGGATTTACTCCTTTAAAAAGAGAGTTTCAAACCCCCTACGGCAATATCGATCTTTTAGGGAAGGATAAAAAGGGAACTTTTGTAATTGTAGAATTTAAGCGAGGTAAAGCTCAGCTGAGCGCTGTCTCCCAGCTTAAACGTTATGTGGAATATTTACAGAAGAAACACCCTGTTCGCGGAATTCTTGTTGCTCCGGGAATTACCAAGTCAGCGGAGGAATTAATTAAAAAGTGGGGATTAGAATTTAAAAAGTGGCTTTCTAAAGCCTCCTAATCTTTATTTCTCTTCTTTTTTGAAACTGTTTAAGAATTGTTTTTAATTGCTCATCTGTAACTGGAACGGGCAACTTTTGATTACTAATCAACTCTACAAGAAGTAATTTAATTTGTTTTACAAAGTCCGGTTTAACAAGCTCCAAGTTAGATAACCTTCTTCGTGCAGAGCTTGTCAATACACGGCGTAGAAATCGCTCCAGTTTTTCTTCGAAGTCCTGCTCTCTAGCCGAATTTGCAGTCCACAAGGTTCATCATCAAGATATATTTTCCTTCTCTGAAATTTAAATCTTTTCTGTCTCTGTAACAAGCCGAAACTTTTTTAAATTTGTTCTTCTTAAGAGATCT